>ERZ780157.252-NODE-252-length-77479-cov-21.226893_pt1 | contig 77479 bp, 60 predicted proteins | sample MGYA00511169_ERZ780157 | MGnify/ENA primary metagenome ERZ780157 (study PRJEB29588, sample SAMEA1965149) | human gut metagenome | biome: human gut; feature: human-associated habitat; material: faeces | place: Denmark | collected 2008/2010 ...
TTTATCATATAAACGCAAAAAAGCCCAGCCGTTGCTGGACTTTTTCGACAGACTGAAGCGCCCTCTGTTGAGGGCGCTTTTTCGTCGGAGTTTTATTCTTCCGGAGAGGGCTTATCCGGATCCGCCGACGTTTCATAGGTTGCAGCAGCTTCTGCAGGTACGACCGGCTCAGGAGTGGGAGCGGAAGCCGGAGAGGGGGCCGCTCCTGCAGGGGATTTCATTTTACGGTTAATACTGATAACGTTCTGAACAAGAAGTATCGCCATCATAACAAATTCGTAGGTGACTCGCAGCACCAACGGCCCGAGGATCATAAGGCCGAGCCCGTACAGGAAGGTGCTCTGTTCAAACGTTGCGCCGAAGTAGCCGTAGTATTCGATCTTGCCGAACAGCAGCAGAAATCCCACGAATATGCACGCGCATGTCAAGAGCACGAACACAAACTTTGTCAGAGCCTCAATATAAAATGTTTTGAAGTTGAAAAAGTCGTGCAAAAACTGCAAAAATTTGTTGCCGAGCTTGCCGTCATACCTTTTGGGCATGACCTTGATGTAAAGAACGATCGTTGCTGCGATCGCCAGAAGTATCCCGATGATTATCAAAGTATCCATATCGTGCCTCCTCTATATTTTAGTTAAGTATATCAGATGAAGCACGCCTCGGCAAGGGGAGCGATCAGTTTAGCAAAATCAATAAGTATTTCGATGAAAATCCTGAAAAAACGACTATTTTAACACTATGACTTCACATTTTTTGAAAAATGTCGAAAAAATTAAAAAATACATTGCAATTTGCGTTAAAATATTGTTAAATTATATGTGACAAACGATACATGCAATTATGGTACAGACTTCAATGATCCAATGCAGCTTTGTGGGAATATCACAGAATACTCCTACCGGCTCGTTTTTGCACGGCTAAGGTAAGATATGACTGGACTCATACCCATAAGCTGACCGGGGACGGTGGATAGTCTCCGGCCGGTTTATACCTAAGACCATAATTAACGACCGAGCTGTATCGAATTATTTGAAAGGGGCTGTATTATGTTAGCTCAAATTTTTGCTGCAACGATATTTGTTGCAATGTTTGTCCTTATCGTAATTGATAAGATCGAAAGACAGTGGATAACACTGGGTGCAGGACTGCTTACTATCGTTATCGTTTTCCTTTTGTGCATGCACAGCGGCACTGCCGTTTGGGAAACGCTTAATGTAGCGAGCATTTTCACTGCTGATTTTTGGTACCACGTTGGCGAGGGCGGAGCCTCGTCGGGTATCAACTGGGAAACCATTATATTTATTGCAGGCATGATGATCATGGTGGAAGGTATGGCAAAAGCCGGTTTCTTCCGTTGGCTGTGTCTGTGCATAGCCAAGGCTGTGAATTACAAGCCGGTTCCCATCCTCATATCGTTCATGGTCTTGTCGGCAGTGCTGTCTATGTTTATTGACAGTATAACAGTCATCCTGTTCCTTGCTGCTGTAACGCTCGAGCTTGCGCGTATGCTTGACTTTGATCCGGTTCCGGTCATCCTGGCTGAGATCTTCTGTGCAAACCTCGGCGGCTCGTCAACGATGTGCGGAGATCCTCCCAATATTATTATCGGAACGTCTCTCGGATACACCTTTGGCGACTTCTTGAGAAATACGGGGCTTGTTGCCCTTATAGGCATTGTCGTTATAGTTGTCTATTTCTACTTTGCGCTGCGCAAAAAACTCGGCAAGGGCGAGAATGTTTCGCTGGACGGACTTGATCTAAGCCCGGCTTCGGCGATAAAAAACAAGAGAGCATTTGGAATAAGCTGCGGCGTGTTTGCGTGTGCGGTAGTGCTGCTTGTGACTCATGCAACGACAGGACTCACGGTCGCAACGATAGGCGTTTTCATTGCGATTCTCACCCTTGTAACCTCGGCCAAAGACATTGGATACATAATCAAACGAGTTGACTATAAAACTCTGCTGTTTTTCATCGGACTGTTTATCGTTGTAGGTGGTCTGGAGCAGACCGGCGTTCTTGAACTGCTTGCAGGACTTATCGGAACGATAAGCGGCGGCAATATATATGTAATGGTAGCCATAGTGCTGTGGCTTTCAGCGATAGCAAGTGCTTTTGTTGACAATATACCGTTTGCGGCTACAATGGTGCCTGTTATACGCGCGCTTTCGGCAACTCAGGGCGTGCCGCTTGATACGCTGGCATGGTCGCTTGCACTTGGAACCGATATAGGCGGCAGCGCAACGCCGATCGGTGCCTCTGCAAATGTTGTCGGACTTGCGTCGTCTGCTAAGGCAGGACATCCCGTGAGCTGGGGCAGATACTGCAAGCTGCTTGTTCCGGCAACGATCATCGTTTTAGTTATATGCACTTTGTTCCTGTTTTTAAGATACTGCTGAGAGACATCACGGTTCTAAACAGATTAAAATTAACATTTCACATTAACGGAGGATGGGCAACCGCCCATCCTCCGAAACGTTTTTCTCAGCCGCAAACGGCAGTTGACGGGGCGGTGTCGCAGCAGGTATCATTTTCGTCAGCGGCCTCAACGGATGAGCCTCCGGCAAAACCGTGCTCCTTGATGTATTTGCGGTTTTTATAAACGCCAACGGTGAGGAAGGGGATGACGACTGCCGCTGCGCCGAGATATCCGCAGTAACCGTAGCCGTATTTTATGATGTTCGTCAGTCCGGCCATGGAGATGGTCATGGACAGGATGATGATGAACGCGGACACGATCGCGCTGCGCGTGGGTGCGGACTTTATGCCGCTGAATATCGGCAGCTTTTCAAAGCGGGCAACAAAGCCGAAGATGGTCGTGACACCGGTCGAGATCAGGCACAGGAGCAGGCATACGCCGTAGATAACGGTCAGTGCGCGGATGCTCATTGCATTGCAGGCCGTGAGCGTTGGAATGGTCGCGCCGCCGTCAACTGAGTTGTAAACGCCCTGCCAGCACATGAGCATGAATATCGACAGGGTCAGTGCGACGGCGTTCATGACAAAGGATATCCACATCGCCTTTGAGCAGCCGCGCTCGGAGCGCATCGTTGTACCGCAGGCTATCATTGTGGGCAGTGTGACGCACTGGAAGCCTGCGTACACAAAGGAGTTGAATATTGCCTTGGGCATGTTCCCAAAGCCAGTCTTGGCAAAGTCGGAAGCGAGGACGGTAAACAGGCCGCTGTCGCTTTTGAAAATGCCTATCGCGTATATGCTGATAGCCGTTACGAGGATTGCTATGCCCATCCAGGTGGATGCGGCGCGCACGATGCCGGCGCCGAAAATCGTGAGCATGAGCACAATAACGCCGACTATTCCCACGCCGATGTAATAGTTTAAGACGAAGTAGCTTTGCAGAGCGCTTGCAGCGCCCGATATCGCGGCAGCAACGGCCATGAGCACCATTATGTAGAAGAAAATTTCAAATACCCATTCGAGCTTGTCAAACGGGTGATAGAGCGTCTGGAAAAGCTCCTTATAGCTTGAAAGGCCGCGTGAGTTGTACATGACCATCGCCTGACGCATGGTGAGCGTGAGCAGGAGCATTGCGATGACTGCGGCGACAATGCCTGACCAGCCGAGGCCGACGTAATAGGTATTGGCCTGATTGCCGGTTGCAAATCCGCCGCCTGCATGCGCCGAAAAGAGCACTGCACCGACGGAAAATGCGGCAAAAAACGGGGTCTTGGATGTCTTGCGGGTTTGGGGCTTGTTGTTCATTTTGGTTTTCCTCCTTAAATTCCGGCAGAAAAACAAAAAACCCCTCGTCCTTCTGCCGATTTGCAGAAGAGACGAAAGGCTGAAAAACCGTCCGCGGTACCACTCTTCTTCGTTCCACAAGCTGTGGGACGCACTCAGTCAGGATACAGTCATATCCCTGCACTGTAACGGGCGCACCCGTCTGCGCCTACTGAAGTTCAGCACAGCCGCTATCCGGTGAGTTCGGCGAAAAAACAACCTTTGTGCCTTGCACCAACCGGCACTTCTCTGAAAGGGCATTTTCGCTTACTGTTCCGTGTCCTTGCGTTTATGGGCAAATTGTAGCACCGCAGACGCAGATCCGTCAAGATTGCGGACTAAATAAAAAATTCACGAGCAATACTTCAAAATTTTGTAGGAATGAACAAATTTTGCGCTTCCGACCGGCTATACCATGCTCTTGTACTCCTCACAGGGATCGAGATTATCGGGAGGGAAAAACTCGTCAACGGGGAAGTTTATGCGGCCGAACATCGTGCACGGATCATCCTCGGACGAGCCTACGCACTCCTTCTCGGGCAGGCAGTAGTCGTATGCCGGGATGAGCAGCTGCGTGCTGCGCTCAAGCCGGATGATCGAAAACTGGCCGAGCGTAACATAGACATGGCGCGTGCCGCCGGTAACGGATATCTCCTCGCCGAAGGAGTCGAGTATCTGCTGCGGAATATCTCGCTGATCTATGCCGGGGTCGGGCAGCGCCGTTTCCGCAAGGGTCATGTGCAGAGCGATCGGGTCAACGGCATCGACCTCGGCAAATGGCATGCTGTTTGCTCCGTCGAGGATGCAGCAGTCATCCGAAGAAAAGCTCCTGACTCTGCCCTCGGAGCCAAATAGCATTACGCGCTTATCGAACACGGCAAGCCCCGTGAAGCATTGGTTAGCAGGAAATGTTTCGCCGCTTATCTTATAGAAGTAGGTCACATCGACCGTGTAGTAGCCGCGGTTAAGGCAGATCTCATTGACCTTTACCTCACAGTGCAGAAGCTGCGCGCACTTCGGACGCACGCTGAATGCGCTCTCTATGTAGGGAAGAGAGCTGACCGTGGGGTAAACGCGCAGATCCTCGATGCAGTCCTTGTCGCGGCAGGCGTCCATTATCTTTCTTGTGCTTACGCAAACGGCCTGTTTTATGCAGTCATTATCATTGACCGGACCGGGTACGACCCTGTCTGCCATAAAAATACCTCCCAGGATGGAATTGAAGAAAAACTTCAATACAGTCTATGCGTATTGTTCCAAAATGTGAAGAATATTGGATTTACAAAAAGAAAAGTATGTATTATTATATATAATGCAGAGGAGGCGAAAGAATGAAAAAGCAGCTTTGGCTCATACTCATAGCCGTTGAGGTTTTGATACTGTTTGCAATGCTTCTGGCTGATTTCGGCGTTATACACGCTTCTGTTGCACCGCTTTCACCGAAGAGCATTATATTGCATATAACGACTGTTGTTATAATTTTTGCTTGTATCGAAGCATATAAGAAAAGCGACTGATGCCGGAAATTTGCCTATCGGATATATGATTTTTAGGAGCAAGTTATGGAACGACTGGGCTTTATTCATGAAAAGCTTGATATAAAAATTTTGATACTGTTTATTCTTCGCCGGCTGCCGGGCATAGTCGCGCCCATTGACCTTCAGGACTTTACGCAGCAGTGCGACGAGGGCTTCGGGTATTTTGAATATTCCGACTGCCTTGCCGAGCTGATAGAGAGCGGGCTTGTTATCGAGGAGGAGACCGGCCTGCGTGTCAGCAAGCGCGGCGCCGATGCCGCCGAAACGGTGGAGAGCAGCCTGCCTTTTTCCGTTCGCAAGAGGGCAGAGAAGATAATTGCACCCGAGGCCGAGCGTCTGCGCCGCCTTTCCATGATAACCGCGCAGCACCGCAACCGTGAGGGCGGCTGCTTTGTGACGCTTGCCATGAGCGACGGTAAGGGCGAGATAATAAGGCTCAATATCCTCTCGTCAGGCGAGCAGCAGGCAGAGCGGATCGAAGAAAACTTCCGCGACAGGGCAGAAGAGATATATTGCAGAATAATCGAGCTTCTTGATAAGAAGCCCGAAAATAAAAAAGGGTAATATAACGCCCATCACAGATGGGCGTTTATATATTTTTATTGTACACCAGGAGGAAAACCATGGAGATCAAAATTCCGGACGGATACAAAAGTATCCTCAGTGTTTACGACACACAGAAGGCTATAAGCCTCTTAAAGCGCCTGTTTGAGGACAGGCTCGCGGCACTTTTAAATCTTTACCGAGTGTCCGCACCGCTGTTCGTCGATTCTAATTCCGGACTTAACGATAACCTCAACGGCTACGAGCGCCCCGTATCGTTTGATATTCTCCGCTCGGATACGACCGCTCAGGTCGTTCAGTCTCTTGCAAAGTGGAAGCGTCTTGCGCTCAAGCGCTACAACTTCTTCCCCGGCAAGGGACTTTACACCGATATGGACGCTATCCGCCGCGACGAGGACGAGCTGGATAACCTGCACTCAGTCTATGTTGACCAGTGGGACTGGGAAAAGGTCATCCTTTCGGAAAACCGCAATCTCGACTATCTCAAGCTAACCGTTATGGATATAGTCAAGGCCCTGTGCGATACGCAGGATACGATGCAGGCGATCTATCCCCAGCTTCAGTGCCTGCCGAAGCTTGAGCGTAATGTCACATTCGTCACCTCGCAGGAGCTTGAGGATATGTATCCCGACATGACCTCAAAGCAGCGCGAAAACGCATTTACACGAGAGCATAAGACTATTTTCATCATCGGTATCGGCGGCGCTCTGCGCTCCGGCAAGCCGCATGACGGCCGCGCGCCCGACTATGACGACTGGGCGCTCAACGGCGATATTCTGTTCTGGTGCGATTGGCTCGACTGCGCGATCGAGATATCCTCGATGGGCATCCGCGTCGATCCCGAATCGCTGGACAGACAGCTTCGCCTTGCCGGCTGTGATGACCGACGCGAGCTTCCGTATCACAAGATGCTTTTAAACGGCGAGCTGCCCCTGACCATCGGTGGCGGTATCGGCCAGTCGCGCGTTTCCATGCTCCTTCTCGGCAAGGCGCATATCGGCGAGGTGCAGGTATCCATCTGGGATAAGCACACCGAAGAGGTTTGCGCCGAAAAGGGAGTCATGCTGCTGTAAAAAAGAGCATATGGTGTTAGCATGGACATTATAGAACTTATCAAAGTAATAATCATCGGCATAGTCGAGGGCATAACTGAATGGCTGCCCATTTCAAGCACCGGACACATGCTGCTCGTGGACGAATTTATCCACATGAACGTCACGCCGGAATTTCGCGAGATGTTCCTGTATGTCATTCAGCTCGGCGCGATACTGGCGGTCATAATCCTGTTCTGGAACAAAATGTGGCCGTTTCAGAGCAAAAAGAAAAACGGCAGCGTTATAAAAAAAGAGACGTTTGTTCTCTGGTTCAAGGTCATCATTGCCTGCATTCCGGGCTTTGTCGCGTATCTTCTGCTTGACTTTGTCGATAACTGCTATGTCGTTGCCGCAGCGCTTATCGTCTACGGTGTTCTGTTTATCGTCATTGAAAACTGGAACCGCGGCCGCGAGCCGAGAGTCAAAACGCTCGAGGAGATATCGTATAAGGATGCGTTCATCATCGGCCTGTTTCAGGCTCTGTCGATCATTCCGGGCACCTCGCGCAGCGGTTCTACAATCATAGGCGGCCTTGTAATCGGTGTGTCGCGTGTTACGGCGGCGGAGTTTACGTTCTTCCTTGCCGTGCCGGTCATGGTCGGCGTGTCGCTTTTGAAGATAATCGCCTTCGGCTTTTCGTTTACAAGCGCCGAGCTTATAACGCTCATCGTCGGCTGCGTCGTGGCCTTCCTTGTATCCGTTGTTGTGATAAAATTCCTCATGAGCTATATTAAGCGCAAGGACTTCAAGGTCTTCGGCTGGTATCGTATCGTTCTCGGTGTGGTCGTAATAGCGTACTTTCTGCTGAAATAAGCGCGCAAAAATACCCTCCTCTTGTCCCGATGCGGAACAGAAGGAGGGTATATCAAAATTATCCGATCAAAAGCACGGAAAGATCGTTTACGTTCGTTCCCGTTGCACCTGTGCGGATAAGGCCGCCGCAGGCGTCGAGCGCATGGTACGAGTCGTTGCTTTGCAGCGTGCGGAAGATGCTGATGCCTTTTTCCTCAAGCAGCTGCTTTGTGCTGCCGTCAACATATCCGCCGGCTGCATCGGTCGGACCGTCGGTCCCGTCCGAGCCTACGGAAAAAACGCACACATTCGGCATGCCTGCGATGTTTTCGGCGGCTGCAAGAGCAAGCTCCTGATTTCTGCCGCCAAGTCCGCTGCCGGTTATATGAACAACGGTCTCGCCGCCGGCAATGAATGCGCGCTTTTTCGCGTCTCCGGTGTATTGCTGAGCAATGTTCGAGAGAAACACACCGGCGTCCTTTGCTGTGCAGCTGAGCGATGAGGTTAGGATAACAGGCTCATAGCCAAGCTCCGCGCAGGTTTTTGCGGCCGAGCGGCAAAGCTGGTTTACGCTGCCTATCACTTTGGTTTCAACGTTGCTTATGGACTTCGGAGTTTCATTTTCAATGAGACTGCTCATCTGCTCGGTCATTGTGATCCCGTATTTTTCGACTATGTATTTTGCCTGCTCGGCCGTTGTGCCGTCAGGTGCTGCCGGGCCGGAGGCTATACTGTCGATCCTGTCGCCGATGACGTCGGACAAAACGATGTTGTATACCTTTGCCGGCATGCAGGCGAGCGCAAACTTGCCGCCTTTAACGGCGGAAAAGCGTTTTCTTAGCGTGTTTATCTCGTTTATGTCGGCGCCGGAGGCAAGAAGCTCCTGGGTGAGCCTGCTCATATCCTCGGCCGGGATAAGCGGCTTTTCAAAAAGCGCCGAGCCTCCGCCGGAGAGAAGAAACAGCACGGTATCGCCCTCTCCGAGGGGCTTTACCAGCTCCAGCACCTTCTCAGTTGCGGCATAGCTGTCGTCATCCGGCACAGGGTGCCCTGCCTCATAGACCTCAAGGCGCTCGATAGCGCCCTTGCCGTAGCCGTGTTTGGTTACGACTATGCCGGCTTTTATCCTTGATCCCAAGACCTCGGATACCGTCTTTCCCATTTGCCATGCCGCTTTTCCGACTGCGGCAACGTAGATATTTCCCTGAAGCTCAATATCCTTCAGAGCAACTCTCACTGCGTTGTCGGGCAGCGCGGCGTCTATTGCCCGTGTGTAGATAAGTTTCGCGTCTGCGCGCATATCCATAGCGATATCACCTTTGCCTGCGTATTTTATGCCTACACTATACCATAAATGCAGCTGCTGTTCAAACAGAATGCATAATATCAAATTTATAAGGAGAAACAAATGAAAATTGTTGTTTTGGACGGCTACACGGAAAATCCCGGCGACCTCAGCTGGAACGGACTTAAAAAGTACGGGGAGCTTACCGTGTATGACAGAACGCCGTATGAAGATGCCGAGATAATAAAGCGCATCGGAGATGCCGAGATCGTGCTTACGAACAAAGCTCCGATCAGCAGCGCAACATTGGATGCCTGCCCTAATATCAAATGCATCTGTGTGCTCGCGACCGGGTACAATATAGTTGACTGCGCAGCAGCCGAAAAGAAAAACATCCCCGTCTGCAACATTCCCACATACGGAACGGCCTCGGTCGGGCAGTTTGCCATTGCAATGCTGCTTGAGATATGCAGCCATGTTCAGGTGCATTCCGACAGCGTACACGCCGGGGAATGGGAGAACAGCTCCGACTGGTGCTACTGGAAGCATCCGCTTATTGAGCTTGCAGGGAAGACGATGGGCATAATCGGCTTCGGAAAGATCGGACAGACAACGGGCCGCATTGCAAAAGCCCTCGGAATGAATATCCTTGCATCCGGCAGCCGCCCGACACCACAGGGCGAGGAGATCGCCGAATATGTGGACACGGACACGCTTTTTGCAAAGTCCGACGTTATCGCGCTGCACTGCCCTCTGTTCCCGAACACTCAGGGAATTATCAATAAGGATAATATAGCCAAGATGAAGGACGGCGTTATTATCATCAATAACAGCCGCGGCGGCCTTGTCGTCGAGGAAGACCTCGCTGACGCACTCAACTCCGGAAAGGTCTATGCCGCAGCGGTCGATGTCGTGTCCACAGAGCCTATTAAAGGCGATAATCCGCTGCTGAAGGCGAAAAACTGCCTTATAACGCCGCATATCAGTTGGGCGCCCAAAGAGGCAAGGCAGAGGATAATGGATATGACCGAAGAAAATATCAAGGCCTTTATTGAAGGCGCGACGATAAACGTCGTGAATAATATCTAATATTAAAAAATGCACCCCGAGGGTGCATTTTTTAATGCATTAGATTGCTAAAAACTATGCTGCAATGAAAGAAAATAGAGTAACAGGGGAGCACGAGGGGTAGCGAAGCGGCGGCGCGGTAGTGAATGACATGCCGGGGGCATGTCAGAGCCGCGGCGTGACCGAGCCGCAGCGAGAAAAAGGCCCCACTCGTGATTAAATCAATAGCCATCAAAAACGCCTGATTTATCAGGCGCTTTTGATGCCGATTTGTTGCATTCCGGTGGTAACATGTGCCCGTGTTGAAAGGAGCATGAATCATGAAAACCAAAAATATTATTTCGCTGCTTTTAGTTCTTGCGATGCTCATGAGCGTCTGCGCATGCGGCAGCGATACGACTCCGGCAGCACCGAACGGTTCTGCCGAAACCAAGCCCGAGTACCGCATCACGGCAAAGCTGACTGCCGCCGATGCCGAAAATAAGGAGCTTGCCGCACATCTGACGGAAAACTGTGTTATCAGTTTTACAAACACGAGCAGCGATACATGGGACAAAATTTGCCTGCGCGACTATGCCGCCGCAAATCTTGAGCTTGAAAACAGCATAAGCGACGATAAGCCTTACACTCCGGGCAGCATACGCGAGGTCAAGGACTCGCGCGGAAATGCTCTGAGCTTTTCGGTTCAGGAGGATAAATCCGTCGTGTATGTTCAGCTGCCGTCGCCGCTCAAGCCCGGCGAGCGAACGAGCGTAAGCATTGATTACAGCACGGAGATACCCTGCTGCTTTGAGCGGCTGTGCTGGTCTCCGAATGGCGATGATTTCGCCGGCGAAAACACTGTCTGCCTGTCGCAGGCGTATCCTGTCCTTGCCGAGTATATTGACGGCAAGTGGAATGAGGCACCGTATTTTACTGATGGGGAGTGCTTCTTTTCGCCCTGCGGAAGCTATGAGATGACCCTCAGCGCACCCGAGGACTATATGGTAATATCCACCGGCAGCGAAGCGCAGAGCGCCGACGGAACATGGACACTCAAAGCCGACAATGTCCGCGATTTCGCCGTAATCGCCGGAAACGGCTTTGAAAAGCTCAGCGGCAAGGCCGGAAACATAACCGTCAACAGCTGGTATTATTCCGGCAGCGAGCGCGATAAAAAGCAGGGTGAGGTGTCGCTCAAGGCTGCCATAGACGCTGTGAATGCATTTTGCGATGCGTGGGGCGAATATCCTTATGATACGCTCGATGTGGTTCAGACGCCGTACAATGCCGGCGGTATGGAGTATCCCGGACTTGTGCGCATTGCCGAGATGTATGCCGATCTTATCGAAGCCGAGGGAGATGAGAGCCTGCGCCTTGACGTCGCGCATGAGGTAGCACATGAATGGTTTTATGCCGTCGTCGGCAACGATCAGTACCGCGAGGCGTGGCTTGACGAGAGCTTTGCCGTGTACGGTGAGTTTGTGTATCAGCTGTACACCGGCGAAAGCGAGACAGATGTTCAGGCACGCGTTGATTCGCTTGACTGCAGCATAAAGCAAAAATATATTGATCTCAGCTACGATCAGTATTTTGACGAATATACCGGCAACAGCTATATAAACGCAGTTTATAAGGTCGGCCCCGTTTTTCTATGGAAGCTGCGGCAGACAATGGGGCAGGAGAGCTTTGATGCTTTCATGCGCGCATGGTATGAAGAGCATATGTTCAAAGAGGTCACCACGGCCGAGTTCCGCGCGGCAATTGCAAAAGCATCGGACAGCGCCGATGTAAAAGCGCTTCTTGACGAATACCTGTCGCCGGCAAAATGATATAAATAAGAGTAGCCGCAGGAATTACAGCCGCGCCGATGAGAGCGAGCACGCTATAGAACAGCTCGAAGAGATGCTAAAAACCGCAGGCGGCGAGAGCGAGCACATGGCAATAAAGAAAGCTATAAGCATCCTCAAAAACGCATAACAAAGTTGTCGTAAATTTTGACGTAAAATCGCAAGTTAAAACGTGTATTGCTACGCTAATTTTTGTATGATTACGTTGAAAAAAATATGATGCAAAAATGCTGAAAACCATTGATAAATAAAGAAAATCCCGAAGTTTCAACGACTTCGGGATTTTACAATGTCTGGCGGAGAGTGTGGGATTCGAACCCACGTGGGCGTTAGCCCAAACGGTTTTCAAGACCGCCTCGTTATGACCACTTCGATAACTCTCCGAATATTCAACTATTGAAAAGAGCACACAAATGTGTGCTCTTTTCGTGGCGCAGAAGGAGGGATTTGAACCCTCGCGCGCTTTTTACACGCCTACTCCCTTAGCAGGGGAGCCCCTTCGGCCTCTTGGGTACTTCTGCACATCGCCGCTGAAATATAATAGCATAGCCCACCGGCGATGTCAAGAAGTTTATTTGCGAGAAAATGTTCAGAAAATTGCTTTGCGCAGTGCGCTGATTTTTTCGGCAATGACGGCAAACTGCGCCGGAGTCACGGCCTGCGCCGCATCACATTTTGACTGCGCCGGATCGTCATGAACTTCTATCATCAGCCCGTCCGCTCCGGCGGCCGCCGCGGCGAGCGCCATGGGTTCAACAAATTTTGCGTGCCCCGTTGCGTGGCTCGGATCGACGATGACCGGCAGCCGGCTCAGATCCTTTATCACAGCGACTGCCGACAGATCGAGCGTGTTTCGCGTTGCGGTTTCAAATGTGCGTATGCCGCGTTCACACAGCACAATCTGTTCGTTTCCACCGCTCATTATGTGCTCTGCCGAAGTCAGAAGCTCCTTGACCGTGTTTGCCCAGCCGCGCTTTAAAAGCACCGGCTTATCGAGCTTCCCGAGCGCCTTTAAAAGCTCAAAATTCTGCATATTGCGCGCGCCGACCTGGATCATGTCAACATCATCAAACAGCGGAAGCTGCTCCTTATCGGTTATCTCGCTGACTATCGGCATGCCGCATTTTCGCCCGGCCTCGATAAGCGGCGGAAGACCGTCGGCACGCATGCCCTGAAAACTGTAGGGCGAAGTGCGCGGCTTGAATGCACCGCCGCGCAGAAGCTGTGCTCCGGCGGACTTTATCTCGCGCGCTATGCCGATTATCTGCTGCGTGCTTTCAACAGAGCAGGGGCCTGCTATCATAGTAAACGTGCCGCCGCATATCTTAACGCCGCCTACGTTAACTACACTGCTGTCGTTCGGCGCCTTGTGTCCGGCAAGCTTATACGGCTGCGTGATGGCTCTGACGTATTCGACGATCTCCATATCCTCGATATATGCCGCATCGAGTCTGTCGGCCTCGCCGATAACGACGAGCACGGCCTGATTTTCTCCGCGCGTTGTCTGCACTTCAAGACCGTGGCAGCGTATCCAACAACGAAGCTCCTCGGCCTGCTCGGGGGATGCGTCCGGCTTTAATACTATTATCATGGCGTAGACCTCCGAATATAATTTCGTTTTAAGCTGACGAGAGTTGAACCCATATCGCCTGTCGGCGTACCCTTCCGGCTATTTTCGCCTTTTTTGTCTTGATGGGCGCCAGCCCACCTGCATCAAAGAAAGCCGAAAATATCTCGAAAAGCACATCCGACAGGTGCTCGCAGTTTTGCCGGAGCAGATTTTTGTTCAGGCAAGGCAAAGCTTGAAGAGAATACTGACGTATTGTCAAGAGCTTTAACGCGGCATGGGCGGAAATCTGCCCGGCAAAACCGATACGTGTTCGACTCTCGTCAGCTTAGACACAGTATACAGTATATCGGGAAGTTTTTCAATTTCTACTTGACAATGTGCGTCAATCTGCTATAATTCATACGAAAACTGAACACCTTATCAAGAGTGGTGGAGGGAACGGCCCTGTGAAGCCCGGCAACCTGCGAAGGCAAGGTGCCAAATCCGGCGGTGATTATCGAAAGATGAGGCTTATGACCAAATTTGTTGCTCCGTCGGTCGACGGAGTTTTTTAATTGCCTGATGCGTGTTCGGAAATATTATTTTCGGAGGAAAAAGAAATGAGCAAAAGACTGTTTACATCTGAATCTGTAACCGAGGGACATCCCGATAAGATCTGCGACCAGATATCGGACGCTATCCTTGACGCTATCCTCGAGAAGGACCCCAACGGCCGCGTCGCATGCGAGACGACCGTTTCCACCGGACTTGTCCACATCATGGGGGAGATAAGCACCGAGTGCTATATCGACATTGCGAAGATAGCACGCGGCGTTATCCGCGATATCGGCTACGACAGAGCAAAGTACGGCTTTGACTGCGACACCTGCGGCATAATCACAAACATCGACGAGCAGTCGGCGGATATAGCCCTCGGCGTTGACAAATCGCTCGAGGCCAAGGAAAGCGGCGATGCCGAGCTTGACAACGGCGCAGGCGATCAGGGCATGATGTTCGGCTACGCCTGCCGCGAGACCGAGGAGCTTATGCCCCTGGCAATAAGCCTTTCGCATAAAATAGCTAAGCGCCTTGCCGAGGTCAGAAAATCCGGCCTTGTCGACTACCTGCGTCCCGACGGCAAAACTCAGGTCACTGTGGAGTACGACGACGCAGGCAAGCCCGTGCGCGTTGACACCGTTGTTCTTTCAACTCAGCATTCTCCCGACGTAAGCCTTGAGCAGATCAGAAACGATATGGTCGAGCTTGTCATAAAGCCCAGCATTCCTGCCGAGCTGATAGATGAGAGCACCAAGTATTATGTAAACCCGACCGGCCGCTTTGTCATCGGCGGACCTCAGGGCGACTCCGGCCTTACCGGCAGAAAGATCATCGTCGATACCTACGGCGGCAGCGCACCTCACGGCGGCGGCGCATTCTCCGGCAAGGATCCCACCAAGGTCGACCGCAGCGCTGCATACGCATCACGCTATGTTGCAAAGAACATCGTCGCGGCCGGCCTTGCCGACAAGTGCCTTGTTCAGCTTGCGTACGCTATCGGCATTGCTCGTCCCGTATCCGTCATGGTCGATACCTACGGAACCGGCAAGGTCTCCGATGAGAAGCTTGCCGAAGCCGTCAATAAGGTCTTTGACCTGCGTCCGACCGCAATTATCCGCGATCTTGAGCTTACTAAGCCCATTTACAGAAAGCTTGCAGCCTACGGTCACATGGGCCGCACCGATCTCGGCGTGCGCTGGGAGGATACCGACAGAGTCGACGCTCTGCTTGAGGCTGTGAAGTAATGCATGTCCCGACCTGCGAAAGCAGCCTTCTTGATATCGTAAGCTTTGACGATGCTCTTGCATCGTCCGGCGGCAGGGGGGACTATGACGCCGAAAAGTGGCTGTATGTTCCCGATTACTATACCGATTACCGATATATCCTCGGAACTCGCGGAAACGATCCGCTCATCTGCATCGGCATAAATCCCTCGACAGCCGCGCCGGACGATCTTGACAATACGCTCAAAAGCGTGTCGCGCATTGCCGCCGGAAACGGTTACGACAGTTGGATAATGTTTAATGTCTATGCCCAGAGGGCGACAGATCCCGACGATATGGACCTGACGCTCAACGAAACGCTGCACCGCGAGAATATGCGCGCGTTTGAATACATATTAAAAAATGTAGGCGAGGGAGTATCGCCGTCGGTATGGGCGGCATGGGGCACGATAATCGAAAAGCGCCCGTATCTGAAGGATTGCGTTCTCGACATGGTGTCTCTCGGCCGGAAATACGGCGCAAAGTGGTACAGTGCCGGTAAGCGCTCGGTCAAGGGGCATCCGCACCATCCGCTGTATCTGCGCAAGGATGCTTCCACCGAGGAATTTGACATAGTCGCTTATCTGGAAAACTGCCTGTGAGGTGAGGGTATGAAACCGAAATTCAAGCTTGCCGTCGTGCAGATACGCACGGAAACGGATAAGGAAAAGACGTTTGCCAAAGCGGAAAAGATGATAAGCGAGGCCGCCAATAACGGCGCGGAGCTTGTAGTTCTGCCTGAAATGTGGAACTGCCCGTATTCGAAGAAGTATTTCCACGCCTTTGCCGACAGTGAAAACGGCGAGAGCAGGGAAGCCATGTCGCGCTGGGCGAGTGAAAACGGAGTTATCCTCGTCGGCGGCTCTGTGCCGGAAAAGTGCGGCGATAAGCTTTATAACACATGCTTCGTGTTTGACGAAAACGGAGAGCAGATCGCGCGTCACAGAAAAATACATCTGTTTGACGTAGATATCGAGGGCGGAGTGCGCTTTAAAGAGTCCAACAGCTTTGCACCCGGCGAGGATATCACCGTGTTCGATACGAAATTCGGCAGAATGGGCGTTGAGATTTGCTTTGATATCCGCTTCCCCGAGCTTGCGCGAGCCATGGCGAAAAGGGGAGCCGAGGTCATTTTGTGCCCTGCGCAGTTTAACATGACAACAGGCCCGAGACACTGGGAGCTGAGCGTCCGCGCAAGAGCTATGGATAACGAGCTGTTCTTCGTCGGAGCGTCGGCTGCGAGATACGAGGGCTTTGATTACGAATGCTGGGGGCACTCGACGGTAGCCGATCCATTCGGCATGGTCAAAGCCTCCTGCGACGAAAAGGAACAGATACTTTATTGCGATATCGACCTTAACGAGGTCGATTCCGTCCGCCGCCAGCTTCCTACGTTCCTTCATCTGCGCGAAGATATATACAATGTGGCTAAATGATCATAAAATCCGGGGCGAAATGCCTCGGATTTTGTTATATTGACCGAAATGCAAAAAAGGTGTTGCAAAATTGTGAATGAGCAAGTATAATCGCATAGAAAAGATTTTTAAGACGGTTCAGAGAAGCCGGCAAAATCGCAGATATAGTGTGTCTCTCCGCGCGGAGGGTCATGTTCTTGTGCGTCTTGTCGGTTTGTCGGCAGGGCGATTTTCTTTTGTTTGGAGTGATAACGTGAAGCTCAAGGCAAGACTTATGGATGAAGCGGCAATGAGCCGCGCACTTATGAGGATATCCCATGAGATAACCGAAAAGAACAAGGGCGTCGAGGACGTCGTCCTGATCGGTATCCGCAGAAGGGGAGTGCCAATATCCGAGCGCATACGCGATAACATAAAGAAGATCGAGGATGCGACCGTTCCCTGCGGCAGCGTGGATATAAGGTTTTACCGCGACGATCTCACGCACGAGAGCGATCAGCCGGTCATAACAAAGGCCGATATCGGCGCAGATGTAAACGATAAAAACGTCGTTCTGGTCGATGACGTGCTGTACACGGGCCGCACGGCGCGCGCCGCCATCGAGGCCGTGTTCACCGCAGGCCGTCCGCGCAGCATCCAGTTTGCCGTCCTTGTCGATCGCGGCCACCGTGAGCTTCCCATAAGAGCCGATTACGTCGGCAAAAACGTTCCGACCTCACGCGCAGAGCTAATTGAGGTTCGCCTGCCGGAGTTTGACGGCGAAACGGGCGTTTATCTTATGGAGATCGAATAATAAGTCAGCAAATACCCTTAATATAAATCAAAACTACACAAAGAGAGGTACAATCACTAATGAACGAAAAAACCGTGATTAATGGACCCGTGTACGACGCACGCACCCTTGGCACTCCCAGAATGCTGATTCTCGGACTTCAGCACATGTTCGCAATGTTCGGAGCGACCGTTCTCGTTCCTATCCTGACCGGCATCGATATCGCAACGACCCTGCTGTTTGCAGGCCTCGGCACTCTGCTGTTCCACCTGCTCACCAAGCGCAAGGTCCCCGCATTCCTCGGCTCTTCCTTCGCCTTCATCGGCGGCTACAACGCCATCACCGGCTTTGATTCCTCCAGCGGAGTTCCCGTCAACAGCGACCTGCTCGTTTATGCCTGCTTCGGCGTTGCCTGCGCAGGACTTATGTATGTCATCCTGTCGGCGCTGTTCAAGGCATTCGGCGTAAAAAAGGTCATGAAGTTCTTCCCCCCGATAGTCACAGGCCCCATCATCATCTGCATCGGCCTCATTCTGTCCTCCTCCGCTATCAGCAACTGCAACGCAAACTGGCTCGTCGCCGTTTCCGCAATAGTCATCGTTATCTGCTTCAACATCTGGGGCAAGGGCATGACCAAGATCATCCCCATCCTCCTCGGAGTTATCGGCTCTTACATCATCTCCATGATCGTTGATCCCGCCTCCCGCGTAGCTGTCGCGGAAAAGGTCGCAGCCGCCAAGTGGGTCGGCCTGCCCATCGTATGGGAAAACAGCGTGTTCCACCTCTTCAGCATGGATGTTGACACCGGCATGCTCCTGAGCGCACTGTTCACCATCGTTCCTCTGTCCCTGGCGACCATGGTCGAGCACATCGGCGATGTTTGCGCGATATCCTCCACCGTCGGCAAGAACTTTGTTGCTGACCCCGGACTGCACCGCACTCTCCTCGGCGACGGTCTTGCAACCACCCTGGCATCTCTCTTCGGCGCACCCGCAAACACTACCTACGGCGAGAACACCGGCGTCCTCGCTCTCAGCAAGGTCTATGATCCCCGCGTTATCCGCATCGCGGCATGCTTTGCGATAATCTTCTCCTTCTGCCCGAAGTTCGCGGCCCTCATAACAGCAATGCCCACCGCGACCATCGGCGGCATCTCCCTGATCCTCTACGGTATGATCTCCGCAGTCGGCGTCCGCAACGTCGTTGAGAACAAGGTCGATTTCACCAACAGCCGCAATGTCATCGTTGCAGCGCTCATCCTCGTCCTCGCGATCGGCATCAACTACTCCGTCGGCAGCATCCAGATTGGCATCGTATCCCTCTCCGGCCTCGCGGTAGCATCCCTCGTCGGCATCGCAGTAAACGCGATTCTGCCCGGCAAGGACTATGAGTTCGGCGTTGACGAACAGGGCGACACCTCCGTTAACTTCATCGTACGATAAAAAATGATACTAAACAGGCGGTCAAAAATTGACCGCCTGTTTTTCTTAAAAATATGTCGATTAGGTATTGACAAATTCCGATTTTACGTTATAATAGCTCTTGCGCTTAGCGGATTTGTGTAATGGTAGCACACCGGACTCTGACTCCGTTTGTGAGGGTTCGAATCCTTCATCCGCTGCCAAAAGCAGTTCATCGGTTTCGATGAGCTGCTTTTTTTATTAGCTGCTTGGCACCAGAACCCGAACAAAATAATTCAAATCAGCGCACGAAGTGCCGAAGGCGCTTCGAGGGTTCGAATCCTTCATCCGCTGCCAAAAGCAGTTCACCGGTTTCGGTGAGCTGCTTTTTTATTTGCCGCTTGGCACCAGAACCCGAACAAAATTATTCAAATCAGCGCACGAAGTGCCGAAGGCGCTTCGAGGGTTCGAATCCTTCATCCGCTGCCAAAAGCAGTTCATCGGTTTCGATGAGCTGTGTTTTAAGGTTGGCATTTTCCGCACGGGGAATACCCGGCGGCAATTGCCTCGTCGCGCGTTTGAAACCATAAGCGATTATCCTCGGATATGCGCGATGCCGACGAGCATGACGGCAGATGAAACTTATCCGACCTGCTGCTTGCCTCATAAGCGCCCTGAGCCTGCGCAGGAGCCGACGGAGCGAGCGTTGGGTCAATACTTGGTTCCGGTGCCTCAGTGCCCTTCACCGGGCTTACGGTGACATGCACTTCGCTTATCTTGTCATCCCGTACAGTGTCGGATGACAATGCAAAGCCCACAGCTGACGCTGCAAATATGCAGCAGCATATAACGGCTTTTCCAATGTACGCTTTCCGGCTCTTTATCGCTGCAAGCACAAATAACATAACAGCGGCAGCGACGGCGGTTATTGAAATGGCTGCAAATAATATCTTCATGAAAACATAATATATCCGCATGTAAAATATGTCAACATTTCCGTGCAAAAAATGCTTTCCTTTCGGAAAGCATTTTTCATATCAAGTGTTCTATCAGGTGTTCTGCTCTTTTATGCTGCGGTTTATAATGCGCATCTCGCCGCTGATCAGGATAGCGACGGTAACGGCGGCGAGGCAATCGCCAACGGGACCCGAGTACAGCAGACCGTCAATACCCATGATGCTCGAAAGAATGTATGCGCTGGGGAGGGAGTAGAGAAGCTGCCTTGTAAGGGTGCAGATCATTGCCTTCGTGGGCTTTCCGATCGACTGGAAGAAGATACCCGACGGGATAAGGAAGCCTATAAGGAATATAGCACCGAGGAAGATGTGGAAGCACTTGAGGGCAAACTCGTTGTACAGTTCGTTCTCCTGTCCGAAAATATTGATAATTTCCTGGGTGAAGAACTGGAAGCAAGCCCAACCGATCACACCCACGATAAGACCTACGATGATAGTTCTTAGATATGTTGCCTTAACGCGGTGGAATTTTTTCGCGCCGTAGTTGTAGCCGACGATCGGCTGACTTCCGATGCCGAGACCGACCATAACGCTGACGATGATGGAGTTGACCTTCATTACTATGCCGAACGCGGCCAGAGGAATATCCGGGCCGTAGACGCTCTCGAGGCCGTACTTGACCGTGAGGTTATTCATGCAGATAACGACGATCGTCGAGCCAAACTGCGTAAAGAAGCTCGAAATGCCGAGGGGCAGGAAAGAAAACAGCGTATTGCTGTTGAGAAGTGCGTACTCGCGCTTGAACTCAATGCCATTGAGGCGCGGAATATATGCAACTGCGAGCACGAAGTTGAGTATCTGGCCGATTATCGTTGCCCACGCGGCACCTGCAACGCTCCAGCCGAGGCCGAGCACGAACCATGCGTCGAGCACAACGTTTAAAAGACAGCCGGATATGTTCGATATCATTGCGTAGCGCGGATTGCCCTGCGCGCGGATTATGCTGTTTACCGTCATGCTTATGCACACAAACGGTATGCCGATAAGGGTTATCCGTGCGTATTCCGTTGCGTACCTGAAAGTTTCTTCCGCGACCTTTGCGCCGCCGCAGAGATTGAGCACCGGCGTGAGCAGAAGCTCCATCGAGATCGTGATGAAAAGACCGGCCAGCAGCGATATCGTGATTCCGTTGCCCATTGTGCGTGCGGCCTCATCGTAATTCTTTTGGCCGAGCTTCAGACTGAAGTAAGCAACACAGCCGTCGGCTATAAGTGTGCCGATAGCCATTGCGATCGTGACAAGCGGGAAGGTAAGGTTCGTTGCGGCATTGCCGTACATACCGACACCCTGACCGATAAATATCTGGTCAACTATGTTGTATATCGAGTTGACTACCATAGATGCAATGGCCGGCAGCGAAAATTTGATCATGAGCTTGCCGATAGACTCGTTTTCAAACATGGCAAGCGCATTGTTCTGGTTCATCATATCACCTGTATCTGATCTAAAAATTCAAACGGGGATGATTATAGCATAGTATATATGTATTGTAAATGTATATAAAATTAACATTTAAAATTTGTATACAATGCATCAAAATTACTCATCATGAGCCTCACGAATGAACTGGTTTATCGAAGCGCCGAGCAGAATTATGTACATGCACCAGTACATCCACAAAAGCGAGATAACGATCGTAGCAAGACTTCCGTAAGTCGAGTAGTTTGCATAGCGGATAAAAAGCGAAAACAGCCATGTAAACAAAAGCCACATACCCGCTGCTGCGGCAGCGCCGGGGATGAGGTGCAGGATCTTAATTTTAATGCCGGGAACGCCCTTGTATATCGCAAGAAAGACAATTGCCAGTATTAAAAACGCCACGACGAATCTGAATTTCAGCAAAAGCGACAGAGCCGGTGATATTGCCGGCAGATGGATGTTTATAAGATCATATATCTCCTTGCTGAATACCATCAGAGCAAGAACGATTATAGCAATGGCGATCATTCCGACAGTATAGAAGCATGCAATAACGGTGCGTCTGAAAAACGATGAGTATTTAGGCGAGTGGAAGATATCCTCAATGCCTCTTATCAGTGTAAAAAATGCGCGGCTTGAAAGCCATATTGTAAACAGTATCGACAGCGGAAGCACAGCGCCCGGCGCAAAGTATATGTCGGTAACGACCGATTCGATTATTGCTTGCAGAGCATCGGGCATATAGCGTTCAACGGCGTCAAACAGCGTTTCCTGTGAAAGTCCCGTGTACGGAATAATGGCCGTCAGCAGCGCGACAAAAGGAACGAGGGACAAAAACATGTAAAACGCGCTCGCGGCTGCGTGGGCGTTTATGTTGTCCTCGCTTATCTCGGTCATGAACTTATTTATAGTGTTGAAGAACTTTTTCATAGAACCTCATGAAATTACCGCCCACAAGGACGGTAATTTTTCAGCATATTAAAGTAAGCCTATCGGCAAGATTGGCAATTTCGTGCTTTTCCGAGCCTTTGCCAAGCTCGCCGTCGAGCGACCAGTCAAGTCCCTCGGACGAGCTTATCTTCACGGAATCGGCCTGGAAAAAGTCGAGAAACGGCGAGGAATAGTCCTGCGTGAAAATGCCGATCAAAATGTTCTGGAAATCAATAAGTGTCCTCGGCTCATGAACAAGGAGTATCTCAAATTTGCCGTCGCCCGTGTCAACAACGGTTTTTGGCAGCGTGATGGTTCCTGCGACCGATGTCGAATTGCATACGGCGCCGAAAATATAATCACCCTCACATGTGAATTCGCCCACGTCAAGCTTCAGATGATGAGCCTTGATCTTTGGCAGATCCTTCACGGCGTCGAGCAGATATGCCGAATGTCCGAGCATGTTTTTGAGATTTTGCGGTGTGGTGTACGACAGCCAGGAGAACGCACCGAACGCTGCGACATAGGAAAAATACTGATCTCCGAACTTGCCGATGTCGATCTTCTTGGGTTTTCCGGAAATTATGTTCTGCGCGGCCTCAAGCATGTCAGACGATATGCCGTGGCATGCGGCAAAATCATTTGTACTGCCGGCGGGAATGTAGCCGAGCGGAGTGTAGCATTCGCCGCGGATAATTCCGGTTATGACCTCGTTGAGCGTACCGTCGCCGCCGATGCAGACGATGAGGTCAAACTCATTGCCGTAAAGCTGCGCAAACTGCGTTGCATCGCCGCTTTTGCCTGTCGGGAAAACCGTCACGGCATAGTCGCCTTCGGAAAAAATTCTTATTATATCGGGCAGAAAACGCAGGGAAGTGCGCCGCCCCGAAACCGGATTAATAATAAGCAGAAGTTTTTTCAGCTGGGAAAAGGTTTTCATCAGAATAATACTCCGTTAAGATCAGATGATTCCTGCGATCAGAAGGCAGAAGTAAGCCGAGGGAATAGAGAACAGCAGACTGTCAACTCTGTCCATAACGCCGCCGTGACCGGGGATGAGATTGCTGTAGTCCTTAAGACCTGCCATACGCTTTATAAGCGAGGCGGCAAGATCGCCGACCTGGCCGAAGCTTGAGCATATAAGCGCAGTGAGCGTGCAGCCGAGGATATTGACATTAAACCACTGCTTTAGCACGAAGAATAGTATAATGCCTGCAACAACGGCACTTATTGCGCCGCAGACGCTGCCCTCAACGGTCTTGTTGGGGCTTACCTCGGGCGAGAGCTTGTGCTTGCCGAATCTTTTGCCGCCGAAAAGCGCAAAGCTGTCGCACACCCAGGTGGATATGCATGCTATCGCAAACACGGGGATCCACACGCTGCTTTCCATAAGCGCAAGCTTGCAGACGATAACGAACGGTACTATCGGATACGCAAGAACACCCAGTGTCGCAAGCGCACCGGCGCCGCGGATCTTTTTCGAGACTATGCCGGCGGTCATGGCCGCAAATACTGCAAGGAAAAACGTTATCTCGAATGCCAGAGCGTCGGCATTAAACCACAGCTCCGCCACGGTTGCAACGCAGTAAGCGTACAGTATCCACGGCTGGCATACGACGTTTTTGTATCCGATGGCGCGGCAAGTCTCCCACACGGCCATTATCATGGCGGCCAAAAGGAACAGCGCCCTCGTCACGGGACCCAATGCAAAGCAGGCAACTACCAGTATTATCAGCACCGTTGCCGAAATAACTCTTGTTTTCAAGTTACTGACCTTCTTTCGTGAAATGTGCAAAATTAATACCTAATATAACATATTAATGTGCCTTCTACAACAACAAATGGTTGCAAATCCTGCAAAACGGCATATATTGAAAAATTTTTCTTGTAATTTTCGCAAAAAAATGTGATACTTTATCCAATAATCCGTCTCTATAGTTGGAAGATAGGAGATAGTTTTGGACGATCGGCGTATTGTTGAGCTTTTTCTGAATCGTTCGGAAGAAGCCTTGCTACAAATAGATATTAAATACGGCCGCTATTGTCACCGCGTGGCATTCAACGTACTCGGAAACGCTGAGGACAGCGAGGAGTGCGTCAATGATGCCTATATGAGGGTGTGGGGCAGCATTCCGCCAAACGAGCCGAGCTCACTTTCGGCCTATGTCGGCAAGATAACGCGCAATATCGCGCTCGATAAGCTGCGGCAGAAAAACAGCTCAAAGCGCGGAAACGGCGAGGTGCCGGTGCTGCTTGACGAGCTTGCCGAGTGCGTTTCCGGCGCTGACGAGCTTGAGCGCAGGCAGGACTCGGCGGAGATAATCGATGCGCTCAACGGCTTTCTCGAAACGCTCAGCGTGACCGAGCGCGGCGTTTTCATGCGGCGATACTGGATGATGGAGCCGATAGCGGATGTTGCCGCACGGTATGACATATCAGTTTCAAAAACAACAACAATGCTTTTCAGGCTGCGCGGCAGACTGAAAAAACATTTTATGAAAGAAGGTATATCTCTTTGAAGAGCGATGACTTGCTCAGACACCTGGGTTCCGTAAAAGATGAATATATTGAAGAGATAATGACCGAAAGCGTCAGATCGGCACGCCGGCGCTCGGGGAAGCGGCATGCCGTTGCCTCGATCGCAGCAAGCCTTGCGATAGTAATACTCGGAACGGCTGTGATGGCGTCAAACGGCGCTAACGTTGAAAAGGACGAGATGTCTCTTGACGGCAGCGTTCAGAGCATTCAGATGGCGCGCAACAGCGTTATAATGATCGACGTTAACCCGAGTATACGCATTGAGGTAAACGACCGAGACACCGTTGTTGCCGTTGAAGGACTCAACGACGATTCAAAGTCCGTGCTCGAGGGGCTTGAGCTTAAAGGCAAGGACTATAAGACCGCCGTTTCCGAGATCGTGACCTCGCTTCAGGAAAAAGAGTATATAACGAACCTCAAAAACTCCATTCTCATAAGCGTTGCAGCGCCGAACGACGATATGTCGAAGGAAATACTCTCCGGCGCTGTCGAAACCGTCGAAGGCATTGACAAAGCCATTGATTACGGTCTGTCGATACTCAGCCAGATAGTAAGCCTTGACGATGCGGCAGAGGCAACGGCCGAAAAGTACGGCATATCCGAGGGCCGCGTTGATATCATAAACAAATTCGTTGCCGAGCACAGCGACTACAGCTTTGACAAGCTTGTTGAGAATAATATTCAGCTTCTTAATCAGCTGTTTGAGTATATCGGACTTCCCGAGGGAGTTGAGCGTATCGGCGCCGTTGCCGGCGTTGTTCCGTCCGAGTACGAAGAAAAGCTCAATCTCGGCGAGCTTAGCTGCGATGAGCTTATAAGCTTCACGAGCGCTATCAGTGATTTTTACGATAAGCTCAGCGAGTACTACAGTCCCGGTGACGTTGCCAAGCGCATCGGCTATGAGTTCAGCATTGCCGAAAGCAGCTCGGAGGACGGCAAAAAGCTCTGGGCTGTACTGGCCGAGAGTCTTACCAAAAACATCGGCAACCACGGCGCTATCATAAGTGTCGGCCAAAGCACCGTGACCGATTGGATAAATCAAAGCGAGATAGGAAGAGTCATAAAGCATATCGCGACCGCGATCATACCTGCTGCCTGACATCATTCCTAACCATATACTAAAGCCCACATTACAGAAAACATCAGGAGCAAACGCTCCTGATGTTTTTTAGACTGCAAAAAACTATTCTGCAAATGAAAGATAATAGAGTAGCAGGGGAGCACGAGGGGGCAAAGGCCCCGCTCGTAATTAGATTATAGCCATCAAAAATGTCCGGTACGGACTTTTTGACGAGCGTAGCGAGATTTTTCGTGAAAACTTGTTTTCACAAAAAATGTGGCGTTTTTTCAGCGTGCAAAAAAGTCACAGACTTTTTTGACACGCTGAAAACATCAGGAGCAAACGCTCCTGATGTTTTGCTTTTATGACCACAATATATACGCATCCTGCACGGGAGGCGACACAATACGGTTGAAAACGACAAAAAAATGTGATATAAAAACTATGTAAAATCAAAAAGCCTGTGATATGTCAGGCAAAAAAGGAACGAAATAATGTCAAAGATGAAGTATAAGATCGCACTTGCGGCGGCAGCGGTGCTGCTGCTCGGCGGCGTAATATACATATACTTTGCCCACTATGCACCGTTTAAACCGGATGAGGCGCAGACGCTGAGCGTTTGGTATGTAAATGATGATGCCATGTGGTCGGGCTTTAACGCCATGTGCGGCGAGTATAACGAAACAAACGGAGCGGATTGCGGCATAACGATAAGCACCAAGGCCTTTGATACGCAGGCTCAGCTTTACGAAAGCGTGTGCTCGGCGCTTGAAAACGGAGGCGAGCTTCCGGACATCCTCGCCTGTGATACGGACTTTGCCGCGTATCTCGATGATGAGGGCAGGCTTGCGGATATGGATAAGTATTTCGGAAGCTGGGAGACCTCCGGATATGATAAGACCATGACGGCTGCGGCAAAAAGCTCGAAAGGACTCTCCTCGATTCCCATAGCGGCCGAAACGAATGTTTTTATAGTAAACACCGATATGTTTGCCGACTACGAGGCGATATCGAGCTTTGAAAAGCTATGTTCGGTCGCAGATGAGTATTATAAACGCACTTCCAAGAGCTTTTTCACGATATCGGATTACTCGCTGTTTTTCCGTGATGCCGTTGCGCAGCTCGGAGAGAGGTTTGACGGAGTAAGTCCCCATGACACTGACAGCGATAATTGCAAGTATATTTATAAGATCCTTGCGGAAACGGCATATGACCGGGGCTTCACTTCCTCGGGCGGAGAGGCAGCAAGAAAGCTTGCCGACGGCGAAATTGCCGCTGCCGTTGTGTCCTCGGCCGATCTCATGCAGTATGCAGATAAGCTCAGCGGCGGAGAGTTTGAATTCGTGAGCTTTCCTTATATGAAGGACGGCAAGCCTGCATATACGCAGAAGGTCACGGGAATGACGATACTTGCATCGGATAAAACTCACGAAAAGTCCGCCGTTATGTTCCTGCGCTGGTTCACCTCGCAGAGCGTAAACTGCAGCTTCGTCGGCGATTCGGGCTATCTTGCCGCAATAGGCAAAGAAAGCTCATCCTCGGGCTTTGCCCTTTATGATAAGCTTATGGATGCAGTCGAAACAATGCGCAAAAAGGGCGACAGCACTACGAGAGCGGCCAGCGCAGAGTATTCGGTAAACAGCAGAAACTTCGACAGTGTCCTAAATACGATAATGAATTCACTAAACTAAAATATAAAGAGGTGCATGAATTATGGAAGGCTTCAGAGTGCTGGAGATCAAAAAAAGCGTATTTGAAAATAACGACAGGGAAGCGGATAAGCTCAGACAGGAGCTGAAAAAGGAAAAAACATTCCTCCTCAACCTCATGTCGTCCCCCGGCTCGGGCAAGACCACCACGCTCAAGGCAACTATTGCGGCCTTGAAGGACGAAATGCGCATCGGCGTAATGGAAGCGGATATAGACTCCGATGTTGACGCGCACACGATCGCCGAGACCGGCGCGAAGGTCATCCAGCTGCACACCGGCGGCATGTGCCACCTGGACGCCGGCATGACCAAGCAGGGTCTTGAAGGACTCGGAACCGAGAACATTGACTTTGCGATACTCGAAAACGTCGGCAACCTCGTATGCCCGGCGGAGTTTGACACGGGCGCCGTCAAAAACGCGATGATCCTCTCCGTTCCCGAGGGTCACGACAAGCCCCTTAAGTATCCGCTTATGTTCTCGATCTGCGATGTTCTCCTCGTTAATAAGATCGACGTCATGCCGTACTTTGACTTTGATCTTGATAAGTGCAGAGAGTATGTCAAAAAGCTCAATCCGAACATAACCATCATCCCCATATCCGCAAGAACCGGCGAGGGCATCGACGAGTGGGCAAATTGGCTGCGCACTCAGGTCGCCGAGTGGAATAAGTAACGTGTAAATAGAAAACAGCTTCACCGATTTTTCGGTGAAGCTGTTTTTTTGAGCAAGTTGTGCATTGCGTGATCATACACTTTTGCAAAAATGTAAAAATATCTTGCAGAAATATTTGCTATATGATACTGTATTTACAACAGAATATTGCTGTTGCATTTTTTTTCCAAGCAAATACGCCCTAACTTTAATTACAACGGAGGTATTTACTATGGAAAACAGAAAAAAGCGCCCATGGTGGGCATTCGTTATTCTTTTCTGCCTGTGTGGGGTGAGTCATTTGGCGCGAGAGTTCGGTGGGGGGGTAATGCTTCCGCCTACATCTTTTTTTGGAATTTGGCATCTTTTCGTGCTGCCGGTCCTCGGGACGGTGGTGCTTGTCGCCGCGAACAGACTGGGTGGTAAATACGATTTCGTTCTGCTCCTTGCTTTTGAGCTTCTGACCCTTGCGTGGATGTTTGTTCCCGAGATTATACGAGCCGGCGGATTTTTCACCCCGTTTGAGCTGCCCATATGGTTTGTCGTTACTGTTGTTTCCATCCCGGCGATAGCAGCGTTTATTCTGAGCGGAATAACGTATTTTATTACAAAAATGGCGGCAAGAAAGAAAAACGCGAAGAAAAGATCCGCGCCGGTCAGGCGCGGCAACGATACAGCCCATAAATATGATATCAGCTTCACCGATTTTCCGGTGAAGCTGATTTTTTGCTGTTTACATCACGTCGGCTCGTAAGCCTTGCCGATGGGATTTCCGTCCGCGTCAAAGTCGATGCACTCCATAAGCTGCGGATCAACGTGGCTCTGGCGCTTTATCGTCATTCCGACGCCCTGATTGTTGAACACCCAGATATAGTTGTTCCAAACGGTGGGGTCTTTCTTTCTGAAAACCGTCGTCTCGTTTATGCGGCAGAACTTGGCTCTGCCCTCGGCAGTGTCAAGCAGATCGCCCTCGCCGGTGAAAAACAGCTCGTCGCTGTATTCATAGCCGTCCTGCTCCTCGATCTCTTTTTTCAGATCGATCTTTTCTTCGTTTGTCATGGCATAGCCTCCGATGGATTTTTGCTAATTGTATCACGATATGCATTTGCTTGCAAGTGGAAAAGGCCGGTGGGCTAATATGCCGCATTGGATATTTAAAAACTAATTGTCCTGTTTTTGTTGACCCTGATAAAAAAAGTTGGTAAAATAAATATATTTAAATTAATAATAAACAAATCGGCTGCTGAGCGGCTGTATATCGGACAGAGGTGTTTTTGTGTATAAAACTATTATTGTAGAGGATGACCTTATGGTCTGCTCCATCCTCGAAAAGCAGCTCGGTAAATTTACCCAGCTCAAGCTCGAGGGCAACTTTCGCCACTGCGGAGATGCGCTTGAGTATCTGCGGCAGAAGCCGGACGGCGCGGATCTTGTAGTGCTCGACTACTTCATGCCCGGCATGAACGGCATCGAGTTTCTTGCGGAGCTGCGGAAATTTAATATTGACATTCAGGTGATCATGATAACCTCGGCCGACGAGTATCAGGTCATCCGCTCTGCCATGTGCTACGGAATATGCGACTACATACTAAAGCCCTTTAACTCCGCGCGCCTTGAAAAGGCGATAGCGCGCTTTGACACGGTCATGAAGCTTGTAAAAACCACCCATGTCTGGACGCAGGATAAGGTGGATATCCTGCTTTGCCCCCACAGGAACTACAACACCGATCAGCAGACTGTCGCCGGCGTGCCGAATCCGGGGAAGATAAACAAAACAACGCTCGAAACCGTGCGCGGCTTCATGCGCGCAAGGGTCGGCATAAAAATGCCGCTTACCGAGATAAGCGACGGACTCGGCCTGTCAACGGTCACCTCGCGCAGATATCTTAAATACATGCACTCTCTCGGCGAGGTTGACATAACACTTGACTGCAAAACCGGCGGACGCCCATCGGAGATATTTGAATATAAGGAGACGGCAAATGGCTGAGCTTAGATTTGCATATGCCGCTCGCGGATACGACTATGCCGGCGCGATCGAGCGCGTAGCAGGCGACGAGGAGCTTCTGCACAGTCTGCTTGACATGTTTGCCGCAGACTCAAGCTTTTTAAAGCTCATGTCGGCGCTGGATGCGCACGATGCACTTGAGGGTTTTCACGCCGCGCATTCGCTCAAGGGCAGCTCCGGCATGCTCGGAATGACAGGCCTATTTGAGGCAATGAAGCTCATAACCGAGCCGCTGCGCAGCGGCGATGCGGAAAAAGCGCTGCAATACCGTGCCGAGGTCGAGCGTGAGTATGCAGTTGCTGTGGGCATGATAGAATGCCTGTAATGCTTATCGGCGCGGCGGCGTTTTTGCTTATGCTGCTGGGAGATATTAACGACGCTGCGTGGCACAAAGGCGCATTGCGCCTGTGCTTTCCCACGGGGCTTGCGCTGCTTGCGGCAGCAACGGCGCTGAGGCTTGATTATTCAGGCGTTGATGCCGCGTGGTGCGCCGTTTCGGGAGCGTTCCTGCTCGTGCTTTTGTATGTGCTGTTCGGCTCGTTTTCGGTGAAGGACGCATATGTGCGTCAGGATAGCGGACGCCGTGTGTATGACAAGGGCTTTTACGCTTTGTGCCGCCATCCGGGAGTGCTGTTTTTTGCGGGGCTTTATGCTTCGCTGCACTATGCTTTCGCCCTTCCGTGGCCGGATGCCGCGCTGTACAGTGCGCTCAACCTTCTGCTTGCGTCGGCAGAGGATAAGTGGTTTTTCCCACGCTCCATCGGCGGATACGATGAGTATAAAAAACGCGTTCCGTTTCTCATACCCACATCCGCCGGAATAAAAGAGATCTTTAAAAAATAGTTTTTTGGATGAAGATATGACATTTCAACAGAAACTGCGGAAGTTCAGCAAGCAGCAGCTATGGAACGAATACTGCGGCTACCTGGAGCTTAATATAAAAGAATATATGTACATCCAGCGCAGGCTCATGCAGGAGCAGATTAACTCGTGGTGCGCATCCGACCTCGGCCGGCACATATACAAAAATTCCGCGCCCGAGAGCATAGAAGAGTTTCTGCACAGCATGCCGCTGACAGGCTATGCCGATTATGCCGATGTGCTGTTTCGCCGCGATCCGGACACGCTGCCCGAAGCGCCGGTAATATGGATAGAAACCACATGGGAGGGCGGACTGCGCCCGATAAAAATAGCGCCGTATACGCGCAGCATGCTTGATTCCTATAAGCACAATATCATGGCCATGGCGATGCTCGTATCCGGCCACGGAAAGGCCGACTTCAACATTCGCCCGGGGCATAGATTTCTTTACGGCGGCGCGCCGCTTCCGTATGAAACGGGGCTTATACCGAGCCTTATGAACGAGGAAATGCGCTTTGAGTGGCTGCCCGACAGCGACGAGTATTCCGACCTCAGCTTCAGCCAGCGCATGAAAAAAGGCTTCAAAATGGCCTTTAACGGCGGCATTGACTATTTCTTTGCCATGGGCAGCGTTGCAAACTACATAACCGAAAATTTTGACAAACAGATATCCTCGGGCGGCGGTGGGGGAGTGCAGATATCCCCGGTCATTGCCGCGCGATACATAAAGGCAAAATACAATTGCCGCAAAGAGCACAGAAAGATCAGGCCTTCCGATCTTTTTAAGATCACTGGCTTTGCCTGCACGGGAACGGACGGTAAATGCTATAAGGATAAGCTTGCCGCCGCGTGGGGCGTAACGCCCGTTGAGGTCGCGGCAGGCACGGAATCGACCTGCGTCGGCTGCGACACATGGGAGCAGCGCGGCATGGTGCTGTTTCCGGACTCCTGCTTTTATGAGTTCATTCCCGAAAGCGAGATGCTCAGGAATCTTTCAGACCCTGCGTATACGCCGCTGACCTGCCTTATGGACGAGGTCTGCCCCGGCGCAAAGTACGAGATAGTAATAAGCGTTCTGCACGGCGGCGCATTTATGCGCTATCGCATCGGCGATGTTTACAGATGCACGGAGGTTGATAAAGCGACTGGCGTTCCCCGCTTTACCTATGTTGACCGCATACCCACGGTCATAGATATAGCCGGCTTTACGCGCATAACCGAAAACTCCATATCCGAGGTCATACGCATGTCCAAGCTCGGTATAGGCGACTGGATAGCTGCAAAGGAGTACGATGAGGATAACACGCCGTTTCTGCACATTTACCTTGAGGTAACGCCGGAGGCAAGGGCAAACGACGTTGTCACAAAGCAGGTGCTCACCGAGCATCTTTCGGTCTATTTCAGGTATTTTGACAGCGACTATAAGGATCTTAAAAAGCTACTTAATATCGAGCCGCTTCAGATAAGCATACTGCCATATAAAACGATCGAAAGCTTTGAGCAAAAGCAGGGAACAAGGATAGGCCGGATCAACCCCGATCCGCTGTGGCTCAAGGCCATGCTCGGCGGAATAAAGCCAAAGCAGCATACGGAGGCGGATATATGAATGTATCATACATATACATAAATATTGCGGCGTTTTTGTGCTTTGCGCTGATGTTCGTTGCCTTCTGTGCGGCAGAGCGCAGCCGCGAAATGCGCGCGTGGCTCGTGCTGCTGGGCGACCTCGTGCTGTGGACGGGCGGAACGGTGTTCATGCGCCTTCACGTTTTCCCGAGCTACGAGTTCTGGTATTATGTTTCGCTGCTTGCGCTGTTTTCCATAGCCTTTCTGGTGTATAACTATGTCTATCAGTTCGCTAACGTAAAAAACGGGCTTGAGCGCCTCGTGTGGTTTGCCGGCACGGTCATAATCCTCATCGTTTCGGCAACAGGCTTCTTCCTTGCGCCGCCGACGGTGTCGGTTGACGGCAGCGGCATGGCCGTGTTCACCTACGCAATGGACTGGAAGATATGCATTCCGACGGTGTTTTTCATGCTCATCGTCGGCTCCATCATAAAGCTTTTCCGCAGAATACTTGACACGAAGGGCAAAAAAGCGCCCGGTGTCAGCGAGCTTATCATAGGCTGCTTCCTGATGGCGATCGGCAACATCGTGCAGATACTTCCGGGCAACACCTTCCCGTGGGACACTCTGTTCGGCCTTGCCTTTGCGGTGCTGTTTATCCGCTCGCTGTATAAGCGCAGAATGTTTAATACAACGCCGGTCATTTCAAGCAGCATACTCATGCTCGTGTCGGCTGCGATGTGCGTCGGTGTTGCCGCGCTGTTTTTCGAGAAAACGGTTGAGCTGTTCAGAAAAATCGGCGGCCATCTCGGAAACCCCGGGATCGAAGCGTTCCTGTTCCTGGCGATCATACTGTTTGTCGCCATATCCGCATTCCGCAAGCTGCTCACGTCTATCTTCTCGGATGAAGAGCGGCAGGGCAGCCGCATAAAGCAGTACAGCGACAGTATTTCCAAAACGCTTGATATCGACAGCATTCTGCGTCAGACTGTCAAGGTCATAAAAAATGAGATACATGTAGATCAGCTTTACATATGCCTTCTGCAAAACGGAAAATATGTTCCCGTGTGCAGCGCTATGCCGCTAAAGCCTGCGGCGTTTACGATTGCTGCCGATCATCCGTGCGTAAAATACTTTGAAGGCGACGGTTCAGGTAAAAATCATATAGTAATTAAGGAATTTGAAACCGATCCGCTGTATAAATCAGTGTGGGGCAGCGAGCGCGAGCTTTTTGCAAGCTACGGCATATCCTGCATATGCGCCCTAAAGGACGGCGGCAGCGTTGTCGGACTTCTGCTGCTTGCGGATAAGGAAAAGGGAGTGGGCTACACCTATTCCGATTTCTCGTTTTTGAGCACGGTTTCCGCAATAGCGTCTATCGCCATCAAAAATGCGGCTTTGTATAAGCAGGTGGCCGAGCGAGAGCATCTTTTCTCAAGCATGACGGCGTTTATACCTAATGTCATTTTAATAAAGCCCAAGGGTGAGAGCAGATATTGCTTTGTCAGTGCAAACACAGAAAAGGTGCTCGGGCTCCCGGCAAGCTATTTTACCGGTCGCTCCGCTGTCCGTACACTCAGAGAAAACGTTGATGTAGAGACCGCGGATGAGGTAATAAAGGCACTTTCAGAATCCGACGGCAGCGGCGGATATACGGTCGATATCCCGTTTAAGACCGGCGACGGCAGGGATATCACGCTCAGGTGCGCGTTTTCTCCGATCGTAACGGGCGGCGTGAAGTCGCACTATGTCTGTGTTGCAACGGATATAACAAGCGATATCGACGCTCAGCTTCTTCTGCGCAATTCAGTTGAGCTTGCGCAGGACTCCAGCCGTGCAAAGGGCGAGTTTTTGTCGCACATGTCGCACGAGATACGCACACCCATGAACTCCATAGCCGGGCTTACATACCTTGCGCGAGAAATGGTCGGCGAGGGCCGAGATGACGAGCTGCGCGACTATCTCAATCAGATCGACCAGTCATCCCAGTATCTGCTCAGCCTGCTGAACAATATCATGGACATGAGCAAGATCGAAAGCAGTAAGTACGAGATAAACGCAAAGCCGTTTAATATCTCGTCGGTACTCGACGAGGTCTATTCCGTGTTCAGCGCAACTATGAGCACAAAAGGCATAAAGCTTACTATAAATTCCGACGCCGTTACAAGTCCCGATGTTATCGGCGACGAGATATCGCTTCGGAAGATACTCAACAACCTTTTGTCCAACGCAAACAAGTTTACAAGATCCGGCGGCAGAGTAACGATTTTTGCCTCGCAGAAGCAGATGAATGAAAAATCGTCTATCCTGCATCTTGAGGTTGCCGATACAGGAGTCGGCATAAGCGAAGAATTTATCGGCCATTTGTTCGAGCCGTACACGCAGGAAATGAGCGAAAACGGCGGCCGGGCGGCCGGAAGCGGCCTCGGAATGGCAATATGCAAGAGCATGATCGATCTCCAGGGCGGCAGCATATCCGTTCGCAGCAGACTCGGCGTGGGTACGACATTTTATGTCGATATCCCGTATTCGTTCGGCAAAGCCGCTGTCAAAGAAATTGAGGCGGTCGATTGCTCTGCGATTAACGGGCGCAGAATAATGGTCGTTGACGATGTTGCCATCAACACAACTATCACTTGCCGCTTGCTCGAAAGGCACGGAGCCGTCGTCGATTGTGCCGAAAACGGCAGGGAAGCGACTGAGCTGTTCGCCTCAAAGCCCGATTATTATTACGACTGCATCCTCATGGATATCCAGATGCCGGAGATGAACGGCATAGAGGCGGTCTCGCGCATCCGTGCCTCCGGCAAGCGATACGGGCCGACGGTGCCGGTGCTCGCGATGACGGCCGATGCGTTTATAAACGAGCAGGGCGGAGCTTTGAGCGATTTCTCGGGCTATATCATAAAGCCCGTAAAGCCGGATGAGCTTTACGCAAAGCTTGCCGGCATGTTTGAAAACCAGCGAGGTATCCATGCTTAAAACACTATTCAAAAAAGGGCAGACTGCTGCCGAAGCGGTCTGGAACAGCAAGTATTATCTGCCGTTTCTGCTGCTGACGGAATTTATCGCAGTGTTCTGCGATGCGGCGCTTGAGTGCATGTATTTTTATGTGTTCCTATGCGTCGTATTCATGATATTCTCAGATGATCTTCTGTCCATCATTCCGACCGTCATGTTCACACTTCTGACTTCAGTGTCGTACTACAAGGATTTTTCCGTGCTTACGCAGTACATGTGGTATGCGATAGTGCCGTTTGCCCTCGCGCTTTTGTTTAACCTTATTTATTACCGCCGAAAAATCGTTTTCGGCAAGCTCACATATCCCTATATTGCCGTTTCGGCGGCGCTTATCATCGGAGGTGTCGGAGTAATATCCGCAGATGATTACTTTGAGCCTATTGGGCTTTACTACACTCTCGGTCTCGGCCTCGGTCAGTTTGTGCTCTATCTGATCTTCCGATCGCGGCTCGAGAATGAGTGCAGCTATGACCGCGTCGAGCGCGTTGCCCGAATCCTGTACACCGGAGGACTTTTGTTCGTTGTCGTGGTCCTTGGATTTTATATTCAGAACCTGGATAAATTTATAGAGAAAGGCGGAGTGCTGTTTTTCAAGCAGCGCAACTTTGTCACAAGCGTTTTCCTCATGGTCATACCCATGATATGCATCCTTGTCCGCCGCAGCAACCTGTATCTTATCGGCACGGTGCTTATGTACATTGCAATGATAATGACCGGCTCGCGCAGCGGACTTCTGTTCGGCTCGTTTTTGCTTCTGGTGTGTCTTGCATACATTTATATTAAAAACAAAAAGTACCGCCGATTTTACAATTGGCTTTTCGGTGTGTCTATTGTAGTGATTGCCGCGCTTGCTATCGCGTTTTTGCCGCAGCTTTACGCCGCGCGTATTGAAAACGCCGCCGTCGGAGACAAAACGCGCCTTGAGTTCATAAAGCTCGGCGTTGAAAATTTCCTGTCGCATCCCATATTCGGCATCGGCATAGCCAACATGAAGGATGTCGGTATATTTAAGGCATACGTTCCCGGAAGTCTTATGTTCTATCATAATGCCGTTATCCAGGTCATAAGCTCGATGGGACTCGTAGGCGTTGCGGCCTATGGATGGATGCTGTTTTCACGGCTCAAAATGCTGTGGATAGGGCGAAAACGCAAGCGCATTGCCGTTTTTGCGCTGTCTTACATAGGCATAGGCTTAATGAGTATGACGAACCCCGGCATATTCTGCCCGTTCCCGGAGGCGGGACTTTTGACGCTTATGTTTTCAATTGTAGAAAAAGAGGAAGAAAAATATAAAATGGAGGAAGAAAAATGAAAAGAGCACTCAGCATCGTGCTGGTACTCGTGCTGCTCGTCTCAATAGCGCCAATGTCGGTGTTTGCGGCGGATAACGGCTACGATACCATCACAGGCACCGTCATGTTCAATGCGGGACATGATGACATGGAGACGGATCACCCGTGTCCGTTTACCTACAGTGACGGTTACTTTACCGAAACTGCGTATAAGTACAGGCAGGATCTCGCCGCGGTTACCATGGCAATGTGCCTTGCCGCCGGAAACGTCGCCGACCCCGAGCGGTACAAAGAAGGCCCGGCAAACCTCGAAGATTTCTTCACGCAGATCGGTTTTGAGGACTTCGAGGCGAATGCCGACTTCACCACGCGCCCCGGCCGCAACACCTTCGGCGTTGGTATCGCAAACAAAGAGATCCGCGTAAACGGCGAGAAGTACACCGTCATTGCTGTCGGCCTGCGCGGCTGCGGCTACTACGCCGAGTGGGCAGGGGACCTGAATGTCGGCCTTGAAGGCGAGCACACCGGCTTTGCCATCTGCCGCGAAAAGGCGCTTGCCTTTATACAGACTTACCTTGCCAAGCACAGCGAGATCGCTGGCAAAATTAAGATCTGGTGCACAGGCTACAGCCGCGGAGCTGCAGGTGCAAATCTGCTCGGCGGTCTGCTTGACGACATGTATCTCTCCGGCGCTTCCGTCGGCAAAAACGTGACCCTCTCTCCGAAGGATATGTACATCTACACCTTTGAGGCACCCATGGGAGCCGATGCATCCAAAGTCAGCGGCAGAATATACGAAAACATCCACAACGTCATTAACTACAACGACCTCGTCGTTCGCGTAGCGCCCGACTGCATGGGCTTTGCGCGCTACGGAGTTGACCACGTCATGCCGTCGGCAAAGCTCGACTCGAACTACGCGCAGCTCAAGGATAGCATGCTCAAGGTGTTCTCGACCTTTGAAAACGCCGGAAAATACCGCATCGACGACTTCAAATACGTCACCGTTACCCCCGGCGCAACTGCCGATAAGATCATTTCGAGCATCCGCGGAGATGTGATGACTCAGGGCGAGTTCCTCGATAAATTCGTCGAGAAGCTCTTCACCAAGGTGTTCACCACCCGTGCCGAGGTCTATGCCGCGCAGGACGATATTCAGGAGCTTGTCCTGCCGCTGATCGGCACCTATCCCGACCAGTGGGAGACCGTCAAGCAGAGCCTTGCCGTCAATGCAAAGGAGAACATGGCGCGCCTGATCTCGTCGCTGATGAAGGGCGAGGACAGCGCCGTGACCGTCGTTGCGGATATCCTGCTCGACACGATGCGCGAGGCCGGCATCACCGAGTATAACGCCCAGCAGGTCAAGGAGATGGTGCGGCCGCTGGTCAAGATGCTCATGAAGCTCGTCTCGGCCTGCCCGGACGAGACCGCCACGCTTCTTTATAACATCGTCGGCATCATGAGCGCGCACTACGGTGAGCTGGGCATGTCCTGGATGCTGAGCATCCCGTCAGACTACATGACATCGAAACAGCCGGGCGAGCTGTACGAGCCGCTGCCGTTTACCGACGTCGCCGACGATGCGTGGTACCGCCCCGAGCTTGTCTACGCCTACGAAAACGGCCTTGTCAACGGAACGACGGCAAACACCTTCTCGCCGAACGCCATCGTTACGCGCGCGCAGGTCGTAACGGTGCTCTACCGCATGGCAGGCTCGCCCTCGGTCAGCGGCATGAAATGCCCATTTGCCGACAACACCGCCGCCTGGAGCCGCGACGCGATCACATGGGCGTATAACGTCGGCGTCGCCAACGGCTTCACCGACTCTCGCTTTGCAGGCTCTGCCACCGTAACTCGCGAGCAGCTCGCGGCGTTCCTGTTCCGCTATGCCGACAAGGTCGTATCCGGCGGCACGCTCAAAGCGCCCCTGTCATATGCCGACAGCTTCCGCGACGCCTCCTCCGTCAGCGCCTATGCGGTCCCGGCCATGCGCTGGGCTAATGTAAACGGTATCATAAACGGCCGCGCCGGCGGCATTCTCGACCCGGCCGGCAGCGCAACACGCGCAGAATTCACCTGCATGATCTCCCGTTTCTCAATGGCGAATTGACGCACCTACGGATACGGATATTTCCGGCATCCCGACCGGAAACTGCATAAAAAACCATAACTGCCTCGCACTGCTTAAGTGCGAGGCATCTTTTTTGCACCGCACCGCATTGGCTCCCCCTGTCAAGGGGAGCAGTCGGCTTTGCCGACGAGGGGTTGAATTAAAAAATCCGCAACCAAAATTGCACATCGCCGCAAAAAACCGCCAAAAACCGACACCTGTCCGAACAATGTAATGACACGGGATGTAAAATTTCGCTTAAAAAACATATTTACTATTGATTTTTTTGCTAACTCTTAGTAGAATAAAACCACGCAATAGTATGCGTTCGCGGCAGGCGATACAATATGTGGTGCTCTGCCGCAGGCGGTGGATTTTTTTAATTAAAAGGAGGAAAAATAATGAATGTAAGAAAACGCGGACTTGCGCTTCTTATGTGCATCTGCATGGTATTCACGCTCCTGCCGTTCTCGGCATTTGCGGACGGAGAGAAGCCATATACGGAGCACAGTGAGACAAACGGCGTTGTCATGGACAAGACCGTTAAGCATGTCTTCGGCGACAAGTATAAGGTGACGCTTGAGCAGTATGTCAAAGGCAACGTTACCCCGGGCAAGAAAACTCCGATAGACGTTGTCCTCGTCCTCGACGTATCCGGCTCTATGGATGAGGGGTTTGGCGAGGGAGACGCTGCTTATGTCGAAGAATACAATCCTAAACATAATTCAAATTATACTTATTACATCAAGGATGCAAATGGACGCTACACTGGAGTAAGCTGGTGCTCCAAATGCAATGCATTTACCGACGGCTGTACGTGGGGGATCCTTATTCATTATAAAGGAGGAACAAAGTACACTCCCATGACCTCTGCCGAAGATACAGCTCCTGGCCTTGTGCAGTTCTTTAGCAGCAATACAAAAATTACCGCTCTTAAATCGGCCGTCAACGGCTTCATTGATGCAATAGCGACAGGCAATCCCGATAGTAAAATTGCTATCGTAAAGTTTGCCGGCGATAAAAAAGACACGGTCGGTAATGAAACATACAAAGAAAGCGGTTATACCTACAACTACACTCAGATAGTACAGGGTCTGACAAAAGTCGATTCAGACGGCGCAGTGGCACTGAAAAGTTCAGTAAACGCGCTCACAGCCGGCGGCGCAACCTCGGCTGACTACGGTCTTGAAAAAGCAAAGACAGTATTTGACACTGCTGACAATGCATCGACCGACCGTAATCGTGTTGTCATTATGTTCACAGATGGTCAACCGAATCATTATAATGGCTTTGATGGAAGTGTAGCAGATACTGCAATAGAGAACGCACAAACTCTCAAGAGCGCGTCCTACGGCGCATCGGTATACACCATTGGTATTTTCAGTGGAGCAGATGTAGGTACGACGCTTCCTGACTATACTTACAGTGGGCAAACAAATCGCTACATGCACCTTGTCTCGTCCAACTATCCTGAAGCAAGCAGCATGAGCGAAATCGGCGAAGATGGAGCGGTAACAAACGGCTTCTACAAAGTTGCAAGCGATGCAAACTCTCTCGGCAAGGTGTTTACTCAGCTTGGCGAAGCCATCGGCAAGCCCAGCATTAACCTTGACAGCACCGCCGTCCTGACGGATAATATCGCGCCTAATTTCAATGTTCCTGCAGATACCACAGCCGTTAAAGTCTTCACCGCAGACTATGACGGCAAGAGCAAGACATTTGGCGACAGGGAAGACTTCACCGGCGATGTCAGTATCAATAACAATGCAGTCACCGTAAGCGGCTTTGACTACAGCGAAAACTTCGTATCTGACACCGTACATCCCGGTACGACGGATAACTACGGCAAGAAGCTCATTGTAGAGTTCGACATCACCGTAGATCGCACTCAGACCTATGGCGGCACTCAGCCTGCAAACGCAGGTGCAAACATAACTCTTGATGGAGAAACGATTGCATCTGTCGATTATCCCCCGGTTCCTGTAAGTATAGTAAATGACTTCGGCACTTCTTACAAAAAAAGCAAAACCTACAACGGCGAAGGCTTTACCATCAAAGATGAGTTCGAAGCAATGCTCAAGAATGATAACATTGCAGACGGCGTAAGGAATGACTATGTAGATATCACTTACACTGTCACCGATAAAGACAATAAACTTGTCGGCACATATGTTGTTAAAGCAAAAGGAACGACCGGCACTTGGATGGCAGGGGAAGCAGCTGCTAAAACTTCTCCTGACGTAGACACTTATAACTACAAAGTAACGTGTGTTGTCAGCGACGTAAACAAGGAGAATGGTGCGGAATCCGTAACTAAGTCCGGCACCATGACGCTCAGCATTACCGCAAACACAGGACTCACCGTATCCGGCACCGATTACACCGGCCAATATGACGGCGCTTCCCACGGTAAAGCCGCAACGGCAAATGTTGATGGCGCTACCATAGAATATAGCATCGATGGCGAAAATACGTGGACGACCGACTTTCCCACAATAAAGAACGTCGGCGAAATTAATGTCACCGTTAAGGCGTCGATGGCAAACTACAGTGACGCGACGGCAACGTACACCCTGAAAGTCACTCCGCGCCCCGTTACTCTCACATCCGAAACTGCAAGCAAGCCCTACGACGGCGATCCGCTTACACGTCCTGTTGTGACAATCGGAGGCGACGGCTTTGTTGACGGCGAAGTTACGGATATCAAGGCAATCGGCAGTGTAACAAACGTTAGCGATAGCCCTGTAACAAATACGATTGTATATACTACTACAGATGAGTTCGTAGAAGATAACTACAATATCACAAAGGACGAAGGCACCCTGACCATCACCAAGTCCGGGGAGTTGTCCGTAAATGCTAAAGGTTATGATGGCAAATATGACGGCCAGACGCATAACGGCAATGTAACTGCAACAGAAGGTGCGACACTCAGCTACAGCACCGATGGCGGTAATACGTGGACAGCAACCGAACCCACAATAAAGAACGTCGGTGAAATTAATGTCATCGTTAAGGCGTCGATGGCAAACTACAGTGACGCGACGGCAAAGTACACCCTGAAAGTCACTCCGCGCACCGTTACTCTCACATCCGAAACTGCAAGCAAGCCCTACGACGGCGATCCGCTTACACGTCCTGTTGTGACAATTGAAGGCGACGGCTTTGTTGACGGCGAAGCAACAGCCATAGCAACCGGCAGCGTAACAAACGTTTCCGATAGCCCTGTAACAAATACAATTGTATATACTACTACAGATAAGTTCGTAGCAGGTAACTACAATATCACAAAGAGCGAAGGCACCCTGACCATCACTCCGCTTGCCGTAACCGTAACAGCAAAGGATTACACCAAGTACGTTGGCGAAAAGGATCCTGCATTTGAGGCAACTGTCACCGGAACTATCAATAACGATACGGTAAGCTACACCATAAGCCGCGAAAAGGGCGAGACTGCCGGAACTTATTCGATCACCCCGGCCGGTGCTGAAGCACAGGGCAACTACACCGTCACTTACAATGCCGGCACGCTCACCATCAAAGAGCGCCCCTATATCCCCCCTGTGAATCCGCCGATAACCGACAAGATCACGGTCGAGATCACGGGCAACAGCGACAGCGTCGTATATGACGGCACCGAGCACAGCGTCAAGGACTACACCGTGAAGATCAGCGACTCGCGCTACACCGAGAAGGACTTCACCTTCAGCGGCAAGGCACTCGCAAGCGGCGTCAATGCCGGAACCTACGAGATGGGCCTCAAGGCCGACCAGTTCAAGAACACCAACGCGCGCTTCACGAACGTTGAGTTCATCATCAAGGCAGACGGCGTACTGACGATCACGCAGCGTCCTCTGACCATCACCGCCGGCAGCGCCGAGGGCATCGCCCCCGTGACCTGCGATAAGTACACCGTCGAAGGCCTTGCGACCGGCGACAAGGTCGATTCCGTCAAGATCACCGGCATCCAGAGCGAGCCGGGCGAATCCCCGAACGTTGCGTCCGACGCAGTCATCAAGAACGCAAAGGGCGAGGATGTCACCGCAAACTACAAGATCACCTATGTTGACGGCGTTCTCAAGGCCATCGAGGTCCTCAATAAGGAGATCCACTTCAACTACGTCATCGGCTACACCGACGGCACCATCCGCCCGAATAACGACATCAGCCGCGCAGAGGTCGCAACGATCTTCTTCCGCCTGCTGACCGACGAGGCACGCGAGCAGTACACGACGACCGCAGGCAACTTCACCGACGTTAAGGCCGGCATGTGGTGCAACCGCGCGATAGCAACGCTTACGAACATGGGCATCATCAAGGGCTACACCGACGGCAGCTTCCAGCCGAACAAGAGCATCACCCGCGCAGAGCTTGCAACGATCATAGCGCGCTTTGCAAAGCTTGATGTTAACACCAAGACCTTCAGCGACATCACCGGCCACTGGGCACAGAAGAACATCGAGCTTGCCGCAGGCAACGGCTGGATAAACGGCTATGAAGACGGCACCTTCCGCCCGAACAACAACATCACCCGTGCAGAGACCTTCGCAATGATAAACCGCGTCCTCGATCGCCAGACCGAGAGCGTATCCGACCTCCTGCCGACGTCCGAGATGAACATGTGGAGCGATAACCTGAACGAAAACGCATGGTACTACAAGGACGTACAGGAAGCGACAAACTATCATAAGTGCGACCGCGTGGGCGACAGCGTCTACGAGAAGTGGACCGAGAAGGTTCCCGACATCGACTGGGCGTCTTACCAGATCTGATCGCAAATCCAAAACCTATCACAAGGCAGCTTGTCTGCCTTGTGATTTTTTTATGTGCGTGGTATAATAAAATGATAATACTATTGATAATGCTATGCGGAGGTTGCCCGATTTGGATAAATTCGTTTTGAAATCTTCATATTCGCCGATGGGCGATCAGCCGGAGGCCATAGAGACGCTCGTGCGCGGCATCGAAAACGGACTCGATGAGCAGGTTTTGCTCGGCGTCACCGGCTCGGGCAAGACCTTCACCATGGCGAGCGTTATCGAAAAGCTCAACCGCCCGACGCTCGTTCTGGCGCACAATAAGACCCTTGCGGCGCAGCTGTGCTCGGAGTTTCGCGAGTTTTTCCCGGATAACGCCGTGGAGTATTTCGTCTCGTACTACGACTATTATCAGCCCGAGGCGTATATTCCGCACACGGATACCTTCATTGAAAAGGACAGCGCAATAAACGACGAGATCGAGCGCCTGCGCCACAGTGCAACGTCGAGCCTTTTTGAGCGGCGCGACGTCATAGTCGTTGCATCCGTCTCGTGCATCTACGGTCTCGGCGACCCGATCGACTATAAAAACATGGTCATATCCCTGCGCCCGGGGCAGACGCGCAATTTTGACGAGCTTCTGCGCAAGCTCATCGAGATACGCTATGAGCGAAATGACATTGCTTTCGAGCGAAATATGTTCCGCGTCCGCGGCGACACGGTCGAGATATTCCCGGCTTATGCGACCGATAAGGCCATCCGCGTCGAGTTTTTCGGCGATGAGGTGGACAGAATAAGCGAGGTGAACGTCGTGACCGGCGCGCCCGTACGCTATCTGAACCACGCTGCGATATACCCGGCCAGCCACTATGTCGTAAGCCGCGACAAAATGGCGCGCGCTATCGACGATATCCGCGCCGAGTGCGCCGAGCGCGTAAAATACTTTCAGGATAACGGTAAATTGCTTGAAGCGCAGCGCATATCGCAGCGCACAAATTACGATATCGAGATGATGCAGGAGTTGGGCTACTGCTCGGGCATCGAGAACTATTCGCGCATAATCTCAAACCGCCCGGCAGGCTCCGCACCCATGACGCTGCTCGATTACTTTCCGAAGGATTTCCTGCTGTTCGTGGACGAAAGCCACGTCACGCTGCCGCAGGTCAGGGCGATGTACCGCGGCGACCACGCGCGCAAGGAGTCGCTCGTTGAATACGGCTTCCGTCTGCCGTCGGCTTATGATAACCGACCGCTTAAATTCGAGGAATTTCAGGAGCGCATAAATCAGGCTGTGTATGTCTCCGCAACGCCCGGCGATTACGAGCGCGAAAGGGCAGGGCAGATAGCCGAGCAGATAATCCGCCCGACCGGCCTGCTCGACCCAGAGATATCCGTTCGCCCGATAGAGGGGCAGATCGACGATCTTATAAGCGAGATCAATATACGCATCGAAAAAGGCCAGCGCACTCTGGTAACGACGCTCACGAAAAAAATGGCTGAGGATCTTACCGAATACCTCGGAGCCGCCGGCATAAAGTGCAGGTACATGCACCACGATATCGGCGCGATAGAGCGTATGGAGATAATCCGCAGCCTGCGCCTCGGCGATTTTGACGTGCTTGTCGGCATAAACCTCCTGCGCGAGGGACTTGACCTCCCGGAGGTGAGCCTTGTTGCAATTCTCGATGCCGATAAGGAGGGCTTTCTTCGAAGCGAAACGAGTCTTATCCAGACCATCGGTCGCGCGGCACGCAACGCCGAGGGCACGGTGATCATGTATGCCGATACCGTGACGAGGTCGATGCGTCTTGCGATCGACGAAACCGAGCGCCGCCGCGCAAAGCAGGCGGCATATAACGCAGAGCACGGCATCGTGCCGAAAACGATAGTAAAAAGCGTTCGCGAGCTTATCGAGATATCCAGCGAGAGCGAGAAAACTCTGCGCCGTGCCGACGGAGTGAAGCTCACAAAGTCCGAGCGCAAGGAGCTTATCGAAAAGCTCGAAAAGGAAATGAAAGCCGCGGCAAAAATGCTTGAATTCGAGCTTGCGGCTCAGCTTAGAGACGAGATCGTCCGCCTGCGCGGCGAGGTGAAATGATGAAACTTCTTATACTTGACGGAAACAGCATAGTAAACCGCGCGTTTTACGGCATACGCGCCCTCACGGCACCCGACGGAACGCCCACAAACGGCGTGTACGGCTTCCTTGCCATACTACGCAAGCTGCTTGATGATGAAAAGCCCGAGGCCGTGTGTGTTGCATTTGACCTCAAAGCGCCGACGTTCCGGCACCTGAGATACGCCGGATATAAGGCTCAGCGCAAGGGCATGCCCGAGGAGCTTGCCGTTCAGATGCCGATACTCAAGCAGGTGCTTGACGCAATGGGCATCCTGCGCCTTGAGCTTGAGGGCTACGAGGCCGATGATCTGCTCGGTACGGTCGCTGTGCGGTGCAGCGCAGCAGGCTGGGACTGCCGCATCGTCACCGGCGATAAGGACAGTTTTCAGCTTATAAGTGAAACGACGCATGTCTGCCATGTCAAAAGCCGTATGGGGCAGACAACGACGACAGAGTATACTCCAAAGCTGTTTTTTGACGAGTACGGCTTTGAGCCAAAGCACATCATTGACCTCAAGGCTCTGATGGGCGACGGCTCGGATAACATCCCCGGCGTGCCCGGAGTGGGCGAGAAAACGGCTATGGGGCTTGTTCAGAAGTATAAGGATATCGAGACCATTTATGCCGGGCTTGACACCATAGATGTCAAAGAGGGTATGCGAAAAAAACTGCGCGAGGGCAGGGAGAGCGCCTTTTTGTCCTATGAGCTTGCAACGATACACACCGATGCGCCGATAGAGTTTGCACCCGATGACGCAAAGTGGAGCGAGGACTATAAGCCCGAGCTGTACGATGTGCTCAAAAAGCTCGGATTTAATAAATTCATCGAAAAATGGGGCGTGAGCGAAAGTGCCGAGAGCGCGCAGAAGGCGATGACAGAGCGCATTGAATATGTTGAATATGCCTCGTTTGACGAGATAATGCAGGCTGTTCAGAGTGCCGACGAGATTGCCGTAACGGCGGATGAAAGCTTTGACAGTATTGAGATATGCGACGGGAGGGCAGTGTACATTGCACGTTGGAGCAGCCTTGGGGACGATTATTCAAAGCTGCTGAGCTTTGTGTTTTCGGATAAAGTCAAGAAGACTGCGCACAATGTCAAAAATCTGATGACGCAGCTCATTGCCGAAAAGCTGCCGCTTGACGGCTTTGTATATGATACGGCGCTTGCAGGATATCTGCTTGACGCAACTGCCGGAGACTACAGCCTCGGCCGCATGAGCATAGGCTATTGCGGCGCAGAGCTTGACGGAGCGGAGGCTGTGTACAGACTGTGCCCTGTGACCGAGAAAAAGCTTGAAGAGCTCGGCATGACAAAGCTCTTCTACGAGATAGAAATGCCGCTGTGCCGCGTTTTGGCCGATATGCAGGAGCAGGGCTTTATGATAGATAAGGCGGCTCTCGTTAGCTTTGGCGAAGGGCTGACCGGCACGATAGCGGAGCTGGAGCGCGCCATATACGAGCACGCCGGGTGCGAGTTTAACATCAATTCGCCCAAGCAGCTCGGCGAGGTGCTTTTCGATAAGCTCATGCTCCCGGCCGGCAAAAAAACGAAAACCGGCTGGAGCACAAATGCCGACGTTCTTGAAAAGCTGCGCGGCAAGCACCCGATAGTTAACATGGTTCTCGATTACCGCATGCTCACAAAGCTCAAGAGCACATATGCCGACGGGCTTTTGAAGCTCATCGATCCGGACGGCAGGATAAGAACCAAGTTCCAGATGACCGTCACCGCGACCGGCCGACTGTCGAGCACCGACCCTAATCTTCAGAACATACCCATACGCAAGGAGCTCGGCAGCCATATCCGCGAGATGTTCATTGCATCTAAGGGAAATGTCCTTGTCGATGCCGACTACAGTCAGATAGAGCTGAGGCTGCTTGCGCATATATCCGGCGATGAGCATATGCGCGCGGCGTTTTTAAGCGGCGAAGATATACACACAGTTACGGCCTCGCAGGTGTTCAATACGCCGATCGATGAGGTAACGCCCTTGCAGCGCAGCCGCGCAAAGGCCGTAAACTTCGGCATAGTCTACGGCATATCACCGTGGTCGCTTGCGCAGGATATCGGCGTAACGCAGGGTGAGGCAAAGGCGTACATGGATGCGTATTTAAATAAATACGACGGTGTGCGCGACTATATGAAGTCCATCGTCGAAAAGGCAAAGCAGGACGGATATGTCACGACGATCTATTCGCGCCGCCGCGATCTGCCGGAGCTTAAATCGTCGAATTTCAACACAAGATCGTTTGGCGAGCGCGTTGCGCTGAATATGCCCATCCAGGGCACTGCGGCAGATATAATAAAGCTTGCAATGGTGAATGTGTATAACAGGCTCAAAGCCGAGGGACTAAAGGCAAGGCTCATTTTGCAGGTGCATGACGAGCTTATCTGCGAATGTCCCGAGAATGAGGCGCAGACCGTTGCGGACATTCTGCGCGAGGAGATGAGCGGAGCTGCCAGGCTCAGCGTACCGCTCACGGTCGATGCGAAAATAGGCCACAGCTGGGCGGAGGCGCACTGATGCTGACTTATGAACAAGCCGGGGACGTTCTCGACGATCTTGTTGACGAGCTGCCCGAGGAAATATTCAAAAACTTAAACGGCGGCGTCAGCTTCGTTGAGGATGCCGTGCGCAGCGACGACGGAAGATACACGCTCGGCATGTATTTCCGCGATAAAATGGGGCGGCATATCGAGTTGTATTACGGCTCGTTTACAGAGCTTTACGGAGACATGGATGATGAGACCTTCCGCCGTCGTTTAAGGAGCACGCTCCACCATGAGCTTACGCACCATATCGAAAGCCAGGCCGGCGACCGCAGCCTTGAGCGTTGGGACGAGCGCCAGTCCGAGCTTTACGGTTTTGGCGGTATTGACGTAAAAAGCATACTGTTTGTGTGCGATGATAACAGCATGTCGCTTGTTGCAGAAGCGGTATTTAACTCGTCAAAGGGCGATTACTGCCCGGAGATCATGGCATATTCGGCCGGGATCGACGTTAAGGACGAAATAAATCCGCGCGTGAAAAAATGCTGCGAAGCGCTCGATATAAGGCTGCCGCACGGCTATCCTGTGCCGGTAACGCGCGAGCTTATCGAACGATGTGATGTCGTGCTGTGCATGACGGCGCTTCAGGCGCAGAAGCTGTCGGACGAATATCAGGATATGGACGAGCGCATAATGTGTCTTGCCGATGAGGATATCTATCCGCCGACGCTGCCGCTTGGCTGGAAAAAATGTGTTCTGCGCATTGAGGATGAAGCTCTTGCCGTCATAGACGAGCTGCGCGAGGAGGACATGTAATGGTGCGCATTGTCGATACAAGAGCCGAGCACATTGACGATATCCTGCGCATCGAGCAGCAGTGCTTTTCACTGCCGTGGACTCGCGAGCAGCTTACAGCTCAAATGACGGATTCCATGCATGTTTTTCTTGCTGCCGAGGCCGAAAACGGCAGGGCAGTTGGCTATGTCGGGCTTATGTACGTCCTTGACGAGGGGTATATATCAAACGTCGCCGTGTCGCAGGACAGGCGGCGCGAGGGAATAGCCGATATGCTGCTTGACGAGCTTCGTGCACGAGCTGAGGCTGCAAAGCTCAACTTTTTAACACTGGAGGTGCGCCTTGGCAATGTGCCGGCGCAGAGCTTATATAAAAAACACGGCTACATCGAGGTCGGCCGGCGAAAGGGATACTACAGCCTGCCGAAGGAGGACGCCGTTTTGATGACTTGTTTTCTAAGTGAGGAAGAGAAATGAAAATACTTGCCTTTGAATCATCCTGCGACGAGACCGCCGTCGCCGTCGTTGAAAACGGCAGAAATGTGCTTACGGATCAGATATTCTCGCAGGCCGACCTGCACGCCATTTATGGCGGTGTTGTGCCGGAGATAGCGTCGAGAAGCCATGTCGAGGTCATATCCCGTCTTGCGCAGCGCGCCGTGGAGGCTGCAGGAATAGAAAAAAGCGATATCGATGCCGTCGCGGCGACCTATGCGCCCGGACTTATCGGGACTGTGCTTGTCGGACTCAACTTTGCAAAGGCAGCTGCCATGAGCCTCGGCGTTCCGCTTATCCCCGTGCACCATATAAAGGGGCACGTTGCGGCAAACTACATAGCATATCCCGAGCTTGAGCCGCCGTTTTTGTGCCTTGCGATATCAGGCGGCAATACGCTTATAATCGACGTGCGGAGCTATACGGACCTCAAGGTCATCGGCGCAACGCGCGACGATGCGGCAGGCGAGTGCTTTGATAAAACCGCACGCGTGCTCGGACTGCCGTATCCCGGGGGCAAGCCCATTGACGATCTTTCGCAAGGCGGCGACGATAAAAAATATCATCTGCCGCGCACGCATATTGAGGGGCATCCATATGAAATGAGCTTCTCCGGCCTTAAAACTGCCGTGATAAATATCGTGCACAATGCCGAGCAAAAGGGCGAGGAGCTGGACAGAGCCTCGCTTGCGGCATCCTTCACGGCCGCCGTGAGCGATGCTCTTGTGCCTCGCACAATGATGGCGGCAAAGGAGCTCGGGTATAAGAAAATCGCCATTGCCGGCGGTGTTGCGGCAAATTCGCGCATCCGTGCCGATTTCAAGGCTGCCGCCGAGAAAAACGGCTGCGAGCTGTTCGTTCCACCGTTGAAGCTTTGCGGCGATAATGCGGCAATGATAGGCTGCCAGGGCTATTATGAGTACCTCGCCGGGAACACTGCCGGCTGGGATCTCAATGCCTACGCGAATATGGAGCTGTAAGGAGAGGGCGTATGGGCGTACACGACGGACACAGGGAGCGGATGAAAAGCCGCTTTGTCGAGGCCGGCCTTGATGGCTTTAACGATCATAACGCACTTGAGATGCTGCTTTTCTACGCCGTTCCGCGCAAGGACACAAATGAGCTTGCGCATAGGCTTTTAAAGCAGTTCGGCTCGCTCGCATCCGTTTTTGAAGCAAAGCACGAGGAGCTTATGCGCGTTGACGGGATAGGCGAGAACGCCGCAACGCTCATAAAGCTCATTCCCGAGGTCAGCCGTCGCTATCTGCTTACTAAAAGCCTACCGACGAAGGTTATCCGCCGCAGCGAGGATGCCGGTGCATATTTTGTCGCCAAGTTCATGTACGAGGTAAATGAGATATGCTATGCGCTGCTGCTTAACTCCTCTAACGGAATAATAGCCTGCAAGGAGATAAGCCGCGGCGTTGTGAACGCAACCGAGGTCGGCATAAGAATGCTTGTTGAGGCGGCCATTAAAAGCAACGCTGCCGCCGTTATCATTGCCCATAACCACCCCGGTGCGCTGCCGCTTCCGTCGAAGGAGGATGAGTACTGCACCCGGCTTGTGAAGAAAGCTTTGGAGCTTGTCGATATAAAATTACTTGACCATATTATCGTCGGTGGCAAAGAGTTTCAATCTCTTAACAAAAATGGACTTATGTAAACGAAATGATGTTTTCAAAATGTAACAAAATTCGACTTCAGGACTCTACATAATTTTACATATCGGCGCTAAATACTGAAATTCAATGATTTTTCAGTGTTGGAAACTCTGTTGAAAATGTTGATAACTATTTGCAAAATAATTTTTTGAAATAATTATGTAAACGCTTTGCGACTGTTTTGTAGCATTGAAAAAGTGCTGAAATTCTTATATTTTTTATAAACATAAATTGTCAGCATAATGGCTTACAAATTTGAGCAATAACGAGCAGTTATAACTTTTTTTGTTTGACTTTATCGCCGCCATGTGCTAAAATGCGAAATGTCCTTTGCTGGTGTGGCTCAATGGTAGAGCATCTCACTCGTAATGAGAAGGTTGTGAGTTCGATTCTCACCACCAGCTCCATGGAAAAGATCACCGGGAAAAGTATTTGACTTTTCCCGGTGATCTTTTTATTGCAGCAAACCGCCGCAGACTTTTTTCAGTCATTTTTGGTGCGGATAAGGTTGCTGACATACGGATGCTTTCCGGACAGTACCTCGTCATAGAAATTCTGCTTCCAGTCGATATAGGCGGTGCTGTCTTCAAGCTCCTTGGTCGTTTGGCGCAGACGCTCCTGCTTTTTAGCCGGCATTTCCTTTCGGGGGATAATGGTCGATTCTCCGGCAAGGCAAAGCTCGAGATATTCCTTTCATATCCTCCGTGATTATAATTGCAATGAGGAGACAACAATGATTTTATTAGGGCGTAAGCTTAGATCAGCATCATAAGCGTTCCGCCGACTATGAGCACAAGGCCGACGGCCGCTTTCTTTGACAGCCGCTCCTTGAAAACAAGCGCCGAGAAGCCGATCGAAACAAGGATGCTCAGCTTGTCTATCGGAACGACCACGCTTGCAAGGCCGTCCTGAAGCGCTTTATAGTAGTACAGCCACGAGCCGCCGGTAGCAAGTCCGGAAAGGCAGATAAAGCCCAGCTCGTTTTTGGGAATATCCTTTAGCGTGTGCTGCTTGCCCTTTATGAACACGATCAGCCACGCCATGATCAGCACAACGCCTGTACGGATGGCTGTTCCGAGGTTTGACTCAACGCCGTCAATGCCGATCTTGCCGAGGATAGAGGTCAGCGACGCAAACACTGCCGACAGAACGGCATACAGCAGCCAACTCTTTTTCTCCTGCTTCTGCTCGGTATCAGCCTTCTTTTCGATCATCATGAACGTGCCGATGCCGATGAGGACAACAGCCGCCGCTTTAAGCCACGAGATCGGCTCGCCGAGGAAGATCAGCGCCAGAATTATGGTGAGTATCGTTGAGGACTTGTCTATCGGAACGACCTTGTTCACATCGCCGAGCTGCAGCGCCCTGAAATAGCAAAGCCACGATGCGCCGGTCGCAATGCCGGACAGGATGAGGAATATCCACGTTTTTGCGCTCAGCCCGGTGATGGTCGGAGCCGAGCCGACTATCCAAACCATCAGCCACGAGAAAATAAGTACAACTATGGTTCGTATTGCCGTTGCGGCGTCGGAATCGGCCTTTTTGATCCCACATTTTGCGAGAACCGACGTCAGACCGGCAAAGAGAGCCGAGCCGAACGCGAAAAGTATCCACATAATGTTCGCCTTACTTTCTATATATCATGAGATCATTATAACACAGCCGCCGTCATTACGGCAGCGTATTATAAATTTTACATTATACATGTAAAAACACGGTGCATCCTGAAAGCTGCACCGTGTAATTTGTTTTTGCTTCGTATCTCAATCGACTACAAAGTAGCGATAGAGGAAAGTTACGATCTGCGCGCGTATGCACTTGTCATTCGGAGAAAATGTTTTTGCCGTGGTGCCTTTTGTCACGCCGACTTCGACCGCCCAGTCTACTGCATCTGCATAAAATGCATGCTTCGGAACATCTGTAAAACCGGCCGATTTATCGGCTTGAGGATACATATCCCAGCGCCAGAGAAATGTAACGACCTGGGCCCGGGTGACGGTCGCGCCCGGCTGGAAGTGATCGGCGGTGACACCGGTGGTGATGCCTTCCTGGGAGGCCCACAGAACGGCTTTGTAGTAAAAGCTGCCCTTTGGAACATCGACGAATTGGCAGACGGTCGATGCGGGCTCGGGGCATCCGGCTGCCCTCCACAGGAAGGTGACGACCTGAGCACGGGTGCAGCTTGCATACGGACTGAAAGTCGTTTCTGTAGTTCCGTTAGTTATGCCTTCATTGACTGCCCACAAAACAGCATCGTAGTAGTATGCCCCCTCCGAAACATCGGTAAAGTTGTTTGTGTACGGTTCATCCGGGTCATCCGGCAGGTCGGGATTTTCGCTGTCGCTGTCGGGGGCATATATGTTCCCGCTGCCATCTTTTGCGTAATAGTCATCGTATTCATCCATGGGTATGAAAACCGTGCTGCTTTCGCCGTCAGATATCGGGAGAGAAGCAAAGTCAACGGTGCGGACAGGCTCAAGCTCGGATGCGTCGTAAGTGTAGATCTCTGCACCGACGTTGGCTGCATCTGATCCGGAAACCGTGAAGCTGTATCCCGAACCCTCGGGCAAAGTGGCGATGAGCCCAACGTCGGTCATCTCAAGTGATACCTCTCCGCTGACGCAGATACCGTTTGCATAGCTGCCGGCGGACTGGCCTTTTGTGTTCCAGAAATCGACCTTGATGTCACAGGTTTTAAGCTGCTTGTCCGCAGGCGGATACACCAGGACGGTGCGTGCGTGATAGCTGCTGTAGAAATCGTCCTCGCTCTGCAAATTGTCAACTTCCAGATGCGCAAGATAGTGCTCTGGATAGTGGGCAAGTCCGAGCGTGTTGAGATTCAGAAGAGCATCGGGGATCAGCGTATAATTCAACAGTGCACAACTGAGCACTTTCTTGAGTGCGCTGTTTGAGAGCACGCACCTTAAAGTGTCGCTCTTTTCAAAAGGAGAGCCGGGAGGGGTACCGAGCTCGCTTCCGGTGAAGTCCATTATATCCTGCTGGACATCTGTGTAGAGAACTTTTCCGAATGCGGAGCTGCCGCCGGGACCGTTTGTGAAGGCTACCTCGCAGAACCTATCCAAAAATGTGCGCTGAGAGGGTTTGATTTCTCGGGTAAATATTCCGGAGATCTCCTCAAATTTATCCCACAGCTTGTCGTTTTTATCGTAGGGAAGCGACAGCGTTGTTCCGTACCGCGTAAAGCCCCATGCCGTGGGAGCAACGCGCGGCACCAAGTCCACAGGACTTACTATGTTGAAAATGTTAGGGTCAAAAAACGTTTCTGCCGAATTGCGGGATGCGCCTGCCGGAGTTGCAAATGTGTAGACGTATATGTCCACAACATTGGGCTTTATACCGCCGATGGTCGCGTTGTTCAGCGCACGCCCCAGGAGATTGGCAACGGCAGCGCCGCGGCTGAAGCCTACTGCCCAGATCTTCAGGTCACCCTTGATCTCGTGGCTCTGAACATAGTCACTAAGACCGCTCAGAACGTCGTTGGCAGCAGTCTGGAAGCCGTAATGGTTGCGGCTGAGTTTTTCATCGCTGTTGTACACGTTGAAGTTGCTTGCCCATTCACCGCCGTAGCCGCCGCCGCGGATAGGAACGGCGATCAGGGTGTCCGTGCCGCCGTCCTTATTCTTGATATACTTCATTGCCAGCGTGTAGGCGACCTTGTCCGAGGTATCATCAAGCGGCACATCATAATTAACGTATTGAATCGAGCTGAAATTCAGATTGTTCAGCAGCTCCCGAACATTTTCGGTTCTGGAAATCGCCGTGCCGACGCCTTCGCCGCGCCATGTGGTGTTAGCATTTGTTGAGAAGGTCGTCATTTCAAGGCACAGCGAGGCCTTTGCAAGATCGGCACTGTAGCCGTAGCCGTCATCTTGAGCGTAGAAGTAATCGTCGGTGTAATTAAACTGCCAAGACCGTGTGTGGCCTATATTGCCCTCGAAATTGAAGTCAACGGTAATGGACTCGTTATCTCCCGGCTTTGGATCTGTCGGCGGAGTCTCGGAGGGGACGTTGGAAAGATCCCAATCTTTGAGAATGCTTGCGCGGCTTTCAAGAGTGTAGAGCTTGCTCTCGGCATCGGGCTTACCCTTGAGAACAGCATTGCCGTTGTAAGTATAGTTTACTGCAAGATCGTCCGCGACTCTGTTATTAATGCTTTGACCGCCGGAATTGCGAACACTGCTCGCGCTGCTGAGCGTGAAGAAATCATATGCACTTCGGGAAGTGCTTGCGCATTCAACATTGACCTTTTCGAGGGCATTGGCGGAGTTTTTTGAGTCTTCGTCGCTGATGCCTGCCAAACGCGCATAACCGGGCGTCTGAATATTGACCGAGCCCATAACAAGGCAGCTGTCAATATCGGCAAAGCGACTGTTGTCGCCTATGCCGGCAACGCTGATATCGCTGTCTTTATTCGTGCCGGTGTATTTAAGGTCGATGTCAAGGTCGGCGATGCAGTTTCTTACTGAGCCTTTTCCTCTCGCAATACCGCATGTTATGAATCCTATGTTGAGCTTATCAAAACTGCGCCGTACTGTCATGCTGACATTGCAGTTTTCAATAAGGCCAGTGTCATCACCGTATGAGTTGTAATAAGCAATGCCGCAAATGCCGCTGTCAGTGCCCAAAACATCGTTATCTTCATCGATGCTTATTACGGCAACATTAAGATTCTTTATGGTGCCTAAGTTTTTCTCAATGAGCGTGCTTTTGAGATTATATATAGTGTGGCCGTTGCCGTTAACAACTCCGCCTTTAGGCAAAGTGCCGCAGGCTGCGTTGTTAAGCGTGTCGTATGCAATGTTCTCTGCGCTTGCGTCGATATCGTTCATCAGCAGGTAATAGCCGCTGCCGATGTTCTCCTTCAGGTCTGCTAAAGTGTAGATCGGCACATAGCCATCGGGAATATCCGACGCGGCAAAGGCAGATGCCGGCAGCAGCGCGAGCGCCATCACAAGCGCCAAAAAACCGGCAAGAAGTCGTCTTTTCACAGGCTCGCCTCCTTAAAAGCGGTAAAACTCGGTCTGGTCGCTGTCGGGACGATAAACAGAAACAAAGCTTCCGTCGGAGCTTGAATATGCGTAAACCTCCGATGCGTCAACGCCGGCGAGTCTTATAAGCTCTTCGCCGTCAAGGCCGAGAACGACTGCGTCTCCGTTATCGTCGGTAACGGAGAGAACAAGCTCATTGCCGGCAATGCTTCCGCCGCCAAGCTCGGAAATTATCTTGTTCATTTCCGGCAGCACAACGGTGAAATACGGATCCTCCGAGGTCTGAGTCCAGCTTAATATCTTGCGCTCTTCCTTGAGTGTGCCGTCAAGGCCGTAGATCTGAGCATAAAGATCAAATGTCTTAGGCTCGCCGTCCGGGAAATACACGGTGCCGGCAGACACCTCGTTGCCGTCTGCGTCCTTCCAGATAAAGCGTACAAGACCGTTTGCACACAGAACTACCTCCGCACCCTCTTCGCCTTGAATGACCTGCCCTGTTACGACATTTATCGCGTAGTAGCGAGTGCCGTAGCCTTTCGCAAGCCACGATGCCACAAACCAGCCGTTTGTGCCGCTGCCGTCAAGAATGCCGAGATCGTAATCGAGAGTGTATATTAGCTTGCCGCTGGTTACGGCCGGAGTACCTGTTGCGGCAACTCCCGGACCTGTTGGCTGCTGCATAGGCTCGGCTGTCGGCTGCAAAGTTTCGGCGGCGCCGACGTCGGGCTTATCGTTTGCGCCGCCGCATGCGCCGAGTATCATAAGCAGCGCAAGCAGCAGGCCGATAACAGAAGCTTTTCTCTTCATGGTAACATCCTCCGTGATTTACATGTTTATATTAAATTCAATTTCAATATCGTTTACAGAGAGCCTGCCGAGCCCGGCTTTGCCGACGGTTTTGACGTAGCAGCCGCCGGAGCCGCCCTTGAGGGATATTATCTCGGGGCCTATAAGCTCAAGCGCGCCGCTGCATTTTAAAACAACAGGCTCCTGCCAATACGGAGCGAGGCTGCCGTATTCGTCAAGCGCGCGTATGCGAACCTCGGCAGCATCGTATGTGTTACCCTCGGAAAGCTCTGTTTTGCTCGGAACTGCTTCAAAATGGACTTTCTGACCCGGCGAGCGAGTCACTCTTTTTATTACCTCGCCGTCTCTTATCGCGTCAAAGCGCCACTTCGTGGCCTCGCCGCCCCAGTTGCCGACGTATTTTCCGTAAAGCTCAACGCCGTCGGAAAACTTAAAGCCCTTTGTTAGCATAAGCCGCGCAAACTTTGCAAGAATTTTCGGCGGAAGCGCGCTCGGCCCTGATTTGGCAACGGCAAGCAGGCATTCCTTGACCGTGTCCGCAGTCTTTTCGTCAAAGCCCTCCTGCGTTATGAGCAGCTCGCCGATAAAGTCGTCAATTATGACCGGTGGATGGGGGAGAGCGGGATATTCATCTTTTCCGGGGAAAAACTCGCGGACGAAAACTCCGTCCTTATAAAGCTTCACGCTGTCGGCGTTGGTGAAAACATAGACCTTGCCAATATCACCGGCCGGGTGCTCGCCGATATCCATGGATGAGGAGACGACGCAGCAGGGAACGTTGTCGCTCTGGCTTGCGTAAACCGCGGCCGCGAGCTTCGGGTTGCGGAACATGTCCATAACGCCGTGGTAGCATATCCCGTCGCCGCTGCCGAAGTCCTGATGCGTGTTGTAGTCAAACATGCACCACGGGAATATGCCGCATATATCGTCGGCGGCGTACATCGCGTCGAGCACCTTCGCGTGCCTGAGCGCGTGGCTGAGTCTGTGCCGCTCATCGTCAAAGGGCTTTGTCGGGAACATGTGCCCGTTGCACTCGGAAACGAAATACGGCCTGTGCTTCTTGCTCGTCACGTTCTTTTTCGCCTTCAGACCGGCATTGTCGCCGGTGTGCGAAAAGTCGTTGTATGCATAAACATCCTCAAGCAGCCGGCTTTTTTCAAGGTACCTGACGCCGCTTGTCTGGCGTCCGGAATCGAGTGTGTGCGCAACGGCATTCGTTTTTCTGTAAAGCTCGTCGCAGTCCTGCGATTCGTTTATCCTGACGCCCCACAGCATGATAGACGGATGGTGCATATACTGCCGCACCATTTCATCGGTGTTTTTAACCGCCTGCCGCTTCCAGTCCTCGTCGCCGATATGCTGCCAGCCGGGAATTTCGGTAAACACCAAAAGTCCAAGCTCGTCGCAGCGCGATATAAAGTGCTGCGACTGCGGATAGTGCGAGGTGCGCACGGCGTTAACGCCAAGCTCGTTTTTGAGTATCTCGGCGTCAAGCTCCTGCACCGATTTCGGCATGGCATAGCCGACATAGGCGTATGACTGATGCCTGTTAAGTCCGCGCAGCTTTATCCTCTGACCGTTGAGATAAAATCCGTCGTTTTCAAACCTCACGGTTCTGAAGCCGAAACGCAGGCTCTTTTCATCAACGACTTCGCCGCCGCGCATTGCGCGCACGCGCGCCGTGTGCAGAGCAGGGGAGTCCAAGCTCCAAAGCTGTGCATTCGGAACGCTCAGCTCAAACGCCTTGCCGCAGGCCGAGGCAATGACCTTGCCGCTGCCGTCAACAATATCGGTAGCAACGCTTTCGCATTCGCTTTCTATCCTCACTCGCAGCTCGTGCAGGCCGGTGTTCTCGATTAGAACTTCTTTGATATACTCGGGATCCTTTACCTCAAGCGTTACCTCGCGGTAAAGTCCGCCGTAGCACAGATAGTCGATAACAAAGCCGAACGGCGGAATGTTAAGGCTCTCGCGCGTGTCGAGCCGAACGTCAATGATGTTTTCGCCGCCGAAATTAACGCTGTCCGTTATATCAACTGAAAACGCCGTGTAGCCGCAGGCGTGATATCCGACACGCGTTCCGTTGCAGAATACCGTTGCCTCGTGCGCTGCGCCGTCAAAGCGCAGTATAAGCCGCTTGTCCTGCCACTCCAAGGGAGCGGTAAAGCTCTTTCTGTAGCCGCAGACCATTTGATAGTCGCGGCAGTCGATATAATTATAAGGTATCTCCCTTGCCGTGTGCGGCAGACGGACGGAGATAGCCTTGTCAAAGCCTGCGTCGTAGTCCTCGGTAAACAGCCAGCCGTTATTGAAAGCAATGTCCATATCGTAGCTCCTTCGAATTTTTAATGTAATTTTATCATATCCGCGATGCAATGCAAGATGTAGTTGATTTTAAGGCCATAAAACTATATAATATTTCTGAAATTTTTAGATCGGAGTATGAGAATGGATAAGCTTCTGAACACAAAACTGTTTCTGCTGGATATGGACGGCACGCTTTACCTCGGCGACGAGGTGTTTGACGGCGCGGTGGACTTTATCGATACCGTTAAGAAAAGCGGCAGAGAGTATATATATCTGACCAATAACTCCTCGCGCGCCGGCGTTGACTATATAACACGCCTTAGAAAGCTCGGCTTTCCCTGCGAGAAGGAAAATGTTTTCACCTCCGGCATGGCAACGGCAATGTATCTCAACAGCCGCCACAAGGGCGAGCTTGTCTATCCCGTCGGAACTCCGGCGTTTTTGGGCGAGCTTGAAAGCTACGGCGTTCCCCTTGGCGACAGCGAGGAGGTCGGCGTTGTCTGCGTTGGCTTTGATACGACGCTTACTTATGAAAAGCTCGATAAAGCCGTGCATTACCTTCGCCGCGGCGCTGCATTCGTTGCCGCAAACCCCGACTGGGTGTGCCCCATGCCGGCAAATGAGGTCCTGCCCGACTGCGGCAGCATCTGCGCGCTTTTGACCGCCGCAAGCGGAGTCGAGCCGGTGTTTATCGGCAAGCCGAACCGCAATATGGTTGACATAATATCAGAGCAGACCGGCGTTCCCAACGAAAATATCTGCTGCGTCGGCGACAGGCTTTATACGGATATAGCCGTTGCTCAGAATGCCGGCGCAGTGTCCGTGTGTGTACTGTCGGGCGAGAGCAGCCTTGAGGACATTGAAAAAGCCGAGCGCAAGCCTGATTATGTTCTCAAAAACGTCGCGGAGATCGCGGATATACTCAAAGCACACATGTGATTTACAGAATGTTATTTAATTTTCGCACAAGGTGTGTTATAATAGCTTAACGGTCGGGAGGTGAGCGAATGCCGAAGCAGACCGGAACAAAGCAGATAGCGTCAAATCGCAAGGCTTTTCACGATTATTTCGTGCTTGACAGGTTTGAGGCCGGCATAGAGCTTGCCGGAACGGAGGTCAAGTCGTTAAGAGCGGGAACGGTCAATATGAAGGACTGCTACTGCACGATAAAAAACGGCGAGCTGTTTGTCAGATCGCTGCATATAAGCCCGTATGAAAAGGGCAACATTTTTAATAAAGACCCCGTGCGGCCGAGGAGACTGCTCATGCATAAGCGCGAGATAGTCAAGCTCAACGCAAGAGTTATGCAGGAGGGCGTGGCGCTTATTCCGCTGTCGCTTTATTTTAAGGACAGCAGGGTGAAGGTCGAGCTTGGCCTGTGCAAGGGCAAAAAATTGTATGATAAACGAAATGACGACGCAAAGCGAGAAGCTGTGCGCGACATTGAAAGAACTTTGAAGGAGAGACACTGATGAGCAATCCTGTAGTAACAATCGAAATGGAAAACGGCGATATCATAAAGGCCGAGCTTTATCCCGAGGTCGCACCCAATACGGTCAACAACTTCATCTCGCTGGTAAAGAATAAGTTTTATGACGGCGTTATCTTCCACCGCGTCATTCGCGGCTTCATGATCCAGGGCGGCGATCCCCAGGGTATCGGCGTAGGCGGTCCCGGATATTCTATAAAGGGCGAGTTCAAGATGAACGGCGTTCCCAACGATCTCAAGCATACTCGCGGCGTTCTTTCCATGGCGCGCGCAATGGCCCCTAACTCCGCAGGCAGCCAGTTTTTCATTATGCATGAGGATGCACCCCATCTCGACGGCCAGTATGCCGCGTTCGGCAAGGTCATAGAAGGCATGGAAAATGTCGATAAGATCGCAAATTGCATGACCGGCAGAAACGATAAGCCCATACACCGTCAGGCAATGAAGAAGGTCACTGTCGATACCTTCGGCGTTGACTATCCCGAACCCGAAAAGATGTAATGCACCATGGGGTGCGGTCATCCGCACCCCGTGTAAAGCAATAGTCCAATTACCGGACGGCGTTGCAGTGCGACACGGTGCAACGTTACCGGTCGAGTTGACGCGAAAATCACCGCCCGACTACCGGACGGCGTTGCAGTGCGACGCGGTACAATGTTACCGTCGAGCTGACGCAAAGATCACCGCCCGACTGCCGGACGGCGTTGCAGTGCGACGCGGTACAATGTTACCGTCGAGCTGACGCAAAGATCACCGCCCGACTGCCGGACGGCGTTGCAGTGCGACACGGTACAATGTTACCGGTCGAACTGACGCGAAGATCACCGCCCGACTACCGGACGGCGTTGCAGTGCGACACGGTATAATGTCACCGGTCGTGCTGACGCAATATAGAACAGTACCAGCCTAAATACGCTACTGAAATGGGGATGTACCGGTTTCGACGGGGGTATGGAGGCAGGAATAGCGAGCGGATGCGCCTACCATCCTAAAAATGGGCAGCTTATAAATTAAAGAACAACAACGATACTGTTCTTCTCGCTGCTTAATTAGCGAGCGTTCCCTCCGGGAGGACCACGGCCCGGAACGGAGCGTCGATCAGTGGTGCCCGTGAGTGTGCAAAGCTTTGAGCACACCACGCATAATGAAGCTACCGACTCTGCGAGCCTGACGGCCGGCGCGCAGGGAAGGGAATATAAATGACCGTATGCGCTCGGAGAAGTTCCTGTTAAAGTGCTTTCGGACGGGGGTTCAACTCCCCCCATCTCCACCAAACAGGTATTGGACGAACACCTATTTCTTCAGCGGCGGTTTCGCCGTAAAGTGTTCGCTCTGATCCACAACAGAAAAGCGCCGTCTTGGGAGTGATCCCGAGACGGCGCTTTTTTTACTATCCGCACATTCGATTTACGCTAATTCTCCTGCTACAATGATTGCAGAAAGGAACAGGAGGTTATACGAATGAAAAGATTTATCACGGATGAACGCACAGGACTGAGGTATGAGCTGGTTGGCGACTATTATCTGATCGCCGGAGATGATGAGCCGGAGGGAGATCCGCTAATCGGGGTATGGGGGCAGCGGCATCTCCGCTATCTCAAGGAGCATCGCCGTGTGCGATATGCCACTCTGCTGACAAGTGGCGAATTGAATGCCTATCTCGCGGATATTGACCGACAGGCGGAGGAGCTTTTTCTTCGGCTGGTAAAACAAATGGCAGATGCAGAGGGCATTACGGAAACGCTGAAAGCCAACGACCAAATGGAATGGGTCGGGCGGATGAATAATGTCCGCAGCCGAGCATTTGAAATAGTTGAGGCAGATATTATCTATACATAAGGCATAAGCACAGAGCCGGTAAGAGCATTCTTGCCGGCTCTGTGCTACAAAGCAAATGAGTTTACATGCGCTCATCCAAGATTTGTTCTACGAACTCGATTACATACTTTCGTTTAAGCAAATCATGGTATTTCTGATTTTTGTAGCTGCGCAAACACGAATAGCAGGAAGAATCTCCAACCTCTCCGCCGCAAACGCAACATTTCATCATTTTTAAAGTGTGAGTCAGAATGTTATAAAGCGCAATTTCATTATCAAGTCTCTTGGCGTGACCTGCGCCACCGGGTGTGTTGTCAAAAACGACAATCGAATAATTGGGTCGTCCGTCAACAGGTTCATACTGCAAGCAACCGGAAATGTCATTTTCTTCGATATTCAAATAAGAGCAAGCACCTCGAAGAAATCCATACAGGATGGAAAGCCCATGCTCCCAATCTTCGATAATATAATTGTCAAATCTTATTCTAACGACATCGGTAAGAAAACGATACCCAAGTGAAAAAAGCCTTAGGTGCTCATTTGAGCACGGGTAACCACTACTGATTTTGTGCTTCTTTTTCTTTATGCCGGTAAATTGATTTTCATCGACCTCAGAATATCCGCAGTTCTCACATACATAAAAGGGGCTTTTATTCAAGACAGCCATTTCATCATTTTGGCTTGATCTGACACTTACGATGGCGTTGCCAATGCTATAAGTGTTTTCTTGAACACTATTGTTGAATCCAACATAAGAAATTTCACCTCTGTATGTACGCTCTGGTTTTTTGAGCCCCGGTTTTCGAATCATATTTCCATCTGCAATAAAACCCTGAGCTGGTATCAAAAATACTTTCGGAGATGATGTGAATTTCTTATGACATTGGCAGCATTCCGTTATACGTTCCTTTCCCGGTTCATCTTCAGTAAATGGCTTAATATTCAAAGTGCGACACTCATCACACTGAATATAGCTGTACATTTTCCATCCGATTTTTGGGATTTTTTTGATGTAACGGCTTGTTATCAGGTTGTTATTTGCAACTATTTGGGAACCGGGAGCATACTCTGAAATAGCCATAGACAGGTCGCGCTGAAGCTGAAGTCCATAACCTCTTCCTTTTTTTGCATCGGTAACCGTCATCTCGACCGTATCGACGGGAAAACCATATTTAGGAAGCACATTTTTTCGCGAAAGAAATGAAAGGATATCCTCCCTTTCATATGCGGCGATTCGCTGAATAATACCGTCCACATAGGTCCCTTTTTCTATACGTTGCTTCTTTACAGCTTCCAACAAGTCAATTTCATATCGATACATTTGAATTGCCTCAGTTAAAACGCCTTTTTCTCCTACAAGGGACGCTACCCAGCCAAAATGGGCAACATCAAATTTTTCTGTCAGCACCGCAGGCAAAAATGTGGTCAAATAGTCACGAAGGCTGCTTGGTTCAGAATATAAATAGTTTTTAAGGCACTCAAAGCCGTCTTCCCCCATTTCGTTCTTGCGCAAGAATTGACCAATCGTCTTGAACAATTCCGGATGAATTTTCCAAAAGAAACTCATAGCAGATGCGTATAGGTGCCGAATTGCGATCTTATCATTTTCAACAACATAATTGGGAGGAGCTATTTTGCCCTTGATCATCTTGGCAGGATCATGAAAATAGGAGAAATCGTGATTGCTTTTGTTGCAAAATGTCAGTGCGAACGCCGCTGACTGCTTGCTTCGGCCTGCTCGTCCGGCTCTTTGGGCGTAATTAGAAGGCATCGGCGGCACATTACGCATAAAGACTGTTTCCAAGCTACCCACATCAACGCCCATTTCAAAGGTGGTAGAGCAACTCAAAATATCGATTTCCTTCTGCTTGAATTTCTTCTGAAACTCGTATGCCATATCCCGGTCAAGTTGGGCAGTGTGTTCCACAATACGAAGATCTCGGATCTCCATATCATTGAACAAGCGGTAGTAATGGTTCTCCTTAAATTCAATTGACGGATCAATTGGTATCAGCTCACCATCACATTGGTATGTCGGACAAACATCTTCGATATTATGGCAGGTTAAGCGCCTGCATTTTTTACATATAAACCATGGCTTGGAATTTGTGATTCTGATTTTTGAGGTGTCTACCTTATATGATGTTCCGCTGTCACGAGCCACTATGCCTCTGAGCACAAAAACCTTGTCCCACAACAGCTTCAGGAAGTCCGTTGCATCATCTAAAGAAAGCTCAATACCCTTCTTTTTTGTGATCTTTTGTAGATAATCGACCCGTTTATTAGATAGTCCTGCTTTAGATGGAATAAAGGCCTTCTTCCGTTTTCCGAATTCTGAAACGGTATAAGAATACTCTGCTCCGCCATGAGTAAAATCTTCCAAATCGCTTTCGTTTAACGGAGCATCATATTTTAGAGCTGCATCCGTCATCATTGACGCAGCAAAAATGCTGCAGAGCGAACGGAATTCGTTTTCGTTGATGTGATATTTTTTATAGCTTCCCGAAACATCGGCCTCAATTCCGATAAGGCCAAAATGCGATAAAGAAGTATTTCCATTGCTGTCCACCAGTTCAGCGAGAATCGCTTTCCACGCCTCTTTTTGAATGCCAAAATCAGAATCAGCATCAAACGAAGTTCTTCCTTTGATATCGTTTTTTTCAAAAACTGTCTTCAACAGGTCGACAAAAGACGGAACCATCAGACCGCCTGATGCCTCCCTCTTTTTGAGTGCTTCTACAATAAGCCTTTTATAGAGAATGTCATTATACGATATGTTCAGATAGCTTGCGTAAAAGGCGGCAGCCTGACGACTATCGGAGAACGCGATAAACTGCTTCGCTGTTTTCTCTTTGATTATTTCAGAAGAGCCGAAATCGTCACCAAATTCATCATCGGCATCATGTTTCTGAACTGTCATTTTGTAGGAGGGCAATTCCTGGAACAACGCCGTTCCGATAACGCTTGTGGATGCTTCCTGACCACTAAAAAACATTCTAAGGACTCCGGCGGTATTTACATTTTCACAATGCAAGCACTTTGTCAATGTATGTCTTTCCGTCGTGAATTTCACACGGTATACCTTTACATAGGATGTTGTGATATGCTCGCAGTGCGTCTTCACACCATCCTTGTGAATGGATCCGCAGTATGGGCAAATACGATAGGCCTCGGCCGCTATTCCTTCGTCCTCCAATATGTGGTCGTTGTCCGTGTCGTTAACACTATCTGCAAGAAGGAATAACTCTTTTGTCGATATGTCGTCAGACATATTGTATTGCTCCAACTTACCATTTTCTATTTTACCAACAAGATAAACAGCGGCGCAGAACGAGCATGTAGCTGCTTCAAACACCTTAAAGCTTGTGTTCGTAGCCATATCATATCTATTTGTGCTTCGATGAAGCATGACATGACTGTCGGGCGGAAGCGTCACAAACACGCTCTCGGTGGCGCGCAAAAACATATGATATCTGGCATCAAACAGTTTCCCACCATTTTTCTCAGCCAATGATGCCACGGAAACAAAGTCCGACAATTGTTTCTGTGTCCAGTTCATGCTGTCCGCTACCTGTCTTACTGTTTCCGGAGAGGAAAGCAACGAGCGTATTCTCCAATAATTTCGGTCGTGCACGATTAAATCGTACAGTTCGCTTTCAAGTGCCCCTTCTTTGGCTTTGCCGATAATTTCCAAGATTTCTGAATCGGGACAATTCATATCAATTGCATAGGCAATCTTTTCGTAAAACTGGATCGGCAAGGCGGATATATCATGCCTTGTTGATGGGGTGATTCGATCAGCCCTTACGATGTCACTGCTGTCAAACGGTGCGCTGCAGAGCTTTTCTGCAAATTCTGCAACCTGCTTATTATCCTCTTTTCCGCCCAAGGTTGCACTGGTTAGAATGTAAGTGATTTTTTGATTGCCAAGCTTCGCTTTTAGCCTTCTGAAAAGCATGGACACTTCAATTCCCGTTGATCCGCTATAAACATGGGCTTCGTCAAAAACAATAAATTTCCAGTGCGTTGCGAATTCTCCGTCAAAAAATACACTGTCTCTTGGACGCACCATTAGATATTCAAGCATCGCATAGTTTGTGATGAGAATGTGTGGAGGACTCGCTATCATTTGATCTCTTGAGATACGCTCATTCTCACACGGTAGGTTCCCGTTATTTAGTGATTTGTAATCTTCAATTGCATCGGCATCTTTTTGTTTTGTTTGGCCGGTATAAACACCAAATTTGATCTCCGGATAATTAGACAATAAAGAACGCAGTCTTTCCGTCTGATCGTTAGCAAGGGCATTCATCGGATAAATAAGTAATGCACGAACACCCGGGCAAAGCATTCCTGCCTCGGCCTCCGTTGCAAGCTCCCGCAGTATGGGGATGAGAAAGCTTTCCGTTTTACCCGAACCGGTACCTGTTGAAACGACAAGATTTCTGTTTTCGGTTGCGACCTTTCTTATGGCCTTTTCCTGGTGTAGATACAGAGGTCTGGTCATGTTCATGTTGATTTTGGAAAAGCTTTTAGGGAGAATCCCTTCTTCTATTAGCTCTGCAATACACTTGCCTTTTTCGAAAGCATCCGTAACATCAAGGTAGGGCCCTTTTGCAAATGCATCCTGATTTTCAAGCAGGGCTTCGTATTCCTTCTTATAGGGCTCTCCCATTTTGAATGTTGTTTTTAAATATCGATAGTATTTTTCCTTAATATGCTTAGATGCAGTAACAGGCGAAAAAGCCACGACCATACCCCTTTCTCTATTTAATCCGGAAATTGTAATAGTAGCTATCTTCGTAGAGCACCAAATATCTGTTTTTAGCTTCCGATGAGCTGGTGCTTTCGTCTTCAGACAGCACCAGGATGCCCTCTATTTTGTCGTACATAAATTCAATGTACCCATCTTCTTCATCACTCCAAAAATATAGTGCGCCCACTTTCATATTATTGGGATTTTCAAAAGTGACTTTGACTCGGAGTGGTGTCAATGTATAGCACGAGAGAACACCTGTAAAGCTATCTATCTCATTAGGGATTGCCTGAATACTTGAAACTGTCACATTTCCGCGGAGGACATATTCCGGCGAAGAAAAAATGGATCCTTCCTGCCTACGCTCAGTAACGCTTACAATCTGAATTGTTTTATCGCTCAAATCTTTCGTGTTCTTATAATTACATTCTTTAGTGTCAAATAACCTATAATCGGTTGCACCAAAATCATCTTCCTCGTCCGCTTCAAAGTATTCAATTCGGTATTTGCCGCTGGTGAATGGAATGCTGAGTTTAAAACCATTCGATTTCACTTCGACTTTTTCAGCAATCAGGATACCATCTAAATAAACATCGGCTACACAATCGGAAAAACCAATAATACTGCTCCTGAACCACAACTTTCGGTTGGGACGATCTTCAACAATTTGGCATTCCGAGTTTGCCAAGAAACAGTGTGTGATAACCCGCAAAAACACGAACGATATCGATTCGAAGTGCAGGCTCAAGGGTCTGATAATATCCTCAAATCCAAACCACGATAACATCTTTCGCGTGTCGCAGACAAAAAGATGCTTTTCCTTGTTTTTTTCAACTTTTATGCTGTACTCCGCATCTTCGTTATCATCCGTCATCAGGGGAGGCATATCCAAGCAAACGGTATCATCCGGAAACTTCAGATAAATCATCTTGGGAAATTCCGCATGCCATATTTCTTCTGGCCTTTCCGTATGCCAAGCCCCATCGTCAAATTTCCACTTAAAAGCCGGAAGATACACACGCAGCGCCAAATTCTCGTTAGCAGTCTGATAAGTGAAAGGCAAGTAATCAATATCGGGGTCAATTCTAAAAACAAAGCTGTTGTTGGCAATATGCTCAGAGTGCTCATCGCCCAAGATCATTCCAGTGCTAGAGAATGTGATTTTGCCCTCTTTTTTGTAAATAAAGGGGGCGTCCTCATACTTGTAGTCAAATTGGTTAATTACTGCAAAAGAATAATCGTTAGCTTTTCTGGAGTTGGGAATATCTATATTCACACGGAAAATGCCATCCGTTTTAATATAGTCGGACAGCCTAAGAATATAGCCATATTCATCAGTTTTGTCTTGCATATTACATTTTATTGCTCGTGCAATATCAAAGCGATATTTTTCCTCATTGATTCTAATCAGTGTTCCTCTCTCTTGAGTAGGTGACATGCGAAAATAGATTGATGGAACGGCGGAAAAAACGGGGTGTTTTACTCCTTCGCGCATGACATATACACCATTTTTCAGGTTGTTTTTCAAAAGGCCGTCTTCCAGTGCGCTCCCCACCGGCAAAGCTCGTCCATCGGGAAGTCGAATAATATCCCCTTTAATCAGTTCCATACTGTACAGATTCAGTCCGTTTAGATATTCACAGTTATAAACAGCGTCAGAATCTGTATACAAAGCATCCTCTGTATGTGTAAATGCAAACGCATCCCCAATCGGCAGAGCGTCTGTATAATGGATCAACTCCCAATTGTTATCAAAGAAACGAATGCACGCTGCTCTGATATTGGTAAACTTATGGATTACCTCTGCGTCATTCTTGATAAGTTCAATTCGGATGCTGTCGAAAATATTATCGGAAGGAATGTAAATGTCGGAAACGATTCGCGTTTTGCAACCGGTTACACAGTTTTCCGATTCTGCTTCAAGAGTTTTTTCAACATTGGAAAAGACAATTTTCCAGTGTAGGTTTGGCAACTCCTCATTTGTTGCTAAGTGAATATACTGCGGCGGCAAGACAAGCTCAAAACGGTTTTGATTTCCATTGTAACGCAAATACGGAGAACTATATCTCTTTTCTCCTCTTTTGGTTAATCCCGCAATAGCTTTCTTCGCTTGATTGAATTTCTTTGATTCGTCAGCCCACTTGCAAAACAGTTGAGCAATCCGATTCTGTGATGTTCTTGGGAACAGTCCATAGAACAGAGCATTATCCATAAACCGCAAAATTTTGCCAACTCGAATTTTACAGCCTCTCGTATTGAATGCGACTGCATCAGATGTGTGCTTTTTTATTTTATATGCTCTGGCTGTATTCTCACCGCTCGCCATAGATTGCATCAAATAATCTCGCATTTCCTTACTATTACTCGTAAGGTCACGCTCTAAGTCTATTTGATAATATGCAAAAAGGAAATCAAAGAGGTCGCTCGCATAATAGTTTGTTATAAAGCAGTGCAGAAGAATATTGTTCATCATTTCATTCTCTGCTACTTTGTATTTGTTGTATTTTTCGAGTGTTTTATAGAAGCTGCGTCCAATCCATTTCTGGTATGAACCCGGCAATTCCATGCCAATTTCTCGCTCAACATGGGGCCAAAACCGACCATCATATTTATGAATGCCGATTTGAACCAGCGCAACCGCAAAGATTGGGCTAGTGATATATCTCTCGGATGTGTTCAGATATTTTCTGCAAATACTGCGAAGATATGCCTTAAGAATGATATATTCGTCCTCACTTATTACAATATCGCCAATATACCGACATGTTTTGAACTGACGGTTGATCTTTGTATTCAAATGCTTTTGAAGTTTTTTGTCCTGAAGTACTTGAGCGATGTGATTTGTATCCATTTCGACATTCTCTCCTAACAACAAGCTTTGTATTCTTTCCATCGAGTCATTCAAATTGCATCTGTATTGCAGCAGTAAAATAGTAATTCTGCTTCTGCATAATCAGATATCGCGCTGGTCTTCCCGCAAGGAATCTTGTTGGGCATTGTTAAGTGGATTTTTTCGTGTATTAGCAGGTTTCGCAAACAACTATAGTCGACAGGCACATATTTGCGTCCGGTTTTACAAATACATTATATCACTTTTTGCCAATTATTCAATTGAATATTGCGTTTTTCATCACTTTGCTGCCATTTTCGCCGAGAATCACCCAGCAAACGGTAAAGAAAGTGTTAAATGAAGTTCACCATCGGTAAATTAAGGAAAAGCGTCACCTCTGCAGTTTCAAAATGTGGTCCCTCATTTTCTTCAACGCTCTGTTATATGTCCGCTCGGAAGCCTTATCGGACTTGCGGCTGGCGGAGTGAGAGATTTCTTCAAAGGTCATGGGTTTTATGGGTCTGTACTCGATTTCACCGTTTATCAGCACTGCTTTCCTGACCGACCAGCAGGTATCGCAGAAGCCCAAATGCTTGGCAACCGTGCGCTGCTCCCGGTAGGTCAGGTTGTCGTAAGCCTCGTGCAGTGCGTCGTATAGCACCGCCCGGAAATACATCTTGTCCGGCTGCGAGGTGGTGTCCACCGAAATGTCTTCCGCCGTTTCCTCGCCATCCTCATCATATTGCCGGTAAAAATCTACTCGGCGTTCATTCAGCGTGCCTATCGCAATGTACTGGCGGACGCTCTTTTCGTCCATTCCGGTTTCATCGGCAATTCGCTGGATGCAGCTATCACTGCAATCATCGCCGTTTAGATGGTAAATCGCCATAATGCGCCGCAGGACGGGATAAGTATCTGCCGTCATGGTGATAACGCCGCTTTGCGCCGTGTGGATATAATCATCAATACCGTCCTGCATATACCGCGTTTGAAAAGCGGCAAACGGTGCGCCGATAGCCGGATCGTACTTTTGAAAGGCGGCCAGGATACCGCACACCGCCGCCTGTTTGATGTCCGCAAAATGCTCCGCCATAGCGTATCGCTCGCAGGCGGCCTGCGCCAGCTTATTAAGCGCAGGCTCCTGATCGTGCAGATACCAAGCCAGATACTTTTCCTCTTTTTCGGTGAGATAGCGGACGATGTATTCCTGGGCTGGCAGCTTCGGCGGCGCAGGGTCAAGGCGGTACATCCGGCGCTCCAAAAGATACCGCTGTTGCTCTAAAACTTCATTCTGTTCTTCAGACACCGGATGCACCTCCTGTCATTTCATTCTTTTGCCCGTGTCAGCGTACAGCTTGGCGCGCTGCAAATCTGCATAATAACTTGTTTTGGCGTAGGCATCGTCCTCCTCCGCCTGCTCCAACCGGCGTTTTGCCATTTCCTGCGCCGCCTGCGCAAACTCGGCAGAGATCGTTCCCCGACTCTTTTCGGAGCGGATCGCCGAGCAACGGCGGTCATAGGCGGCCTTCAGCGGGTTATCCTTTGCCCGTTCCGCTTTGCCCTGAATGATGGCGTACCGGCGGCAGCTGATCTTTTTGCCGTGGTACAACTCCGGCGCTGTGCCGTAGGAGCAGTATTTCTGCCGCCGGGCGCTTTGCATCAGGAAATACTGCTTGCAAACCTCGCACTGCCTTGGATAGTGCCCGTGGTGCAGTCCTTCAAAGAAGTCCGTCAGCACAAAGCTGTAATAGCTCTCAAAGGCCATTTTTCGGGCGGTGACGAGAATACGACTGTTTCGCCGTTTCGGGAGAGCAATATATTCCGTGTGCAAGGGAAATGAATTCGTCCCGAATATCTCCGTTGCAATAGGCAGCAGGTGGTATTCGTCAAATCGGTCGGCTTCGTCTACACGGGAAGCGAATTTCTTGAGCTGTTCAAGAGCCTTGCGCATATCCTCCGGGATGGTATCATAAAAACGGAGGGTACTCAAAACGGTTGCGCACATCGTTTCACCGGTTTTGAGCAGCGCCTTATTATATTCAGGAGGGAACACACCATCGAATTGCGCTGTTGCTGCTCTGCGCCGCAGATAGTCGGAAAGGGCAGCAGCGTTGCCTTCCGTGAATAGCTCTGCAATTCGCTGCTTCTCCGCTGCAATGTCCAAGGAGGAAAAAGGCTTTAGCTTCGGCAGAGTTTGCAGAATTGTCAGGATCTCCTTCCCGGCCTTAATAAAATCTATTTCGTTCAGATACCCGGCGCATAGCTGCTCCTGTATATTCCAGTTACTTTGCCGGAACACGGCAATCCTCGCCGCCGTGTCATCTTTATAATACTGATTCAAAAGCTGCACCGCAAAGGTTCCTGCCGGGTAGCTTTTGCCGCCTATATGTACACGACCGTCCCGGTAAACGGCAGTAAGAAAGCCAAGTCCATCGCTCATACGCCCTGCCTCCTTCTATATTTTATCAAGCCAAGTGTCCCACAAACCGGTCTTGCGGTTGAAAAACTAAGATATTTTTCTGCTGCATTACCGCACCGAGAACATTTGTTCTATATAATTGTAGCAGAAAACCGCCTGATATTCAAGGATTTTTCCCGTGTTGCGAACAGTATTTTGGATGTGTTGCTATAAACATACCTTTTTCAGCCATTTCCCCCATTCAATATACAGGAGGCAGTCATCGAGCCGTCGAGGTCGCACTCGGCGGCTTTTTGCTGCCTGAAATATTTTGAAATGCGCAATGCGCAGGAAAGGACTTATTATGAAAACGATCCACAACACAAAAATCATCGGCATCGACCACGGGTACGGGAATATGAAAACGGCCAATTGCTGTTTTCCCACCGGCATCACCGCCTATGACCACGAGCCACTGTTCACGGCGGATATGCTGGTCTACGGCGGCAGGTATTATCTCATCGGCGAGGGGTACAAGGAATTTGCACCGGACAAAATCAAGGACGAGGATTATTATGTGCTGACCCTTGCGGCAATCGCCAAGGAGCTGAAAGCCGAAAATCTTACCGAGGCGCACATCGTGATTGCCGCCGGTCTGCCGTTGACTTGGACAAGCGGACAAAAGGCGGACTTCAAGGCGTATCTGATGAAAAACGCCGAGGTGGAGTTCACCTACAAAAAGGCGTACTACCACATCTATATCGACGATGTGCGTATCTATCCGCAGGGTTACGCCGCTATTGCCGGCTTTGCTACCACTCTGAAAGGCGTCAACCTGATTGCCGACATCGGCAACGGCACGATGAACACCCTGTATATGATCAACGGCAAGCCGCAGCAGGGCAAGATGTTCACCGAAAAATTCGGGACCTACCAGTGTACGCTTGCAGTTCGTGAGGCGTTTATGCAGAAAACGCAGCGGGAAATCAACGACGCCATCATCGATGAGGTGCTGATCACCGGCACGGCAAATATTGCGCCTGCCGACCTGAAAATCATCAAGAGCGTCGCCGCCGAGTATGTGCGGGACATCTTCCGCAGACTTCGTGAGCACGGCTATGACGAAAACACGATGACCTTGTATGTGACCGGTGGAGGCGGCTGCCTTGTGAAGAACTTTTATAAGTTCAGCGCCGACCGTGTGAAATTCGTTGAGGACATCTGCGCTGCCGCAAAGGGATATGAGTATCTGTCCGAGGCACAGATGAAAGCTGAGGCGAAGAAATGAGCAAATATCGAATCAATGTGCGGTTTGATTTGGACAAGCAAAAAGAGGCGAACGCCGCACAGTATTTACAGTCGCTGGATAAATCCCGCAACGCTTTTATGGTAACGGCGGTCTTAAATGAAATGCAGCGGCAGTCATCCGTAAACGGTTTTTTATTGGAGGATATTCGGCAGGTCATACGGGAGGAATTGCAGGAGGTGTCGTTTGCTGCGGCACCTCCTGTTTTTGAGCAGGTACAACTGGAGCTGACCGAGGAGCAGCAAGCTGAAAACGAAAAGAGCGTGCTGGATGACCTTGAAATGTTCGGCTGAGCCAAAACGCCGATATGTGGCTCAAATTACAGTATTTGCAGCCGAATCAGAGCCACTTTGGCGCAAAAACAAGATGTATCCCAAGGGGCAAGAAAGCGACTTTCAGTATCGTGCAGCGCAAAGAACGCTGAAATCTCGGTATCTGACAGCCGCTTTTCTTTATGCCCTGCGAGGTGCGTCTCACGGTATAGCAAGCAGGGACTTTGTGTGCCACAGAAGTCCCAATCACAGCCGAAATCGGCTGACTCTTTGGGGGCCGCGCCCCCAAGCCCCCCCCGAAGGAAGGAGCGTGATGCTATGGGGAAGGATGTACGAATTGCCGTAAGAGTTACGGCAATGGAAAAAGAGAAAATCCAGTCTAAGGCCCGAAAATGCGGGCTGAGTACAACCGAATATGTGAAGCAAAGAGCGTTGGGATATGAACCGAGAGTGGTTCCGCCTGACGCTCTTTTTACTTGCCTTGAAAAGTTGGGCGAGCTTGCGGACAAAGCCAGTTCACCGGAGCTGGACAAAGAAATTTCAGCGGTGCTGAAACAAATCACAGCAGAGTTTCTGCTTCCCGGGAAGGGGTGATGCGCTATGGCCGTAACAGGCTTTTGGCCTGTGTTCAAAAACCTGAAAGCCACGCTGGACTACGCCGACAATCCCGATAAGACCACCGCACCGGAATATCTGGACGAGGATCTATACGCTGCCCTGCGCTATGCAGAGAACGATGATAAAACCGACCGCAAAATGTTTGTGGGCGGCATCAACTGCTCGGCGCAGAACGCCTACGCCGAGATGATCGCCGTACAGCGGCGATTCGGTTTGCGTGGCAAGGTGGTGGGCTACCACGGCATTCAGAGCTTTCGCGAGGGTGAGGTTACGCCGGAGCAGGCATTCGCCATTGGCAAGGAAACCGCACGGCGGATGTGGGGCGATCGGTATCAGGTGCTCGTTACTGTCCATCTGAATACCGACAATGTGCATTGCCATTTTGTTGTGAATCCCGTGTCCTTCAAGGACGGCGGAAAGTTCAAAAACAAAATCGGCGACCACAAGGAGCTGCGTAAAATCTCCGATGAGATCTGCCGGGAGCACGAGCTGTCTGTGCTGGAAAACAGCGATTTCTACTCCAAGGGCAAGAAGAAAGAATATTGGGTTCACAAAGCCGGCAAGAAAACCCACCGGGACTATCTGCGGGAAGATGTGGAATACTGCCTGTCCTTTGCGACCAGCCCAAGAGAATTTGAAAATCAGCTCTATGCGCTCGGATACACTCTTGATCCTGTGCGCTTTTCAGTCAAGGCAAAGCATTGGGAGCGTGCCGTGCGGCTGAGTAGTATGGGCTTCTCAAAGGAGCGTGTCAACGAGCAGCTACGGCAGAATGCCGAAAACCGGTATCGGCTATTTACCTTGGAATACCGACCGCCATACAAGCCGAAGAAATTTCCGCTGGAGGACGAGCTGCGAAAGCTGGGGTTCTCCATTGAACACAGCTATGACGCCGCCACCGTTTTGGTGGATGCGGTGTTTTATCTTGTCATAACTGTAATCCAAATCGTAGCCGAGCTTGCCGATGTAATGTTGCTGTCGCCGGATCTGCGGGCGGCTGAAAAGGATTTGAAGGAGCTGGTTGCCGACTATCACTTCTTACAGGAGCACGGTATCCATACGACAGCTGACCTGCAAGCCAATATTGAGCGATCCAAGTCTGAACTTTCTGCTTTGGAGCGTGAGCGCAGCGACATCAAAAACCGCATACGCCGCCCCAAGTCGCCGGAGGAACAGGCGCAAAACAAGGAACGCCGCAAGGCGTTATCCAGGCAGATGAAACCTGTAAGGGAGCGTCTGCGCCGTGCGGAGAGGATTTTAGAGAAATCCCCGCACCTGTATGAATTGCTAAAGCAAGAGCACGAGCTGGAGAAAAAAGCCCATGCAAGATACAAAGAAAGAGGGAGATAAAATGAAAAATACGATGAAAAAGCCGGTGGCAATTCCGGTAGAAAAATTGCGTCCCTTTGCCGGACATCCGTTTAAGGTCAGGGACGATGACGAGATGAATACGCTAATCGAAAGCATACAGACGCAAGGCGTTCTCTCGCCGCTGATCGTCCGACCAATAGAAAATACAGATGAATATGAAGTCGTAAGCGGCCACCGCCGCTTACACGCAGCACGAAAGGCAGGGACCACCGAGATCCCTGCCTTGATTTATGCCCTTGACCGGGATGCTGCCGCCATTGCCGTGGTGGATAGTAATCTGCACCGTGAGCATATTTTACCATCCGAAAAGGCATTCGCCTATAAGCTAAAAATGGAGGCACTGTCCCATCAAGGCAAACGGACGGATTTAACTTCGGACCAAGTTGGACCGAAGTTGACAGCAGCAACAATTTCTGAAACAGACAGTGCTTCACAGGTTAAGCGCTTTATCCGCCTGACCTATCTCATCCCAGAGTTCCTTGAAAAGATGGATCAAGGTGAAATTGCCCTGTCTGTAGGTGTGGAGCTTTCGTTTCTTGACGAATCCAGCCAGCGGGAGGTACTGGAGCAGTGCGCCGCTAACGACTGCACTCCCTCCTATTCGCAGGCATGGCGGATGCACAAGGCCGACCGAGAAGGAACACTCACCACGGCGTTCATTCAATCCATTATGTCGGAGGAAAAAGCCAATCAGAAGGCCCGCCTTAAAATTCCAATGGAGCGTATTCGCAAGTTTTTCCCCCAGAGCTATACCGCTGCCCAGATCGAGGACGCCGTGGTGAAGCTCTGTCAGCGGGACTACCGCCGACGAACCGACCGGGAGCGATAAGGAGGTGCGGCCTATGGGAGAATATCGCAGGATCGACTACACGCAGGTCGCACTGCCGGAGGAACTGCTTACCTCCTTTGCCAAGGCCATGCTCCCGGAGCTGCGTAAGTTTTACGCCAGCGACGAGGGCAGGGCCTATTTTGCAAAGTGGCTTCTGAAGCACCCGGAATATGCGGCACATTCGACACCGGAGAGCGGATGACTATAATAAAAATCGGAGAGGAGGATTCTGTATGAATGTAGTCATTTACGCCCGCTTTTCCAGCCACAGCCAGACGGAGCAGTCCATTGAGGGACAGCTCA
>ERZ780157.263-NODE-263-length-75297-cov-39.360424_pt1 | contig 75297 bp, 69 predicted proteins | sample MGYA00511169_ERZ780157 | MGnify/ENA primary metagenome ERZ780157 (study PRJEB29588, sample SAMEA1965149) | human gut metagenome | biome: human gut; feature: human-associated habitat; material: faeces | place: Denmark | collected 2008/2010 ...
ACACCGGTAACTGTCTTAAATGCCCAACCGGAAATTACTATTTTTGCCCGCCTAAGAATAGCAGCTGTACATCAAATTGTTCCGGATATACTCTGACCTATAGTCAAGCTCAGTCACTATGCGGTTCTGGTTCTTCTTCATGTCATGACCAATGTTCCGGACAACTCTTGTATAAATGCATATCCAGCAGTTCTGGTAGCTGTTCTGGTTATGGATTAACGGAAGCTGAGGCGAGAAATAAATGTATGAGTATTGGTATGGGTATTGAATCATGCAGGAATGAAATGTCAGGAATACTCTACTATAAATGCATTGAATCCGGTGGCAGTTCATCAGGTGGTTCATCTGGCGGAACAACTCCTACTGTTTGTAAAATTAGAACATTTGCAAAATATGAAAATTGCAAATGGCAGGCAATATCCGACCTTTCAGGAAATATCATGTGTCAACGCTGCACCTACAAAGAACAGCGCCAATCTAAAAATTCCACACAATGGAATCAAATAAGTCGACAATGCAACTCAAACTTTGAAAAGGAAAATTTTATTTCTGTGACAGATAAAGAAGCTCTTAATAGCTATGTACAAACAGTCTTGCAAAAAGATGAAGGAAGCGAGATTTCCGGTTCATCTTCTTGTATTGAATACTATTAATTTAAACAGCCCACCAGAATCATCTGGTGGGCTGTTACTAATATAAAGCACGTTCTTTATGCTGCCGACAGGCGCTGAACTTCTTTTTGCAACTTACGTACAGAATTCAGCTCGATTTGGCGAACACGCTCCTTTGAGATGTTATAAGCCCGGCTTAAATCATCCAAAGTCATACTCTTGTCCAGCAAACGCCGTTTATAAAGAATATCTTTTTCCCGCTCGTTTAAGCAGTCCAAGGCCTGTCCGAAGAGTTTTTTGCGATACAGATATGTTTCATTCTGAGCCAAAACCTCTTCTTGATTAGGCTTTTTGTCAGCGATAAAATCCAGCCATTCACTGCTGTCATCGGAAGACGAATCGAGATTCATATTCAATGAACCGTCATGCGCAGATAACCGGCTGTTCATTTCCGTTACTTCCTGGACACTAACATCCAGCGAATCGGCAATTTCAGTGATAATGCTGAGAGACATTTCCCGATCTTCAACCAGATTAAGCTTGTTTTTAACCTTACGAAGATTAAAAAATAACTTTTTCTGAGCGGCAGTTGTGCCGATTTTTACCAAAGACCAAGAATTCAAAATGTATTTTTGAATTGACGCTTTAATCCACCACAAGGCATAAGTCGAAAAACGAAAGCCTTTATCCGGATCAAATTTATCAACGGCATACAGAAGACCGATATTGCCTTCTGAAATCATTTCACTTACCGGCAGACCGTAACCTCTGTATTTTGATACAACCTTTACAACAAGCCGCAAGTGAGAAGTAATCAGTCTGTAAGCCAATTTGTCGTCTTTTGTCGCGACATAAGCCTTTGCCAGACGGAATTCTTCCTCAGGTGTTAAAATAGGATATTTACGAATACTCTGTAAATATCTCGCCATGTTAAGCTCTGGCGAAAAGTCAAGTCCACTAAGAGTCAAAGTCTTGTTCATTACAATTCTCCCTTAATTGGAACTTTTTCAGTTTAAATGAAGCAGATTAAATTACAACCTATACTTAAGGTTTATCTAATTTAATTCTATTCGTTTATAATCTCAGAATATTTAACAAATCTCTAATATCAGTAGGGAAATCCGAATTAAACAAAACTTTTTTTCCGGTTCGCGGATGAACAAAGCCCAATGTGGCGGCATGCAGCGCCTGGCGGGGAAAGCTGTGGAGATATTTTTTTATTTCTGGTTTGCCTGGAAGAGTTGACTTATGTGCTTTTTCATAGATTTTGTCACCGACAAGACTACAGCCCAGAGAAGACATGTGAACGCGAATCTGGTGTGTCCTCCCAGTTTCCAAGTTACATTGAACCAAAGATGCCGTGTTTTGAAATATCTCCAAAGTTTTATAATTGGTTGCTGCCGGTTTACCGCCGTTTTTTACAAGCGCCATTTTCTTACGGTCGTACGGGCTTCGACCGATATTGCCTTCGACGCGCCCGTTCAACGGTGAAGGAACACTATAAACAACGGCAAAATACGTTCTTTCTATAGAATGTTCGGCAAACTGCTCGCACAGACTGCGGTGAGTTTTATCATTTTTGGCAACGACCAACAGACCGCTAGTGTCTTTGTCAATACGGTGGACGATGCCCGGACGTTTTACACCGCCGATGCCGGAAAGGCTGTCCCGACAATGGTAAAGCAAGGCATTAACCAAAGTTCCGCTATGCGCTCCGGGCGCCGGATGTACAGTCATTCCTGCCGGTTTGTTGACAACCAGCAAGTCATCGTCTTCATAAACAATGTTCAAAGGAATATTTTCCGGCTGAGGATTAGCGTCAACCGCTTCAGGTACAATAATCTGAAACGAATCCCCTACCCTTACCTTTTGGGAATTATCGGCAATGACAACATCATCGTTTGAAACATTGCCCTCTAAAATAAGACGCTGCAGCTGGGAACGAGAAAATTCAGGAAAACTTGCGGCTAAAAACTTATCCAGCCGCAGCCCTTTGTTATTTTCCTCTACCACAGGACTGAAATAAATGTTATTATCAGGTATTGTCATTTGTTAAAAATTAATCTTATGGCGTTTATATTCAATATCTGTTCAAGATGACAATTTTTTTGATATTTGGCAAGGAAAAGATAATGAATAAATTAAAGTTAATTAAATTCGTGGTCGTTATTATGACTTTTCTGATTGTTTTCGGCAGCCTGCTGATGCTGACAACGCTCTATAAAAAGATTAACAAAAAACCCGTTGTCAGCGAACAGGACATTCATCTGAATGAACCGGCGGAAAGCCGTATTAACTCTATTTTAGAACATGGCAGATATATTTATATTGTTGTCAAAGACGGCGGCATACCCGACAGAATTGTTGTTTTTGATCCGGAAAGCGGAACAAAAGTGTCAACAATCCATTTAGATTAGGAGGAAAGATGGCAGAGGAAGATGATGAGTTTGAACAACTCCTGAATGATTTTATCAATACTCAGCTCAGTGATGTTGATGCAGACCTGCCTCAGCAGGAAAACCGTATTGTTGTTGATGATGAAGACAATTTGCTTCAAGCTTTGCCAACGCCTTCCGCAGCAGTACAACCGGCATCTTCTGAAGAAGACAAAGATCTGGCTATTTTGAAAAATGAGGAAAAGGCTCTGATTAAGGCTTATCGGAATTTTAAGGATGCCATTGACCTTCTTGCCGGAGATTTTGACTTGAAAGCACCGATTTTTCGTCTGGAAGCCAATATGCTTTATCCCAATTACAAGCCCTCCTGCGGCAGGCTCATTGCCGAAGATACGGTCAACGGCTGGGATATTATGATAAAATCCCACCCCGAAATTAAAGGCAAAATAAATCCGCAGGCATCTGACGAAGAACTTTTGACCGTAGCGGAACAGAGCGATGATGACGCTTTGCAGTTCTCGCTTATTTCTTATGTTGAAATTTTAATTGAGATGGAAGGCTGTGAAATTGCCTACAAGCAACGCAAGCTTCAACACGAAAAAAGGAAAATAGAACGCGAGATTTATGAAGAACATCAGAAGAGAATCGCTCGGGCAAACCGCTATATTGAGGCAATCAAAAATCAGAAATTTCCGGTTGACGCCGAACGATTGGTGAAAAATTACTTCAAAACCGCGCAAAAAGACGCTGAGGGTGCTTTTAAAGCTTTGACACAAAATCCGGCAATTTTTGCCCCTGTCGACTTCAGCAAAATCAAACCACGGCTGTTTGGTCTGCTTAAGGTTAAACCTCAGGACGGCATTAGAATCAACCGACTCATCGGGGACTTTCTGAAAAAGCTGAAAGCTTAGAAAAAATATAGACAAAACTTATTTTTAGTGTTAAGATAAAAGAAAAAAGCAAAAACCTTATTTAACGAGGGAAATCAAATGGCTGACGAAAAGCAAAACAAAGAATTTAAAGTTTCTGAAGTTTCAGGAGAAAACACCAAACGGCAGACGCGCGAATTCAACGTTTCTGAAACCCAAAAACCTGACGTAAGTCGGGAGAACTCGACTTTGTTCAGCCAAACTCCCGAAAAAGAAACGACTGTTCACCAGGATGCCAAAGAAACAACCGTCAATGAAGAATTAAAAGAAACGACGGTTAATGAAGAGAGCAAAGAAACAACATTTAACGAAGAAACCAAAGAAACAACGGTTAATGAGGAACAGAAAGAGGAAACGCCCAGAAAACCTCAGGAAAATGAAAACGATGATACCGATGGCGGCGACGGGGACGAAATAAACCGAAAAACCGATGATAAAGAAGAGGACGGCGATGAGGAAAAAGGCCCTTTCAAAAAAGGCGACGTTATCGACTATATGTATGAAGACTGGCTTATCGGCGGGGCAAACTTTTTATGGGCATGGTCAGCCAAAAAGATAAAAACAGCATACTATGCAGCCAGACGCAACAAAAACAGAAACAAAGCCGAAAAAAACAAAATTAAAGACATTGAAAGATACGACGCTTATCAGTGGAAAGAGAAATATGAGAAAAAAGCTCTTGATGACTCGAAAGCCAAATCCGAAAAATTTGAAGAATATAATGGATTGGTTGAACTGTGCGATAAAATCAGAGACGGCAAGGTTGACGAAACAAATCTTCCGGAAAAAACAAAAACACTTATAAAAAACATGCCGCCGCAGGATTTTAAGAAATTTTTTGATAAAAAGCGTATCAAAAAATGTCAGGACAATATGAAAGACAATATGATTGCGGCCAGACAATTCGCCAACCTGTATGCAACCGCAGCCATGGTTGAGCCTAAAATTCAGGATAAGTCTTTTACACATCCTAACGGAAATGACAATGCTTTTTCCCGATTGCAGAAAGAGGGGTTGGCCCTTTATGTCAAAGCACTAAACCGGGAGGTAGTAAACGGCGGCAACGTTACGGCTTTAGGCGACAAGCTTTTGAAAACCGCGCAAAAAGCCGTTGAGGAAATGGACAAGAATCTGGAAAACGGACGTTTTGCCGGCTTTGAAAAGAAAAAGAACGGCTTTATGCGCAAGGCATATCGTAAGGTTACCGGTAAGAAATATGGCCAGCCCAAACAAAATCAATCATGGGAGAAGCTGGGCAATATGCTGCAGGGTATTGACACTAACGAACCGCCGGCAAATATGCTTGAAGCCATGATTTTAGAGCAGGATTTTGATAAGGGAATCAGCGATCAAATGGAAAAGCTCAAGGCTCAGGAATATACCGAACAAGCCAGAAAGCAGAATCTGGAAAAAAGGAAAAAGCAGCTTGAAGAAGCAAAAAACAGAATTCTCAGCGACCCAGCCAAGAAAAAAGCCCGGGAAGAAAAAGAGGGCATTCGCGCTCAAAAGAGAGCCCAGCTTATTAAAAGACTGCAAAATCCCGCTTACAAGGCTCCGAATATGGAAGGCAAACCGGATCAGCAGTTTACGGATATGTTAAGGCAGCGTTTGGGAGTAAGCCGTTAATTATGAAAAAACTGAAAAAATATATTAAATTTTTTTTAGTAGGTTCAATTTGGACCTACATTTTTCTTTGCCTGGCCGATTTTTTGTTTACAACCGTTTGGCGGTTTGACATTTTCAGCAGAGAAGACTGGAAAATCATCAGCCAATTTTGGAACAGCGGCGGCAAAATCAAAAACGCCCGGGATTATTTGTTTTTGTTTTCCTTCTTATTTGGCGGCATCTTGTGGGTATGGGGTTTCAGAAGATGCATGAAACTCAATTTTGCGGCGATATTATTGTATCCTTTTGAAGCGTACAGCCGCTGGAGCCTCAAGCGTTATGGAGATACTTCACGCATTGTCATCAAAAACATCGGTTCGACAGGTGAAAAAGTCGACCCAAAAGAAATTGTCAAAATGAAGCTGAAAGAAGTTGAGAAAGAAATTGACGCCAACAAAGAAACAAAAAAAATCAGAGAAATTATTGCGGATAAAATCAGCGACAAATAATAATCAGTTATTAACCAACTTATGTTAAACTGAGAGAAACTTTTTGAAAGGACAAACTTGAAACCCTTAATAATATTGACCAGGATTATGTGTGTCGGCCTCTTTTGGAGCGTGTTCTTCATAGAGGGGATAAGGGTTATTATGCTTCGCAACTGGCGGTTTGACATTTTTCAGACGGCTCATTGGAATCATGCCTGGAATTTGTGGTTGTCCGGCTGGGTTATCGATACGCCGAAAGAATGGGCTTTTATTCTGATTATTTTAACATTTATTCCCCTGTGGCTGAGCGGCTGGGCGGCTTTGAGCATGATAAAATGGGAAAATTATCTGGTTAAACTTGTTTTATCGCCTTGGCACATTATTAAGAAATTTTTCTTCAAACCGGTGAAAATTATTGCGCACACGGCGACACCGGGCAAAAAGTCAAAGAAGAAAAAATCTTACAAAGAAGTCCGGCCAAGAAGCCTGACTATTCCTCTGGATGACCGTCCCGAACCGGTCAGCAACAAATTAATCAGCACATCCCCCCGGGTTAAGCCTCTGACTGCTTCAGCCGAAGCAGCCACCGCGCCGCTGGCTGCCGCGCCGAAAAAAGCAGTTCCGGCTCCGGCACCTGTTTTGCCGACACCGGAACCAAAACAATTCAGCCACTCTTTGTTTAATATGGACGATGACAAAGATGATGACTTTGATTTCAATATTGATGATTTTGATATTGAAAAGGCTTCTGCCAAACCGGAAGAAAAAAGTGTTGATACGTCTCCCCGTTCTCCGCAGAGCAGAGAAACGGCCGCCACTCCCGGACGCCGGGACAAAGATAACAAAAAGAACAAAAACAACCTGCCGGCCCAAAGCAACGGACGCAACGTACCGGCAGCCAAAAACGCCGGACAGCAGGGCCGAGGCAACAGCGGTAACTCGACATTGGACATTATTAAACAGCATGGCTATGAAACAATCAACGGGGCAACCATTAAAAATAACCTGATTGATTTTATCGGTGTTTCAGCCAACCAGATATGCCTGTGCCTGATTGACAAGGAACCCGGCGACTGGCTCGCTGACGAAGAACGCTTTAATGATGAAGAACCATTGTGGTTTTCAGAAAGCAGCCATAGGATTTCCCCCGTGCGCAAAGCAGACATTGCCAAAAAATTTCTTGAAGAAAAATTGGCCTCAGAGGGTTTCAAACACAAAGTTAAGGCTTATGTCGTTATTCAAATCGGCAACATTATCAATGCCGAAGATATGTTTGAAATATGGGAAGGGCTGGATATTAACGTTACGAGAATCGACCGCGGCACACCGAAAGAAATCAAACTTTTCGCCAAGGCGCTGGATGACGCAGACAAGCCAGCCAGCAATGACAATTTTGAAAAGATTAAAAAACTTATCAGAAGCATCGCTTAGAGGATATTAAAAAAATGGGATTGCAAAAAAGAGGAGAAGAATGGGAAGAATATGACCACGCCGTACAATGGATGGTGATGACGGTTATTATCTCGCTGGTTGTTACAATTGCCTTGCTTATTCTTTCCCTGCCGCTGGGTTATCTTATCGGAAGCGGCATTTCAAAAGACAGCATGAATGACGTTTATCGTTTTATTCAGACCATTTTTCAGAACCCGTCATATCTTATTTCCCGCTACGGAAACTGGTTCCGTCAGCTTTCCAATTATCATGGTCCATTTTCCGTCAGCCTGTGGCTGCCCATTCTGCCGTTTTTAACCCTGCCTATCGGACTGATTGTCGGTATGGTTACCAATCCTTACCGCTTTCAATCCAACATTCACGGTTCCGCCCGTTTAGCTGACCTAAAAGATATTAAGAAAATGGGGCTGCTGGACGGTTTCTGCATGGTTGTCGGCAAATATAAAGGACATTTGCTCAAATTGAAAGAAACTCTGGCGACGCTGTGCTGCGCTCCTCCGGGAACCGGTAAAACAGTCGGTGTGGTTATGCCTACGATTTTCAATTCTCAAGGATTGAGCATTATCGTAAACGACCCGAAACCCGAATTATGTTACAGCACGACCGGTGCTCGCGCCAAAGAAGGCCCGGTATTTGTCATTAACTGGGGCGCTGAGGATAACCCGGCGGAAGGAATTTATTATCCCAGTTGGAATCCGCTGTCGCCCAATGCCCTGCCCCTTCCCGGCCCTGACCGCGATATGTACATTGACTCCATGTGCAATATTCTGGTTGAGGATCCCAAAGGCGGCGCTGACCCGCACTGGTCCAAAACCGGTCGTTCGGCATTGACAGGTTTTATTCACTTTGTTTCGTTTAAGTGCGAGAAAGCCCGGGCAAACGATTATTTTATCGGGCGTATTTACGAAGGCAAACTTGACGATGAAGACAAGCGCGTGCTGGAAAGCTATTATCTTGAAATGCACGACCCTCTGGCGGCCAAAGCTATTCAGGATTTGCGCACCAATAATATCACCATTGATAATTATCTGCCTATCGGTACATGGAGTCTGCTGCCGGAAAAATGGATTGGGCATGAGCCTTGTCTGGCTATGATTTTGGAATGGATTACGGAAGCGCAAATCAAGCAATCACAGGAAATTAAACGCCGTGTTGAAGAAGGCGACCAAATGGCGGCAATGTCCGACCCGATGCGCAATATGTTGGAAGAAGCCATCGAGGAAGCCAGAAAATTCGGTTATTCAAACCGTTGTATTACGGAACTCAGCCAGCTTTCGGCCATGCCGGACAAGGAACGCGGTTCCGTTCTGTCAACCGGTTTATCAGGTATCGGTATTTTCAAAAACTCGGCGGTTGTTTCAAGAACCAGTTTTTCCGACCTGCAATTCAAAGATTTGCGCGGCATGAAAGATCCGATTACCGGCGAATGGAAACCTATTTCCGTTTATTTGTCCGTCAACCAGGTTGATGCCCGCGCTTTGGGTATCATCAGCGGTACGTTTATTGAGCTGATGTCGTCTTATCTGATTGCTAACCCGCCAAAATTCAAAAATAAAACGGACGGTGTCATGGGGCCGTTCCCCTGCCTGTTTGTTCTCGACGAGTTTCCGCAAATGCCTAAGCTTAAAGCCATTATTGACGGACCGGCGGTCGGCCGCGGACAAAAAGTGTCGTATCTGCTTATCGGGCAAGATTTGGGACAAATCTCAGGAAAATATGGTAAAGACGATTTGGAAACGGTTATCTCTACAACGGCCTGCAAGATTATTTTATCTCAAAACAACGAGGTTACAGCGCAACGTTTCTCAAAGATGATTGGTAACAAGACCGTCCAGACGACTTCATTCTCCAAGAATGAAGGCATGGGCAAAGGTGCCAATCCATTCTCCAAAAACGTGTCTTACCAGTTACAGGGAACTTCCGTTATCAGTACGACCCAATTGTTGAGCCTGCCGATGCTGAAACAAGTCGTTTTAATGCAAGGTTTTATTGATCGGCCGATTATGGCTGACGCACCCCGCTGGTACCTTGACAAGAAGATGAAAGCTCTGGCCGCGCTGCCGGCAGCACCGTGTGTTCCGGACTGGATTGTTGCCCAGCGTGAAGACATTAATGAAGATATGCTGGCTAAACTCGGCATTGAATACGATCCCAGCGAAGAGGATGATTTTGAAGACGAGGATGAAGAATAATTTTCAACTAAGCAAATATTATTAATATTAACTCCTGAAGGTTTTCAGGGGTTTTTCTTTGTCATTTTTCTCTCCTCACATCAAAATTAATGATTGAACAGTAGAAATTTTTATGATATAGTATCCTTGTGATGACAAGTGTGGAGGATACGATGAAGAATATTTCCCAAGTAATATTGCTGTCAACTTCGTGCCTGATTTGGTATGGAGCGGACAATGTTTGTGCTTCTGTTAATGTTTTTTCCGGTATCCCTAAGTCAGGTACCCACAACACACTACACACAACACCTTACCTTGCTTATCCACACTTGCCGTCTGCACACCCACGGGGTGTCGCGGAAAGTTCGCCGCGGTTTGTCCCATCTGCTGAAAGCGCGATGCTTACATTGTGCCTGCCGGAAGAAACAAACCGTCATATTCGTGTTGCCTCTGTCTGTTTTATTACCGACACGAGGGCGTGCTCGGGGGAGAAGTTCAGTAATGACGAAACGCCGGGAGATGGAAACGGCAATCCCGGCGGTATCCCGGATTATGATACCCCGCAGGAACAATGTCAGGCAGCTGGATATGGCGTGACGTCCTGTCCGGCCGGGGCGCACCCGGAAAATTCCTGTCCCGCTGACAGTGCTTATTATCAGAAATGCGTTTGCGATGCCAACATGACACAAACCTGTACCAAACCTTATTACGGTGTCGGCCCTTCCTGTGACGGCAAGTATGCCTCCTGCGAATTGGATAACCAGCGAGCCTGCAAGGAAGACGGTTACACCAACACCTGTCCGGCGGGACAAAAGCTTAAAAAATCCCCGCGTTGCCCTTACGACAACAGCTATGGCATCTGTTGCACAGAAAGCTGTCCTGACAATTCATCAACAACCTGTACCGGCGCCAACACCGGTGATGACGGTTGCGGGTATACTTGTTACAAATGTTGTGTAACAAGTTGTCCGGCTGGTTATGATTATACGGAAAGCCAGCTTACGGGGGCGAGCGGAAGCGGCTGGGTCAAGGACGGAAACGATTACTGCGACCATTGTACGCGCGGCAGGCTCTATAAACGCAAACCCGCGATTTGTCCGAGTTCTGCAAATCAGACTTGTGGATGCGGCGGAAGCAATCCCTGTAAGTCAGGAAACAACACTTATTACTCATCTTGCAACTGTTGTTCTAATTGTTCGGGATATAGTTTAACTTCTCAAAACGGATGTTCTTATGGGTATAATTCTTGTCGAGATCAATGTACAGGAACAACTTATTATCAATGCAAAAGCTGCGATGACTCTTGTTCCGGATATACATCAGTATCTGCTGCCAGCCGCAATTGTTCAAAAGGCTATGATACCGGAACAACACAATGTGGAAATCCGTGTTATACTTGTCGCAGTTGTTCAGGAAGTTCACACTATTGGAATGCCAACGGTTCCCATCAGATTCCTTACGGAACGGCCTGCTGGCATGGTTACGGCGGTAACGCAAACATTACTGCCGCCGGTTCCACAACTTATGAAAGCGTTCTTATCAGATTTCATAGCGGCGCTACTGTTGATTTTCCAATAACCGTAAACGGAGATTTAACAATCGGATATTTTGATTGCCATTATGGAGACCGTTTTACCGGAAATGTTACTTTTAACGGGCATGTAACGATAAACGGAACCTTAGTTAAACAAAGAGGATCTGTCATCAATTTTAACAGTGGTGTATCCGGAAGTTATTCGATTAAATGTATTGACTGTGGATGGAGGGAAGTATCTTGCTAAAAAAACGGGGTGGATTTTCCACCCCGTTTTTTTGATTTGCAGAAAGAATTACCCCAGTTTTTTCAGGGCATCTCCCAAGCGTTTCAAGCTTTCATCCTTACCAAGGATAACAGCCAATTCGGTTGCGCCGCCGGGTGTAGTTTCCTTACCGCTTAAAGCAATACGCACCGGATACATAATCTGACCGTTTTTAATTCCCTTTTCTTCGGCAACGCCTTTCAAAACGGCAAACAGATTATCATTAGTCCACTCGTTTGTTTTCTCCAGCGCCTCCAAAGCATAGGCCAACGTTTGTTTGGCAATATCAACATCCGTTTTCATCTTTTTATTGATGTACAAATCATTGGCATACTCAGGCACATTTTCAAGAAAATCAATCTGCCCCGGAATATCCCCCAGAGTTTCGATACGCAGTTGAAGCACCTTACAAAGCGTAGCAACATCGACCTTGCGGCTCAGTACTTTTTCAATATAAGGCATTGCCAAAGCGGCAAATTCTTCGTCACTGAGTTTGCGGATATACTGGCCGTTCATCCAAGTCAGCTTGACAATGTCAAAAATGGCCGGAGAACGGTTCAGGCGTTCAACCGTAAAGATTTTTTTCAGTTCGTCCAGGGTAAAGATTTCTTCATCATTCCCCGGGTTCCAGCCCAGCAGCGCAATATAATTGATAATCGCTTCCGGCAGATAGCCTTTGGCGACCAAGTCCTGAAAAGAGGCGTCACCGTTGCGCTTGCTCAGCTTGTGCTGCGCGTCTTTCATAACCGGCGGCACATGAACATAATGCGGCGGCGTCCAGCCGAAAGATTCATAAATCAAGTTATATTTCGGCGTGGATGAAATATATTCATTGCCGCGGACAACATGGGTAATGTTCATCAGATGGTCATCAACGACATTGGCAAAGTTATAAGTCGGAAAACCGTCTGATTTCAGCAAAACACCTTCATCCAGTTCATCATAATCAATTTCAATATCACCATAAACCTCGTCATGATATTTTGATTTGCCCTTTTTACTGATTGTCTGGCGAATAACATAAGGTTCACCGGCGGCAACGCGCTTTTTAGCTTCATCCAAAGAAAGGCGTTTGCAAGGGTCTTCAAATTTGATGTTCTGCTCTTCGTCTTTTTCTTCATCCGCATCCTGTTTGGAACAAAAGCAATAATGCGCGCCGCCAAGTTCAACCAACTTGTGAGCGTATTCCGCATATAAAGGTTTGCGCTCAGACTGTACATACGGCCCATAAGCGCCGCCGATATCGGGCCCTTCATCCCAATTCATGCCGACGCGCTTCAATGTGGCATAAATAATATCCGTCGCCCCTTCAACATAACGTTTCTGATCCGTGTCTTCAATACGCAGAATAAATGTTCCGTCAGCATCTGCCTTGGCAATCAGGTATTCATACAATGCCGTGCGCAGGTTGCCGATGTGCATATAACCGGTCGGGCTCGGCGCAAATCTGGTTCTTACAGTCATGTTTTCAATCCTTTAACATACAATTTGAAATCTGGGATGAGAATAGCTGTATTTTTTGTTTTTAACAAGAGGTTTTTTGAGAGTTATCTGCCGGAAAAATCTAAACTTGCAAGGCAAAATCAAGCAGTCAGGAGGACTTTGGCAGCAGCGCGGGCTTCATCGGTAATGGTTTCGCCGGCAAGCATCCGGGCGATTTCTTCCTGACGTTCATTGCCGTTCAACTCGCGGACGAAGGTTGTCGTTACATTATCAGATGTCGTCTTCTCGACTTTATAATGATGATTGCCGCTGGCGGCTACCTGCGGAGAGTGCGTAACAACCAGAACCTGGACATCTTTCGCCAGACGCGCCAGACGTTCGCCGACAGCTTTAGCCGTCGCGCCGCCGACACCGGCATCTACCTCGTCAAATATCATCGCCGAAACGCTTGAACTTTGCGCCAAATTAACTTTTAACGCCAACATAAAACGTGCCAGCTCTCCGCCGGAAGCAATTTTGTTCAGCGGCCCTTGCGGTGAGTTGGGGTTGGTTGATACCGTGAAAGAAATGCTGTCAATGCCATGTTCGGACCAACCGTCTGCCTCAAGCTTTTCAACCTGCGTTACAAAACGGGCTTTTTCCATTTTGAGCGGCGTCAGTTCAGCCATAACCCGACTGTCTAGAATCAGTGCCGCGGCTTTGCGTTTGCCGCTCAGTTCATTAGCGGCTTCGACATACGAAAGTTTGGCGCGTTCCTCGGCCTGGCGCAGTTGGCGGATACCGTCTTCGCCCAGTTCTATTGCGTTTAACTGCTGCCGGAATTTTTCCAGAACTTCAGGCAATTCATCCACATTTACCTGATGTTTGCGTGCAACGGAGCGCAGGGTAAAAATACGCTCTTCCACACTATCAAGCTCATTTTGATTCAAGCTGATGTTCCGGCTGGCGGCTTCAATTTCGTTTACCGCCTCCTCGGCATTTATCAGCGTTTGTTCCAGCATATTGATAATATCGTCATACTTGCCGTCAACAACCTGATTGGCCTTGTCCATTGCCGCCTGTGCCTGACGAACGGCGGCAATAATATCAAAATTTCCATTCAATGATGCATAAGCATAATTAAGACTGTCTAACAATTTTTCAGCATTCATCAATTCCAGGCGTTTTTGTGACAGGGCTTCTTCTTCCCCGGCAAAGGTATTCAATTTTTCCAGCTCGCCAATCCAGTGGCGGAGGTCTTCTTCATCGCTTTTGGCGCGGGCGATATTTTCTTCGGCTTCTTTTCTGGCTTTTTCCGCCTGTTTATAGGCTTGCCAGCATTTTTTGACTTCTTCCGCCGTCGTTTTATAATTGCCGAACGCATCAAGAACATCCCGGTGGTTGGCCGGATTGAGTAAGCCCTGATTGTCAAACTGCCCGTGAATTTCCACCAGATATCTGCCGATTTCTTTCAGAAGCCTGGCACCGACCGGCTGGTCGTTAATGAAAATTTTGCCTTTGCCGTCACGGTTCAGCGTCCTTTTAATCAGCAGTTCGTCCGATGTTTCGATTTCATATTCGTCAAGCAGTACAGCCAATTCCTTATTTTCCGCAGAGAGCTCAAAAACTGCCGAAACGCTGAGTTTATCAGCCCCCTGCCGTATCATTGACGCTTCCGCCCGGTTCCCCAAGACCAATCCGAGAGAATCGAGCAGGATGGACTTTCCTGCGCCGGTTTCGCCGGTCAGGACGCTTAAACCGGACTTGAATTCCAAGTCCAGTTTATCAATCAATACAACATTATTTATTGACAGCGCCGTGAGCATCTTTTGCCTATTTTTCCTTTACCAGCCTTTGAGCACGCGCGGACCATTTGCTCTTGGGATAGTTATGCTGTAAGACTTTTGCCGAAAGCTGTGCTTCGTCCGGCAAGCCGATGATGGTATAAATTTCGGTCTGGCGATACAGGGCTTCTTCAATATGGGTTGTGGTCTGATAATTATTCACGACACCGGAAAAACGGTTCAATGCAGAAAGGTAGTTTTCCTGCGACAGGTAATAACGGCCGATTTCCATTTCATGCCCGGCCAGATGGTCGCTGGCCAGCGCCATTTTGAACTCGGCATCTTTGGCATATTCGGTATTCGGGAAACGGATGACAACCTGGCGGAAAGCTTCCAGCGCGCGTTCGCTGTTGCTTTGATCCTTTTCAACCGGCGCAATTTGGTCATAATAACACAGAGCTTTCAAATAGTAGGCATAAGCGATATCTTTATTGCCGGGGTGAAATTTAATGAACCGGTCAATATTGATAATGGCGCTGTCATAATCCTTGTCTTTGTAATAAGCGTAAGCACTCATGATTTTTGCCTGTGTCGCCCACTTGGAATAAGGGTGCTCCATTTCGACTTTTTCAAATGTTTCGGCCGCTTTTTTATATGAGGTGCGCTCCAGCAGTTCATAAGCCTGATTATAAACCTGTTCGGCAGTCGGATTTTCAATGGTTTCTTTTGTCGACGAGCAGCCGGACAATAATCCCAGCGCGACAAACATACCTAAAACAAGTGATGTTTTTTTCATTATTTTCAACCTATATCAATTTATAATTAGATTTATCAGAGAACAAAATTTTCAACAGTTCATTGTTGTGATAGTGACCGGTTTTAACGGCATTTAAGCGCCCCTGCATACGGTATCCTGAAGTATATAAATCACCGACGGCATCAAGAACTTTGTGATTGACGCATTCATTTTCAACGCGAAAACCGCCGGGATTGAGAATCGTTTCACCGTCAAGGACAACAGCATTGTCAAGGCTGCCGCCTTTTATCAACCCGATTGACTGCAGATAGTCCACTTGGTACTTCTCGCAGAAAGTGCGGCAGGGGGCAATTTCATTTTCAAAAATATCAGGCGTTATTTTGTTGCTGAATGTCTGATGTCCGACAATTTTTGAAGGGAAATCAATTTCAAAATCAATATAGAAATCATCTGCCGGCGACAATGTCACTTTATTGCCTTTAGCATCAACAAAGGAAACTTCTTTCATTACCCTTAAGATTTTTTCCGGCATCTGCTGCTCCACGATTTCAGCATTTTTCAGCGCTTCGTAAAAAACTTTGCCGCTGCCGTCCATAATCGGCGTTTCCTGGTTGTTGACCTCTATCAGCGCATTGGTTATGCCGCAAACGGAAAGAGCCGCCATGATATGTTCAATGGTCGAAACGACAGCGCCGTTTTCCGCCGCAATGCAGGTGCAGTTCTGCGTATCCTTAACACTTGTATACAGCGCCCTAACTTCCGGCGTTCCCGGCAAATCAACACGTTTGAAGATAATACTGCTGTTTTCCGGCGCTGGCCGAATTGTCAGCGTAACATCACAACCGGAATGCAGGCCGATACCTTTTAATTCAACGGGATTTTTCAGTGTTTTTTGCATTGTACATATCCTCTAAAAAACTTCAGGCGGCCTATAAGCCGGGTTCTGTGCTTCAGTAGTTTTGCCGGAGCAAAAGCAGAAGCGATAGCTATTCATCTAGGCTGATTATCGCTAAGCAGCTCAACGCGACCTACCTCTGGAGCGGATTAGGAACTCTCCCTATAACTTCTCTAGAATCAAAGAAGCCCTCCTAACTTGGTCTTGCTTCAGACAGGGTTTACCTTGACCACAGACATTGCTGCCTGTGCGGTAAGCTCTTACCTTACCTTTTCAACCTTACCGGAAAACATTCCGGCGGTAATTTTCTGCGGCACTTTCCCTTGGATTTCTCCAGCCAGACGTTATCTGGTGTCTTGTTCCCTTGAAGCCCGGACTTTCCTCACCAACAGATTTTCCTTTCTGCGGCGCAGCTATCCGGCCACCTGTTGAATGATTTTATACGCATCGTTTTATTTTTGCAAGCGGTTTCATCTTCCCGGAGGATTATTTATGACGCAAGACAAAGTGTTATATTTTTCCCGAGTCGCGGCTGAGCGGGGCTGGTATCATGAAGTTTTTAAAAAGCTGTTAAAAAAACTATATTTTTATCCTCAGTTTTTTATTTTTCGCCAAGCAAGAGTCAGCGCAGGCTTTGAGAGAATCGCCGAACACGAGCACAGAACAAACATTGAACAGTTAACAAAAACCTAAAATTTCCCATTGATTCCCATAAAATCCCATGCTATACCATAGACATAAGGTTAATGATTTATGAAGGAAGTATGGATTTGAGAAAAAATTTTCTCTTTATCGACACCATCATCAACAAGGTAGACGCTAAAGGACGCGTTTCCCTTCCTTCAGATTACCGCGCAATTCTTAAAGAATTATCAACCGAAATCGTTTGTTACCGCAGTTTGACAGCTCCCTGCATTGAAGGTTGCACGGAAGACCTGCTTGACAAGCTGGCCGCCGACATGGAAAACTCCATGGATTTTTTCTCTCAGGAACAAGACGATTTGACCAATCTTATCTTTGGCGACGCCAAGCGTTTTCCCTTTGATTCCACAGGCAGAATCAATCTGTCGGAAAAGCTGATGAAGCACGCCGGCATTACCGATACTGCCGTTTTTGTCGGCAAAGGCCGTAAATTTCAAATTTGGAATCCCGAGAACTGGGAAAAAGAAGAAGCCCGCATTCGTGCGGAAGTTATGAAAAAGCGGCCGACATTGAATAAGACTGCGGAGGCCGGACAATGACTGATGTTAAGCAAAAACATATTCCAGTCATGTTAAAAGAAGTACTGGAGAATCTGGCTCCCCGGGACGGTGGTTTATATGTAGACGCCACTTTCGGCAACGGCGGATACAGCGAAGCTATTTTGAAAGCCGCCAGCTGCCGTGTGATTGCCATCGACAGAGATCCTAACGTCAAAGCCAGAGCGGAAGAACTGCAAGCGCTTTACGGCAACAGGTTTGAATTCAGAGCCGGACAGTTCGGCGATTTTGCCGACCTTATTCCGGAAGTCGTCGACGGTGCCGTTTTTGATATCGGCGTTTCTTCCATGCAGCTTGACCAAAGCGAACGCGGCTTCTCTTTTTCCAAAGACGCTCCGCTGGATATGCGGATGTCCTGTACCGGAAAAACTGCCGCCGATTTGGTTAACACCCTACCGGAAAGAGAACTTGCCGACCTGATTTACAAATACGGCGAAGAAAGAAAATCCCGGCAAATTGCCGCCAGAATTGCCGAATACCGAAAAAGTAAACCGATTGAAACGACCAAGGAACTGGCCGAAATTATTTATACTGTTATCCACAAAACGCCAAACAGCATTGATCCGGCAACACGGACATTTCAGGCACTGCGCATTGCCGTGAACAACGAGCTCGGCGAGCTGGAAAGCGGTTTGTCCGGCGCAGCGGAAAAACTCAAAAGCGGCGGACGTCTGATTGTTGTTACATTTCATTCTCTGGAAGACCGGATTGTCAAAACCTTTTTCAACGAAAATTCGGGAAAAAAGCGTGCCGTTTCCAGATATATGCCGGAACTTCCCCAAAACAGCGACGCTCTGCTGGCGGAGTGTTCCAAAGCCATTGCACCAACAGAAGAAGAAATCATCCGCAATCCCCGTTCACGGTCAGCAAAGCTCCGTGTGGCGGTGAAGCGTTAACCAGAAAGGATAAAGTCGATGAACAGCACGAAAACAGCTACTTTGAGTTTATGGATTACCTTAACCTGCCTGGTCGGGTGCGGTATGTTTGTTATGAAAAACAAAGTACAAACCCTGGAAAAAGAATTAGCGCAAATCAACAGAAATATCCAGGATGACGTGAAGACAATTCATGTCCTCAACGCAGAGTGGAGCCACCTCAACTCCCCGTCCCGCCTGAGAAAACTGGCCTCAAAACATATTTCTTTAAATCCGGTTCAAGCTGAACAAATTATTAACTATTCTGCGTTACCATTTGACTATGAGGCGGACGAATCTAACAGAAGATTAATCGCCCAGAAGAATATCAACACTCAGGCTGAGCAGAACAGACTAAAGAAGATGGTCCGCGCTCAGCATTAATATGCAGGGCAGAAGCGGAATATGTTGGGGAAATATTTTTCCAGAAAAGAAGAAAGTTTTTATCTTCCGGGTGAAGAAATAAAAATCGGCAAAAGTTTCTCTTTTATGAATTATACATGTGAGAAAGATCCCCTTTCCACATGCAAAAACAGAGTAACATTTGCCATTCTCATGTTTATGCTTGTTTTTGGCGTTTTAGCCGTCCGCCTGTTTAACATTTGTATCAGTTTTGACCGTCCGGCAGTTACCGTCGCCGATGCCGACAGTTTTTATGCCCTCCCTGCCAGCCCGATTAAAAGAGCCGACATTATCGACCGAAACGGCACGATTATCGCAACTTCCCTGCCGACGGTTCATTTGTTTGCCAACCCGAAAAAAATCCTGAACCCGCAAAAAGCAGCCGTTCAACTCGCCAGAATTTTACCTGACATCCGATATGAAGATATTCTGACAAAACTCAATAAACGCGGTTCTTTTGTATATATTAAACGTAATCTCTCGCCGTCACAGCAGTATCAAATTAATGCGCTTGGCATTCCGGGGCTGGAATTTGAAGACAGTGAAAAAAGAATCTATCCGCATAAAAATCTTTTTGCCCATCTTATCGGTTCTACAAATATTGATAACGTCGGTATTTCAGGTATTGAAAAACAGTTAGATGAACGGTTAAGAGAATCGGACATTCCGGTTAGACTGTCTATTGATGTCGGAATTCAGGATTCCATACGCCAAGAGCTTCAAGCCGGTATTGATAAGTTTAATGCGCTCGGCGGCACCGCTATTTTGATGGACGCCAAAACATCAGAAGTTATTGCCATGGTTTCGCTGCCGGATTTTGACCCCAACCGGAAAATCAAAGTTTCTGACCGGGCTACATTTAATTTTGCAACCAAAGGCTTGTATGAACCAGGATCCGTTCTTAAAGTTTTCAATGCCGCATTGGGGTTGGAAAAGGGGCATATTAAACTTAGCGACCGTTTTGACGCAACCAAACCGCTTAAACTGCGTTATAACGTCATTAAGGATTATCGCGGAGAAAACCGTTGGCTGGATTTGCAGGAAATTCTGATTTATTCTTCTAATATCGGTTCTGCACAGATTGCCCTGAAAGTCGGCAAAGAAAAGCAGCAGAATTTTCTGAAGGGATTAGGGTTGCTTTCTCCGATTGACGATTTTGAAGTCGCCGAAAAAGCAGCTCCCATGTTGCCGCGCCGTTGGGGAGAAGAAACGACGGCAACTGTAGCCTATGGTTATGGTATTTCCGTTACACCCCTACATCTGGCAACAGCCTTTTCCGCGGTTGTTAACGGCGGCGTTTATCATACACCCAGCGTTCTGTTGCATGACTCACCGGTTGAGGGGCGCAGGGTCATGTCCCTAAAAACCTCAAAGGAAATGCGCCAGTTGCTGCGCGGCGTGGTTGTTGAGGGTTCCGGCAAGAGAGCTAACGTTCTCGGCTATGAAGTGGCCGGAAAGACAGGGACTGCAAACAAGCTGGTTAACGGACGCTATGTTGATAAAAAAGTCATGACAACATTTATCGGCACTTTTCCGGCCTCAAACCCGCAATATACATTAATGCTGATGATGGATGAGCCTAAAGCCTTGAAAGAAACATGGGGCTTTGTTACTTCCGGCTGGAATACAGTGCCCACCGCGGGAAAAATCATCGCAACCATTGCGCCACAACTTAATATTAAGGCTAATTACGACCTTGATGAAATGCGCCGCAACCGCATTATTGAGGCCTGTTACGAAAGATAGTAAAAAAAGAGAGCTGAAAAGCTCTCTTTTGGTATAGGGGATAACATTAAAAGCTAGTACTGCCTCATGGGGTGTTGTGGAAACTTCGTCGTAGAGCGTTCCATGTGTAAGGAAAAGCACAGCGTGCACCTTGTACGCCGTTGGGGTAAAAACTAAAAAGCCAGCACCGGGCGGACATAGGCCATGCGGTTCTTAGTATCATAGGCTACGCCACCATAATCAGCACCACCAAATTTTGTACGGAAGACCCATGCATAATAGTTATCATACTCAGATGATGACCAATACCAATAGTTATGAACAATCGGTTCCGGCAATAATTCGCCTCCGGCTTTTGACAATCCGGAATTAATTTTATCATAATTATTCATCATTGACCGAGCAACACCCACTGCTGGAAGGCACCATTTACTCTTTGTTACGGGTGCCGAATTCGGCACATAATTGACTGTGGCCCAAGCAGCTTGATAAATACCAGAAGTTCCCTGTTTAATAATCTTCTGTGTATTGTCGCAACTGTTAAAATCTTGCTCTAATGCTGAAACACTTGTATAATTTGGTAGCCCCGAAATATCAATATATTCTGTTGACCAATACATACTCCCCAAATCTTTCAACGATAAAGCCTGACCGCAGTTATCTCCGCCAATATAAACCACAACACCTATCGGCGTCTTACCACTGATTTTATCTGAGGAACAAGTACCATCGCTGTTAAGGATATCACCGATTTTACAGTTTTTGGCATAGCCGGTACATTCACCTAAAACAGCTTTTTCTTCAACTTTTGGACAAGCCCAATATTCGCCAAACGGGCATTTTAAGCCATTGTCGCATTTTTGAAGAGAAGTGTAACCCAGTTGCTGACAATCGGTAACCGCGCATTGAGCTCGGGTTAAGTTTGGAATTAAGGACAGGCTTGTCCCTATCAATAAAAAATTAAAGTTAATATTCATGTTGAAACATCCTTTGTTTTGTAAGTTAAAACAAAACCCGCTCTATAAAGGCGGGCGGATGTTAGCAACCGTGTAAAGATAAACGGCTCAGCGCTTTCGAGCAAAGCCTTATAACGCTGACATCCGTCCCTAGCACTGTTGCAGACAGATATCAGCATAACCTTATTTAAAGTCGTAAATATGCTTAACGACTATCTTTACAAAGGGTTGCTACGCCCTCAGCGGCAAACTCTGCCGCTTAAGGTTAAGGGTAGCATAAGGGGAGGTTGTTGGCAAGGGGTTTTTATCACAAAGCCTTGCCAACACGTTTATTTTTTTAATTATTGACAAAAATGCCCGGTATGATATTTTGAAGCCAGTATAAATATTAAACAGATATAATTATGGAAAAGAATTTTGTTGTTTCTGGACTTTTCAGAATGTGTGAAAAAGTTTTGGCCTTTATCATCCTTGGAACAAATTTTCCTCGGACGCAGAAGTTAAGAAAGCTCGGTAAAATTTTACAAATCATTGTCGCTTTTGCCTTACATGGTCTTGTTACCGTCTGGCTTTGGGAAAAAGTTGATGCAGGAGAGATTTTGGCTCCATTTTATGCTCTTGTCGGCTTAATAGCTATTAGTATATTCTCAATGGAATCCATGACGTTTGATGATTCTTCAATCCTTTCTATTCTTTTAAGAACAACGGCAATTATGTGGGGATTTGGTATTGCGACCTGTTTTATCTTTGATATCGGCATTAAGCATGATTATATAGCCATGTTGTTTGTCGGCGTTGCTGAAACTTTATTCTTGGCGTTATGTTATGCCGCTGTTGTTCGTCCTTTGATAAAATTCTTCCGCAAAAACCAAAAAGACAGATTGCAGCAATGGAAAAATTTTCTCCAACACTGTCTTTCATTATTGAAATTTTCCGCAGCTATTTTAGTGATTGCGGCATTAATTTATTTTGGAAAAAAATTTTTATGGTAAAATTAATCCCCCGAAAGAATATCTTTCGGGGGACTTTTTTCTACTTATCCAATTGCTCATCCAGTGTTTTTTCGAGTTCTTCCAGTTCCTGCTCATCTAATTCAACGACAGGGACAGTATAAGCTTCATTAAACCAGTTTCCCAAATCAACATCGGCGCAATGTTTAGAACAAAACGGGCGATATTTGTTATCTGCCGTAACCAGCTTCTTGCAAATCGGGCAACGATAGGTTTTTATTACATCTGTCATGCTATTTCTCAACTCTGCCGGTGCCTTTGCAGGTCGGGCATTCAACACTCATAACATCACTCAAGGACGGACGGCGGCGGATGCGAATGATTTCAACATTTCCTGCCCGGCTTAAACCGACGACATGAGTGCGAATCGGGTCTTTAGCCACTTCACGCTCCAGAACTTCCAATACTGGTTTCATATAACGGTATTCAGATGAACCGGCGAAATCAACAATAATTTTACCGGACAAGTTCCGCAAACGAATCTGTCTGGCAATCTCAATGGCCGCTTCTTCATTCAGCCGGGAAATGGAACCGTTGCCGCGGTCATCCCCCGTATCTACATCAACAGCGACAAAAGCCTTGGTTTCTTCAATGAAAATCCGGCCGCCGCCTTTTAAACGGACTTCCTTTTCAAGCGCGGCAAAAATTGCTTCGTCAATGCCAAAATGTTTAAACGGTTCATTCATGACTTCGACTTCAAAATCACCGTCAAACTCCTCTTTTATCTCTGCTTCGACGTTGCGGGTATTGACGATGATTTTATCCAGCGTCATTGAATTTGCCGCCATATATTCAAAAAGAGGATTGGCTTTGGCATACAACAGGCATGGCGCGGCCTCAATTCGCGCCTTGGCACGAACGGCGTCATACATTTTGCGCAATTCAACCATTTCGTCCGTAATTTCATCCGGCTCGGCGTCAGCTGCCGCAGTACGGATAATCCATCCTTCCTGCCCTACCGTATTTTCAATAACCAAGTGACGCAATTCCCGCAACCTTTCCGGCTGGGCAATACGCGCGGATGCTTCAACATTCATACGATACGGACAATAAACCAGATAAGTACCGACAAACTGCAAGCCACGCATGACCTTCGCACCTTTTTCCGCCCGCTGTTCCTGAGATACCTGAACGATAATACTCTGCCCGTTGGTATATTCCGCATCTTTCAGACCGATTTCATCAGCATTTAAAAACGCATCGCGACCATCATTTATGTCAATCATATATCCGACACGGCCGTTGGCAATATCTATTTTGTGAGTGATTTTTCCAAGATATACATTTCCCTCCGCTGCTTTGCTGCCGTCAAAGATGTCAACTTCCAGCAAATCGCCTTTATTCATCAGCGCAATACTGGTTAACGAACCGTTTTTTTCATATATGATTGTATCAACTGTCATTTTATTCCTACACCATTTAACAAATTTTTTGTTTCACACAACGGAAGTCCGACAATGCCGCTGTAAGAGCCGATAATCCGGGAAACATAAGCTTCCATACTGCCTTCTATCTTATAGCCGGAGCAGCCTGTCCATTCATGTCCGGTAACATAAGCAACAATTTCCTCATCAGACATTTTTTTCATGATAATCCGTGTTGAGACCAGCCTCACCACAGCTTTTCCGGTTTTATCAACAACGCAAACCGCACTTAAAACGTGATGTGCCCTTCCCGACAACAATTTCATAACCTTAAGCTGTTCTTCATCATTCGTTGCTTTATGCATCAGGCGCGTGCCGACTGCGACAATCGTATCAGCTCCCAAGACGATTTCGCCGGGACGCTCCGCCGCGACCTTCAGCGCTTTTTCTTTGGCCATACGTTTGACATAAGCTGCCGGACGTTCATATTTGCGCTCGCTCTCGTCAATATCCGCCGAAACGATTTCCTTTGGTTCAAAGCCGATTTGCGCCAGCAGCTTCCGGCGCTGAGGAGAAGAAGAAGCCAGTATGAAATTTTTTACAGACATATTTTTTACAGTTTAGACAGCATCGTCGTCATAAGTTTTTTCCATGCGCTCATGGCGTTCCTGAGCCTCTACCGACAATGTTGCAATCGGACGGGCTTCCAGACGGCCTATACCGATAGGTTCGCCGGTTTCTTCACAATATCCGTAGACACCGTCCTCAATCCTTTGCAGAGCCTCGTTAATCTTACCGATAAGCTTGCGGATACGGTCTTTGGTACGCAGATCAATCGCTTTGTCCGTTTCCATGGAAGCGCGGTCAATATCATCAGGCTGGTTCAGACCACCCTGGCGCAAATCATCCAAAGTGTCTTTGGACTGACCGATAAGCTCTTTCTTCCAGTTTTCCAATTTCTGGCGGAAATATTCCACCTGATTTTCATTCATGTACTCTTCATTTTCCGACGGCTTATAATCAGGCGGAAGGATTACAGCTGGTTCCATTTTATTTACTCCTTAAAACAGAATTGATTAAATTTTATTTTGTATAATAATATAGTTTCATTCGCCTTTATCAATAAAAAAAGCTTAATTATCACCCTTATTTCATCAATTTAGCCAGTTCGACTTCAACCCTGAGCTCAATTTCATCCATTATCTCCTTCAAGCGGGGATCTGCGCTTTCATACCGGCGTTCTTTGACCATACGGGAAATGTTAATCAGGCTTTCGCGGGAAATGCTTCCCAACAGCAATCCGTCCCTGATTTCTTCAAGTTTTTCAATCAGGTTCTTGCCACGTTTCAGCAATTTTTTTCTTATTTCCTGCTCTTCGTCATCACCGGCCATCTGGATTGCCAGCAGCGCGTCAGACGAAGATACGCCAGATGCCGCCGTCAAAGATGCCTTGTCTTCTTTGGACATGGTTTCCTGAAGATAAGAAGAAAAACTGGCACCGCCGGTTGTTTTTTTGGTTTTTGAGGCCGTGACGTCATTACTGCTTTTATTTACATTTCCGACATTAATCAAAGCTCACTCCTTGCTTATTGAAATTCCCAGGTTATGGCGCTTTCCTTATCGCGGGTACAGGATGTCATGGCACGGTTAATATCCATCGGAAGCTGGTGCGCTGCATCTTTAGCCGCCTCCGGCCAATTATATTTTGTGCCGTTAATATCAAGGGAAACCAAATCCGAACTATCCTGAATAATCCAATTCAGATTAGCCAACGTAACACAGACGTTATACGGCAAATCCGAGAACGTTACGTCAAAAGTATTTGCCTTACCGCTGACGCTGACATCCCCGAAAGCGTGAACCAGATTATCGCCCGAGCGCATATCTCCGCCGACAAGCTTTTCATTAATCAGGGTTTCCGCCGACAGGTTACTGTAGTTTCCGTCAGCAACATAACGGCGGTTAATAATTTTCTGCATATCAACAATCTGGTCTGCCACCCGGCTTGACTTATAACGGTCAAACATATTGGCAACCAGACGAGCTGCGCTGGCAGCAAGTACGCCGATAATGGCCAGCACGCTGATAACCTCAATCATTGTATAACCGCGTTCATCCCGTTTTATCATCCCCAAACACCTTCGAATTTATTTATATCTTTTAGTTATAGCATTTTTTACCGTTTTACTCAATGACAAATATAATAAAATTTGCTTTAATTTTAATTAATATCGTATATATTATGCAAGGTAAGTTTTTAACCTGATTATATGAGGAAAAATTATGAACAAGACTTTGCTTATTTTAACTGCTGCCGCCGTTGTTGCCGCGGTTCCCGTCGTACAGGCCGAAGAGGCTTATGACTACAAACCTTATATCGGCTTTGATTATGCCTATACCAACGGCGTTGCCAAGCATATGCGTCCCAATTATAATTCAGGCTCTGTCAATGTCGGTACGGATTATAACCGTTTTTTCAGCACGGAAGTATTTTATCAGTATTCAGACAAATCATCAAAAGGGCACAATTCTGACCGCGTCAAAACTTCCTTCCAGGCTGCCGGCCTTGATTTGTACGGCTATCTGCCGCTGACCTGCTACCGTGATTTGGCTTTAATCGGCACTGCCGGTATCGGTATGTATGATTTCAAAACCTCGCTTGGCAATCCGGCGCTTAAAGGCGGGCACGACCATGGTTACGGCTATCGCGCCGGCGCCGGTATTTTGTATACCGTTGACGACCACTGGTCAGTCAGGGCCGTTGCCAGATATGTCGGTCTGGATCAGATTGAAGATTATGACCACATGATGGAATATTCCGCCGGTATCAGATATAATTTCTAAACGGAGAAACAGCATGAAAGCACTTACCTTACTGTCAGGAATATTGCTGTTGCTCGGCGCCTGTTCCGACCCGGCCGAAAACAGCACTACTGAGGAAAAGGCTTCTGAAAACGGTTCTGCCGGCGTTTCTGCCGATTTTGAAAAAAAAGTTTTCAGCTTTTCCGCCGCGGACACGGAAACTTCTTGTACAGAGAATAGTCAAATGGCTTGCGCCATTAATCAGGTTATCCGCTGCACGATTAATCCTAAGACCAGCGAATGCCTGCAAAACAAAGGCAATATGCCGGGGTTCATTTTTATGGAGGACGAGAGTCTGGGACGCCCGACCGAACAGAGTTATCAAATTACAAAGATAAAGCCCCTTGCCAACGGACAGGTTGAGGTTTACACAAAAGGGACATGCAACGGAAAATGGTTCGGCCTGTGTCAGGGCAATATCATTTACGTTATGGCGCAGCGCGACAACGCCTGGCAGGTCACGGACATTTACGCGCTTGAAAGCAACTAAATTTTGCCACAGGCTCCTTTGTTTTGTACAGGGGAGCCTTGTTATGAAAATTATTGACAAAGCCGTTATATCGATTACACTATTTGGGTAAAAATTATATAAGATTTTAATATGGAGATGAACTTTGGCTGATTTTTGCAAAAAAAATATTATTTGGGATTTGGATAACACGTTATATCGTATTACTCCCGAGTTTGCAGATATGCTGGATGAAGCGACTGCCGTTGCCGCAATTGAGGATTTGGGCGTTAACCTCAGTTTTGAAGAAGCAAAGGCCAAAGTTAAGGAATCTTACATGATATTTCGTGACGGCGGAGAAATTTTCGTCAGAGAGTATGGCGTTTCGCCCAAAGATATGTTTTTTGCCTACCACAAACGCAAACCCATTGAACCGATTGTTCCTTACGACAATATGCTTGAGCAGTTAGAGAAACTTCCGTGCGAGCAGTTTATTTTTTCGACAAGTACAAGAGACGTTTGTGAAAAAATTCTAAAACATATCGGGTTATATGACTTTTTCAAAGGTCGGTTTTATTCCGTTGAGGATTTTGATACTTACAAAAAGAATGAAAATGCTGATGTTTATCTTAAGCTTTGCGAGAGAATTAAGGTTTCTCCCCATGACTGCATCTTTGTAGACGACAGCTATTCAAATTTGGAATTTGCCAAAGAAATCGGCATGACAACGGTCAGAATTTATTATAATCAGAACTCGGCGAAGGACAAAGATTATATTGATGCCGCCTATAAAGGGATACAGAGCTTTTTGGATGATTTTCCCAATCAGCTCAAACAATGCGATTTTTAATGATGCGCATTATAGTAACGGCATAAATTTCCTTCCATTTGATAATTTCCCGGGTTATCCAATTTGCTTTGTTCCCGAAGCAGTTCTTTTTTGAAAAAGTCAATCAAGGGCTCTAATTTTTTGGCATAGGTTCCTATTAATTCCTGGATAGCCGGCTCAACCTGCTCTTGTTCAGCTACGGCCAACGGGTTGACATTGTTGATTATTACTTTTGAAGCCTGCTGCAGTTTGGGAATAAAATATTCAAGCGCTGTTACGTTAATCTGCTGGTGTGTCTGTTCGTGACGGAGCACCAGGTTATATTCACAAGATCCCGGCTGCAAATCATTGGAGATGTAGATTATCGGATTTTGATAGCCGATAAACACTTCCACTTCCGTCGGAATGACACATATTGTGCCATCCGGCTCCCGGCGGCTGGCCGCATTAACCGATACCTGATAATTGACACTGATTGTCGCCAGGCCTGAGGCAAACAAACCATGCTCCACAATTCCAAGCTTTTCGCCCAAGGCGGTCAATCGCTGGCGGTCATTTGTCACATCATAGACCAGCTTGCCGTAAGAGGTGGAAAATTTTATTTCAGGCATAACTTTGTATTGGCGGCAATCTGCCGCTCTTGCCGGTAAAGAAGCCGCAATGTTCCAAATGCAAACCGTTAATACAAAAAAAAGTTTTTTCATGTATTTTAATGTAAAACAGATTTGTTAATTTTGGGTTACGGCAATGAAAAGACAGGCTCTCCTTTTTATATTTTCCTTTTTATTAAATTCCGCTCAGGCCGCGGCTCAATCGTCCCTGACATATCAACGCAAAACACAGAATCCTGACTTTTTTATACCTCAAGGCACGCTGCAGCGACAGGAAAAGCTTCCTCCGATTCATTCTTCCGAACCGCAGAATGCTGTCGAACAAAAGTCAATTTCCCGGCAGGAAACAACAAAAATCGAATTTAAAGGATTATCCAATACGCCGGCATATAAAGAAAAATACAACGCCTATCTTAACAGCATAAAAGACATCGCTAAAACCGGACAAGCATATCAGGACTCTGATTTGGAAAATGACTTATCAAAAATGAACTCCAATCAGCCGATTGGCATTCAATAAAAAAGCCGCAGAAAATTAAATCTGCGGCTTTGAAATTTATGCAATTTTAACACGACGTTTTGTCGGCGCTTTGGAAACGGCAATAGCTTTTTCCAAATCTTTTTCCGTACATAAGCCGATAGCAACCGGATTTTTAGGACGAATATTCATCATATCACGGTGGCTGCCATCGCGAATAGACTGGATGGTCGGCTTGGTTGTTCCGACCAGCTTACAAATCTGCGCATCCGTAATTTCAGGACAATTCTTCAAAATCCAAGCAACGGCATTGGGTTTATCACTGCGCTGAGACGGAGACAACACTTTTTTGGCTTTGGCATTTCTCTCGCGAACATTCAGCTCCATTTCATTTGCTTTTAAAACTGCGCTTTCACTGGCTTCACAGCGGCGAATTTCATCCCATGTCAGCTGATTGGTATCAATCGGACTGATGCCCATGATATTAAAAGCCACATCGCCATCGGCAATCGCCTGAATTTCCAATTCGTGCAATTCGCAAAAATCAGCAATTTGCTTAAAAGTCAAAGTCGTATTTTCGACCAGCCATACAGCCGTAGCTTTCGGCATTAAAGGAGCTGTCATTTTTATTATCCTTTCTTTTACATTCTTTCAAAAAAAACATTCTCTTCTTGGGCTAAGAATAGAGAATGTTTGATTATTATACAAGTAGTTTTTTTATATTTTTCGTTAAAATTTACTGTTATTATTGTAAATATCAGCCATATTCATATATCCGACCTGCAACATCTGCGCCGCAGTCTGATAGCGTTGTGCCTGAATCTGCAAGGCATTAACCGCGGACAAGGTTCCGCCGACGTTAGTCATCGGAACGGTTGATTTCTTTTTGTTCTTGGTATCTTCGGAAACCTGCTCCGTCGTCATATAGTCATGCTTGTAGCTGTCGCCTTGTTTAACCTGCAACAGATAAGGAACTTCCTCACGAGAATCAACTTCATCCGAACGGCTGATTTTGATGTAATAATCCCCCTGTTTGGCACGGTATTCGCCGTTGAGGATTTTTTCCATATTGGCATATTCTTTGCTGTCCTTGTCTGCAGTGGTATCACCGATAAGGACTTCTCTGCCGTTTTTCTTCATATAGACCTGCATCTGCAGCCCTTCGCCATTGGCTCCCAACAAGCCGTAAGCTTCTTCTTTCTTCTTTTTCTCGGCCTGTTCCTTGGCGTACCCTTCCGGATCCGTCTGTTTTTTCAGTTCATCCAGTTTCTGCTGATATTCGGACAAATCAAGTACGGACTCGTCATCACTTTCTGAACCGCTGCGCAGCCCGATTGTCAGTTTTCCATTAGATTGCACCTGAATTTTATAAATATCCTGCGTATCATATTTTGCCAAATTGCCGATAGCGCTGACACGGGCATAGTTTAAGCGCATATATCCCAAATCGCGGGCGTTGGAAAATTTTTCATCGACATCATTAACATCGGTGACAGTCTTTTCCCAGTGATTAATTCCCTTGTCGTCAACGTTGGTCGACCCTGAAATACTGCTTACCATATTTGTGCCCTCATTAAACTTTAAGTACTTTTTTAGTTTATCATAATTTGCAGAAATGTGCAAGAAAACTTGTTTAATTGCTCATAAGTTTGTAAATAGGCATGGACTTTCCGCTTCTCTGCATCGTTTTATCCCCCAAGAAATCAAATTTGTAATGACTTTCACCCACCGCACGGTAAAATTCATCGTCGACCAAGATTTCACCGTCATAGGTATTGTCGAACAAATCAAGAATATAATCCGATTTTTCTTCAACGTCATCCATATGCCCGGTGATTATATTAAGTTTATGGGCAACAATCAGATTCTCATCATTCAATTCGTCAACATAAGTTTCCGAATCGTTCAAAAATTCAACGGCAAAGCGCAGAGCCTGTTTGATGTTGGAAAACTGAATACTTTCAAAACTTCCGTTATCTGACGGCTCGGAACCATTAAATTTACCCAGAAGATTAAAAATAATATTACGAACAGAATTTCTGACTTCGTCTCCCTTTTGCCGAAAATCTCCCGGCGCAGAATCGTTAAACAATATTCTGGTATATATATTGACAAGGCAGCCTTTATAAACCGGGCGCTCTTTAACGGCCGCTTTGTCCGTTTTATCTGCTTCCGGCGTTGTTTTTTCAATAACGGCAACAGGATCCGGACGCTGTAGAATATTTTGCTGACGCCATTTATAAAAAGTCAGGCGCAAAATATTTTTATCTAAATTCTCACCGCGAATCAGCTGATACATCAGATAGGCGCCGACCCCGGTCAGAAAAACAGCGACACGGTTATCCTGATAGCTGCGTTTTGCCTCATAAAATTCGGCAACTTCATAATTTTTGCCATCAAGAATGCTAAATGCCTCATTCAACAGTGAGTTGGCTTGCGCAATATTCAACCGCCGAAAACGGGCCAGTTCCATACAACCGCCGAATATTACCAACTTTACGCCAAAGCGGTTAAAATCATCGTTCAAAGATGTATTGCTGTCTAAATTGGCAATGACGTTGCTCAAAAAATCAACAATATAATGCTTATCCTCCAAGTCGGCCTCGGGATAAGTCGGGATGACGCCGGGATCAAGGTTTTCATTAATATTGTAGAGGCGGAAGATATTCTGCGCCTTACGGATAAACTTTCGTTCCGGTATAGGCTTGATTTTGCGGCTACGGCGAAAACCAAAGACATCCAACGGAATTTTTTTCAAAATCAACGGCGTGGCCGTCAATAAGAAAAGACTGAAAAAGAACAGAAACAATAATGTTTTGGAAGACTCTTCCGGCAGATATTCCTCCAGAAGCGGAATACTCAAATTAACGACAAAATGCGCAAACAGCAAGCTGAACACGACAATCAGACATAATTTCAATAAGGCTTTGACAACAGCGCCGATAGAATTATCCGCTTCGCTGACAGCATCATAAACCGTATTTTTTCCACCGGAAGCAGCTTCTTCCGCTGCAAAAAAATCTCCTTTTCCCCGGTTTACATTACCGCTTTTCTTCTTTTGTGCCAGACTGACAAATTCCGTACTTTCCTGATAGCTGTTATCCAGCACGTCAAACTTTTCACAAATCAGTTTAACCGAGATATTTTCGCTCTCTTTCTCACGGGCATATTTAATTGCATTCATACGCTGTTCTACCGGAAAACGTTCTTCCAGTTTCCAGCCATCCCCCCGATCCGTATAAACTTCATAGTGCGTAATATCTACCATTTTCATCTCGTCAGAATAAAATAAACCCGGGTTCATAATAACAAACCCGGGTTAAAAAAGCATAAATTATTAATGCAAAACTAGTTGGCACCAGACTTTTTAACAAATGCACCAAATTTATTGTTAAATTTGGAAACCTGTCCGCCCGTATCAACCATACGATGAACACCTGTCCAAGCCGGATGAGACTTCGGATCAATTTCAAGGTTCATTCTGTCTCCGGCTTTGCCCCAGGTAGACTTTGTTTTAACTTCTGTACCATCTGTCATTACATAAGTAATTTCATGATAATCAGGATGAATACCGTTTTTCATCTTTTATTTCTCCAAAACTTTTACAAACTTACATACAAATTTAGTGCTTTTATACATTAGACATTTGAATAACGCAAGCATTAATTTACATTTTTTTAATTTTTTTTACAAAAATCAACGCAATTCGACAACATCAACCGTATTGACCCGTTCATCGCCGGCCGGAATGTTAATCACTTTAATGCTGTAATTTTTATACCCTTTACTCAAAAGATATGAACGTATGGCAATTGCCCGATCCAAACTCTGTTTTTTGCGGTAAAAAACTTCCTTGCCGTCATCCAGGTTATAAGCGGTAATGGCAACCTTGTGATTTACGGCATCTTCAAAACCGGCCATAATGGCGTCAATCTGCTGCTTGTCCGCCTCGGTCAGTTCTGCGGATTCCGCGTCAAACTTAATGGCATTACTTACTTTTTCAGGTTCCGGCGGCGTTTCTTCCGGCACATTATTATTCAAAACCTCGGACAAGCTTTCCCCGCTTTTATCATCGACGACAACAGCCGTATTTTCCACCGGAACAACCGCTGTTTCGACCAGATGAGATGCGTCAGCCGGCATTTCTGCCGAAACAGCCGTTTTAGCTGCCGATGTTTCCGTAGCAACAGGTTCTTTGCGAATGGAATTTTCGGCAATTGCCTGACGCAGGGTATCCAGATTATTTTTGGCACCATCAGCGGCAGGCACTGCTTCTGTTACAGGCGTTTCCGTTTTATCCGGCTGCGGCGCAGCTTCGGCTTTCACCTCAACTTTGTCTTCAGCCTTCTTTGCTTCTGCCTTAACTTTCTGGAGCTTTACCTCTTGCCGCTTTTCTGCTTTTTTGCGTTTTACCGCCCGGGGCTTCTTTGGTGCAGGCGCATTTTTAACATCGGGAAAAAGAGGCTGAACAACAGCTGCCGGTGCTGCGGCCTGCAGGCTGTTTAAAACAGAGAGGTCAACATACACATCATCTTCGGCACAGGCTGAACCGACCATACCGGCTCCGACCATCCCCAATACTGACAAAGACAACAACAATCTGAACTTCATCTCTTTTTCCTCAATATGTTAAATGATTACTTATTTAACAAATCATACAGCCTGTTGCTTAAATTTGCATTAACAGCCATGATATCTCCGGAAGAAATTACAGCGGGCAAATCTTCCGTACGGATATCTTTCTGGTTAATATCAAAGATATATCCGCCGGCTTCTTTAACCAGCAGCATTCCGGCGGTAATATCCGACGGCTGCCCGGCATAAGACACAAACGCATCTAATTTTCCGGCTGCCACCCAGGCTAATTCCAAAGCAGGATCACCTAAAGAACGGAAACCGTTTGTTACTGCGGCAAGCTTATTGTGCATGACGGAATATTCAGCAAAATTTTCGCCATGATAAGACACTTCAGACGCAATTACCGCTTCGCTCAGCTCCTTACGGGCAGAAACGCGCAAACGCTCATGGCTGCGATATCCTTCTTTATAGGCTCCCATCCCTTTTTCGGCAAAAAACATTTCGTCACGCGCCGGATTGTAAACGACGGCGGCCAATACCGCATCATTTTCGCACATGGCGACAGTCATTGAAAAATACGGAATGCCGTGAATGAAATTGGTCATGCCGCTGACCGGAGAAATTACAAAATACCCCCCCTGCGGGCGCGGTTTGCCATCTTCGGCAAAAACGTAAGTCGGACGGATTTTGGAAAGCTCCGTTTTCAATGTCCGTTCGGCCTTGTTATACCCGTTCATGACAAAGTTTTTATAATCCCTGACCGAAGACTGCAGCTTTTCAATCTCGCCAAAATCGCGGTCAAGCGAAGCTGCAGCCTTTTTAACGGCAGTAATCAGATTAGTTAAATTTGGGGAAAGATATGACATTATTTTGCTCTTTCGACATAATTGGCTTCTGCCGTACCGACAACAATTTTATCGCCGACACCAATAAACGGCGGAACCATAACGCGGACGCCATTGTCCAAAATCGCCGGTTTATAGGAAGATGCAGCCGTCTGCCCTTTAACGACAGGTTCCGTTTCGGAAACGGTGCAGGTTACCTGCAGCGGCAATTCAACAGAAATCGGCTTACCATCAATAAAGCTGATCAAAACAGCCATGCCGTCAGTCATAAACGGACGGGAATCACCCAAAACGTCAGCAGGGAGTGTAAACTGGTCAAAAGTTTCGCTGTCCATGAAAGTCAGGCCGGTACCATCTTCAAACAGGAACTGGCAATCTCTTTCCTCAACCATTAATTTTTCAACAGTATCTTCCGTTCTGAAACGTTCGTTGGTTTTTGTCCCTTCTTCAACGGCTTTCATTTCAACCTGCATAAAAGCGCCGCCTTTACCCGGTTTGATATGCTGAGCTTTAACAATGGTCCAGGGTTTTCCCTTATATTCAATTACCCAGCCAATTCTGATTGATCCTGCTAACTGTTTCATATTAAATCTCCATATTTACGATGTTAATTGTGATTTTTTTGACAAATTAATCTAATCTTGCTTTTTTGGCAACAAAAATTTTATATAAATTTTCATTTAATATTACGATATCCGTTTCATATCCCTCGACATTCACCGAATCTTCCTGACAAAACACCGCCGACTGGATAAGAAAAAGGTCATTATACCATTTGACAAGCCGGCGTGTTCCCTCTTCTCCCGCCGACCAGATTTTGAAAATAACAAAATCCGGCTCACATTCGCTCAGGAGCATGGCTTCATGACGGCGGTTGCGGCTTATGGCTCCGACAACCGCGCCTTTAGCGCATAATTTTCTCTGATGTTCAAAATCCCTGACTGGATTTTCCGAACTGCTGACGTCTATAACAGCACCGTCAAGTTTTAACCTGGCTGACAACGCCGCTGACTTTTCGCCGTTGAGCAAGACGATTTTATTCTGTCCGGCGGCACGGGCGGCAAATTGTGTTATGAATTCTTCCGGCAGGGAAGTTTCCAGCAAAAAGCACTCGACATCACTGTCGGCAAGGGACAAAGGCGATACGGCGTTTATGTATAAAATAAATTTTGGCATAATCAGGGTTTGCAACTTGAAAATTAAAGTTAATGTCGTATTATGCATTAATATATGTCATTAATCCTCTAAAAGGAAGCAAAATCCGTATGGAAGATAAAAAAATATATTTACCAAAGACTTATGACGCGATTACGGCAATAAACAATGCGCTTGCCGGATTAGAATCGGCGTTTGAGGTTCAAAGCAAAAACTTTGAAAAACAGCTGGCGGCCAAAGACAGTTCTCTGGCTCAAAAACAAAAGGAGCTGGAGCTCCTCAAGTCTTCTTCCGCAAAGGCTTTAGGCAAAATGGAAGAAATTATCAGCAAAATCAATAACGTGTTGAGGAAAGATGAGCCAGGTAACAATAACGATTAATTCCCGCGAATACGCCGTCGCCTGCGAAGACGGGCAGGAAATGCATATTTTGGATTTAGCCAAGGTTTTGGATGACAAAGCCAAACTTTTAACGCAAGCCAGCGGACAGATTAACGAGAATATGCTCTTGGCCATGGTCGGGCTGCTGGTTGCCGATGAACTGACGGAACTAAAAAAAGGGAATCCGCTTGTGGTGAGCAATCCGGACGCTGTGGATAAATCAGAAATCGCCAAAACCGACGATTTTCTGGCCTCTCGCCTAAATCTTCTGGCCGAACAAATAAAATCTGTTGCAAATAAAATCGAATCATTGTAACATCATAAGCATAGAGGGGAGCTGTCTTGTACGTAGCTTCCGTAGGTCTGCCGAGCCAACATTGTAATTAAGGGAACTGTCTCTGAGCAAATCGTGGTTTGTTTATATGGTGCCCACCTAGTGACAGCGGTTCGTGTTTGAATACACTTATACGGCTATGATGGCCCTCCTCGCTTTTTAATAATTTTTTTTACAAAATCCCGTTTGGGATTTTATTTTTTACGGGATAAAAAATTTGCGACTTATATATTGCGGGGATGTTGTCGGCAGAGCCGGAAGGGAAGCCGTTCTGAACAATATAGCAGATATCAGGGAAAAATACGCGCCGGACGTTTTTATCGTAAATGTTGAAAATGCCGCGCATGGTTTTGGCGTTACACCAGGAATATGCCGGGAATTTTTGGAAAAAGGCGCTGATGCCCTGGTGACGGGAAATCATGTCTGGCAGCAGCGGGAGCTTATTCCCTTTCTCAATGACTGCAAGCAAATCATCCGGCCGCTTAACTATCCGGAAATGCTGCCGGGACGCGGCGCTTTAGAAATAATACTGGCTAACGGCAAAAAGATTCTGATTGTCCAACTGCTCGGAAGACTGTTTATGGAGGCCGTCGACTGCCCGATTCAAGCGGTCGACAAGCTGTTGAAAAGCTATACGCTGGGAAAAAATATTGACGCCATTTTTGTTGACATTCATGCTGAGGCAACTTCAGAAAAACTGGCTATGGGCTATTATCTTGACGGTAAAGTTTCCGTTGTCGCCGGAACACATACGCACGTTCCGACTGCCGATTACCGCCTGCTCCGGCAGGGAACAGCTTACATCACAGATGTCGGTATGTGCGGTGATTATGATTCCGTTCTGGGATTTGAGATTGATGAACCGATTAACCGGCTGGCACGGAAATATTCCGGCGGGCGTTTGACGGTTTCCAAAGGAAAAGGGACTCTGTACGGCATTATTGTCGACATTGACGATACGGGGCGTGCTTTTAATATCGAGCAACTAATCATTAAACCCTGACATACTTAAATTACAGCAAAAGAGCGGGAAAATCCCGCTCTTTTCATTCTTTAATATTGAAACTAGAACAATTTCAAGACAGACTGAGCAGACTGAGAAGCCAGGCTCAAGGCATTGACACCGAGCTGCTGTCTGGTCTGCAGAGCCAGCATATTGGCAGACTCTTCATTCATGTCTGCCAAGGTCAGGTTGTCTGCACCTTCGGTCAATACGTTCATCAGGTTTTCAGTAAAGTCTTGACGTGTCTGAACGATAGAGTAGTTGTTACCAAACTCGGAAGCCATGTTGCGAAGTTCCGTAATAGCAGCGTCGACACTGGCAATCGTTTCATCAATCAGTTCATTGGTTGACCAGTCGGCAACGGCGGTCAGGCCCAAGCCGGCGGAACTGGCATCATCGCCTTCAACGTTCAGGAAGGAGCTGCGGTCTTCATTGAAGACAACTTTCAGGTCATCATTTTTCAGCAGGTTGACACCTTTGTAGGAAGAATCAGATGCCAACTGGTCAATCTGAGAAAGAATGGCATTGTACTGTTCAATAGACGTTTTACGGGAAACCGTATCAATTTTGCCATTGATTGACATTCCCATACCGTTTTCGATACTGACTGCTCCGTTGATCTCGGCACCGTCTTTGGCTTTAATGACCAAGCCGGTACTGTCATCGTTAGCTTCAACAGTAAAGCTTTTTTTAGCGTAATCAGTCGCCCTCTGAATAGCCGTTACCAATTTGTCGATATCACCCTGATCAGCCTGTGTAACATTGACTTCCAAGGTTTCATCGCCAACTTTGATGGTCATTTTACCGTCTTCGGCAACGTAAGTTCCGCTGGATTCAATTTCGCTTTTAGCAGCCGTATCACGGGCAGTATTTGCCACAGCCTTCGCCTGCTGGACGAAAGAGGTAATCGCCTCGATACCTTCGTTGGCAGCTTTAATGGTCTGAATACCCTGCCCCATACTATCAAGCAAAGTTTCCAAGTCGCTGGCGCGGTTGGTCAGATTCTGAGCCGTATAGTAGGATGACGGGTTATCAATCGCCGAGTTTACTTTTTTACCGGTAGATAATCTCTCCTGTGTCGTATCCATCAAACTTTGCGTATTCTGCAAAGACAAGAGGTTTGTACGCATACTTGCTGTTAATGAAATGTCTGACATTTTCTTTCTCCAAATTACTGTGGTTAATTCCCGGCTGCCTTTGCGACAACTCAGAAGCCATTCTCTTAAGTATATATTTAATATAATTAATTGACGGCAGTGTACACAAATTTACTAAATTTTTAGTTAACAGCTTTCAAACGCAACACTCAGAGTAAAGGACGGCTTCCCTGAACCGGCGGATTATTGATTGTCACAGGCGCCGCCGGCGGTGCGTAAGACGGTTCCGGCATAACTTTTGGAGCAGTCTGTTTAGACGGCATTTGTTCATCAATATAGGAAGCAATATTTGCACCAAAAGTTTTACGAATATAATTAGTCAATTCTTTGGGCTGATCTTTAAAATTCTCAGCTTCCGTCTGCGCCTGCAAGACTTCATTTATCTTAAGATGCTGCTCCAAAATATCCCGCTTTTCCGCAGCCTGGGGTGCCCCGCGAACGGATGCAATATTATAAAGAATATGCGCCTGATAAATATTTTTCGGATAAACTTCTCCGGCGGCTAAAATATCTGCCAGTTTTATCATCGCCTGAACATTCCCCTGCATAAAAGAGTTGCCCAGATATTTGACGGCATTACCGTAGTTTTTGGTAATACCTTCGCCGTTTAAATACATTAATGCCATATTATACTGCGCTTCATCGAACCCCGCTTTGGCCGGTTCCCGCATCAGTTCAAAAGCCTTTTTATAATCCTGTCCGATGACAAAGCCTTTATAATATGCATATCCCATAACAAACTGTGCCGTTAGATTTCCCTGAGAGGAAGCTTTGGCAAAATAATTCATTGCTTTTGTACTGTCTTGCTGGATGCCGCTGCCGCTTAAATACAAAAAAGCCAGATTTACGGCAGCTTCCACATTGCCCTGATCGGCGGCCTTGGCAAAGAGAATCGCCGCTTTGTAAGGATTTCGTTTGGTACCGACGCCACTGTAATATAAGCTGCCCAGGTTGTTTATCGCAATATTATCACCTTGAGCCGCCGCCATGGAATAATATTTAAAAGCCTGTTCATAATCTGAAGTTACACCAGCGTCCGCATCTCCGTACAAATACATATATCCCAAAGACAACTGAGCATCAACATTGCCTTCTTCAGCCTTACGCGTCATAGTTTGTAAAAAAGTTTCCCGATGTTCTTCTGCCTCTTTAACAATTTCAGGGTCTTTTTTGTTCATAAAAGAAAAATTAAGAAAAGAAAACAGGCCTTTTTTCTCTTTATCGGCGAGATTTTCTTCAACGGCCGCTGAATTTTCGACAACCGCCGCCTGTGATTGCGATACTTTTTCCGCCGGTTGCTCCTGAGCAGCAGCAAGCGGCTGAGCTTCCGAATCATTTTGACCAATGTCTATTGTCGGCTGAGCATATAACGGAAGCGTGAAAAACACGCCAGACATTAAAATTGCGAAAAACGTTCTGCGCATGAAAATTACCCCTTTTGTTCTTATAAAATAATATTATCAGCTTCATGCAAAAACTCAAGAACAAAAGGGCGGAATTTTCCGCCCTTTTCTGATTTTCATTTTCTGTTTTAGAACAGCTTCAAGACTGACTGCGCTGCCTGAGAAGCCAAACTTAACGCATTGACGCCGAGCTGCTGTCTGGTTTGCAGAGCCAGCATGTTGGCAGACTCTTCGTTCATGTCAGCCAAAACAAGCTTATCAGAACCTTCGGTCAAAACATTAACCAAACTGTCTGTAAAATCTTCACGATTCTGAACAATGGAATAGTTATTACCAAAAACAGAAGCCATATCACGCAATTTATTAATAGCGTTTTCGACTTCAGTAATCGTCGTATCAATCAAATCCGTCGTAGACCAATCAGAAACGACGCTCAACCCCAATCCGGCCGTGGAAGCATTATCTCCCTTAACATCCAAAAACGATGTGCGGTCTTCATTAAAGACGACTCTCAAATCGTCTTCTTTCAACAGATTTACGCCCTTGTAAGTCGCATCGTTAGCCAACTGGTCAATCTGATTCAAGATTTCATTAAATTGTTTCATGGAATTGTCACGAGCAGTATTATCAATAACGCCGCCAATGCTCAAACCGATACTAGCCCCTTCCGTTGTCATGGATACTTTCAACGAAGAAACATCTACATTGGGATCTTTGATTTTGAGTTCAATAGATTTACCGTCAGCACTTTTGACAAGTTCAAGATTATACTTTGTCAAGACATCATCGTTCGGATTTGCATTTAAACCGGTAATAACAGCATTTATATCATCAGCAGCGGCACCACCATTTATAGCTCCTTTAACATCATAGGAAATGCTATCATCACCAATATTAATCGTAATTTTTGATGTATTGGCAGGGCCGCCTGTCGGGGCTTCAGGAATACTATTTTTGAAAGTACCGCTTGACGTGAGAGAGGATTTGGAAACAGTATCACGGGCGGTGTTGGCAACAGCCTTTGCCTGCTGAACGAAAGAGGTAATTGCTTCAATGCCTTCGTTGGCGGCTTTCAGGGTTTGAATACCCTGCCCCATACTGTCCAGCAAAGCTTCCAAGTCGCTGGCACGGTTAGTCAAACCTTGCGCCGTGTAGTAAGACATAGGATTATCAATAGCAGAGTTAACTTTCTTTCCTGTTGACAATCTTTCCTGTGTCATATCCATAAGACTTTGCGTATTTTGTAAAGACAATAATGTTGTTCGCATACTTGCGGTTAATGAAATATCTGCCATATTTATTCTCCTAAGACCCTTGGCAAGGATAAAGGCTGTTTGTCATTCTGACTTCAATGCCTTGAGTTATCTCTTAAAAAAATTTCTATTTCTTTGTATTTTACATTAACAATTTTTTAACCATTGACAATAATTAAAAAATTGTCTGGGGATAACTTTCACATCACATCCGCTTCAGTTCATCCAATTGTTTTAATGCATTTTTCATGCCAAAATCTTACAGACATAAAAATAAGGAGCGGATTTCTCCGCTCCCTCTCCTGTTATCAATTAAAGAGTCCTGATTTAGAACAAGCTCAAGACAGACTGAGCAGACTGCGAAGCCAGGCTCAAGGCATTGACGCCGAGCTGCTGTCTGGTCTGCAGAGCCAGCATATTTGCAGACTCTTCATTCATGTCAGCCAAGGTCAAGTTATCTGCACCTTCCGTCAATACGTTCATCAGGTTTTCAGTGAAGTCCTGACGTGTCTGAACGATAGAGTAGTTGTTACCAAACTCGGAAGCCATATTGCGAAGTTCCGTAATAGCAGCATCGACTTTAGCAATCGTCGCATCAATCAGTTCGTTGGTTGACCAGTCGGCAACGGCTTCCAAGCCTAAGCCGGCGGCACTTGCATCGTCACCCTTAATTTCGATTGAAGAACTGCGGTCTTCGTTGAAAATTACCTTCAAGTCATCACCCTTCAGCAAGTTGACGCCTTTATAAGAAGCATCAGCAGCCAACTGGTCAATCTGAGAGAGGATATCATTGAATTGTTTCATTGAAGTCTGACGGGAAACGGTATCGATTTTACCATTAACAGACAAGCCCATACCGTTTTCGATACTGACTGCTCCGTTGATCTCGGCACCGTCTTTGGCTTTAATGACCAAGCCGGTACTGTCATCGTTAGCTTCAACAGTAAAGCTTTTTTTAGCGTAATCAGTCGCCCTCTGAATAGCCGTTACCAATTTGTCGATATCACCCTGATCAGCCTGTGTAACATTGACTTCCAAGGTTTCATCGCCAACTTTGATGGTCATTTTACCGTCTTCGGCAACGTAAGTTCCGCTGGATTCAATTTCGCTTTTAGCAGCCGTATCACGGGCAGTATTTGCCACAGCCTTCGCCTGCTGGACGAAAGAGGTAATCGCCTCGATACCTTCGTTGGCAGCTTTAATGGTCTGAATACCCTGCCCCATACTATCAAGCAAAGTTTCCAAGTCGCTGGCGCGGTTGGTCAGATTCTGAGCCGTATAGTAGGATGACGGGTTATCAATCGCCGAGTTTACTTTTTTACCAGTAGACAACCGCTCCTGAGTTGTATCCATCAAACTCTGAGTGTTCTGCAAAGACAAAAGGTTTGTACGCATACTAGCGGTTAAAGATATATTTGACATCGCTTTTCTCCCAATTCCTGTGGTTAATATTCATTGTCTTTCTGACAACTACATTATCAGATTAACACATTTTTAAAGGCTAAGCAACACTTAATCTAATAATTAAGCGAAATCAATAAGTTAATATAAAACTATTTTTTTTATTCTTAAATTTTCAGAGTCTCACCGAACAATTCGGTTTCTTTGGCCACCAAACGACTGGCACTCTTGATTGCGCTGTAATAATCGCCTTTCAGAATGTCATCGGTTACGGCTGCGGTATAAGGAATGAGACTCGGCGCCGCCTTTTGCAAATCACGCACAAAATCAATGTACATCGTCTGCAGTTCGGTTACGCCGCGCGCCAGATACATCTGCTGGACAATAAAATAAACCCGCTTACTCGGCGTATTGGCGTCTTTTTCACGCAAAATGAACTTTTCACGGAGAATCGGCACATTTCCTTCAATATAAAATCTGGTACGCTCGTTGTCATTGGTAATCAAAGCTTCTCCGATAATAATGCTTTCATGCGGTTTCAGCTCTATTTTTAAAGGCATTTGACATTTCCTTGTTGAATTTGGTTAACTTTTGGCGGCATTATATATTTAATATTTTGTTTTGCAAATCTTTATTTTTAATGTATAAGGTAATTTGTTTTAACAACTGAGAGAATTATGACCGTGCCAAATGTTTTGAATGAATTGACCGAAAAAGAACGCAATGTTTATATCACCAGCCTGCTGTATATTCTGGACCTGAACGACTCGTCCGCACGCAATATGGATTATGTCCTGAGCAGAATTAATGATTTGGGGCTGGACGAATCGGTTCTGAAAAAAATCAAACGGGCCAAAGGCGAAGAAGAAATGTACAAGCTTCTCGCGGAAGTCAAGAATATTCGCACCAGACGCTATATTCTCAGAGAAATGATTCTCGTTGCGATTTCAAACCATGAATTGTCCGACGGGGAAGTCGCTTCGATTTATAACATCGGACGCCATGTCGGCATCAAAGAAGAAAAAATCAACGATTTCTTCCTCTGGGCCGCCAAAGGGCTGGAATGGGAAATTGAAGGAATCCAGCTTATCGAAGGCGATTTATAACAGGCTGCGCAGGATACCGTGATGTTTGAACCGCCTATTATGACAATTAAAGGGGTGAAGCTGAGTTTCGGCCCGCACGAGTTGTTTTCTGACGTGGAACTTTATATCAACCGCGGCGACAAGATTTCTCTGGTCGGGCGAAACGGTTCGGGAAAATCGACTCTGCTTAAAGTCATTGCCGGAATTATTGAACCGGACAGCGGAGAAATGTTTGTGCAGCCGGGAACAAAAATTGCCTATATGCCGCAAGATCCCAATATTCAGGGCTACAAAACCCTGAAAGAAGTGGTATTATCAGGGCTTCCGCCCGAAGAACGCGACCAGGAATACCGGGCGGACATTCTTATTGAACAACTGGGAATCCTACCGCAGCAAAATCCGGAAAAAGCTTCCGGCGGCGAACAAAGGAAAGCATTTCTGGCCAGGACGCTCATCGGAGAACCCGATATTCTGCTTTTGGACGAACCGACCAACCATCTTGATATGCCGACAATTCAGAAACTGGAAGAAATTATCAGCGCCTTTTCCGGCGCGGTTATCACCATCAGCCATGACCGACGTTTTTTGACCGATGTATCTGACGTGACATTTTGGCTTGACCGGGGCATTATGCGCCGGAACAACAAAGGTTTCAAATATTTTGAGGAATGGCAGGAACAGGTCATTAATCAGGAAATCATCGAGCAGAAATACCTGAACAAGAAGATAGAAGCGGAAACAGAGTGGCTGCACAAAGGCGTGACCGCCCGAAGAAAGAGAAACATGGGAAGGTTGCGGCGGTTACAACAACTGCGCGAAGAACGCAAAAACCAAATTAAACAGACTGGCTCCGTCAGCATGGAAATTGAAGAAGGCGACGCCCGGTCAAAACTGGTTATCGAAGCCAAGCACATCAACAAAACATACGGCGAACGCCAACTGGTGAAAGATTTTTCCATAAAAATCATGCGCGCCAACAAGATTGGCATTGTCGGACCGAACGGTGCCGGAAAAACGACGCTTATCAAGCTTCTGACCAAACGTCTGGAACCCGACTCCGGTTTTGTGCGAATCGGGAAAAATCTTGAAGAGGCTTATTTTGATCAGAATCGTATTTCCCTTGACCCGAAAAAGACATTGTGGAAAACACTTTGCAACGAAGGCGACCATATACATGTCCGCGGACAATACCGCCATGTCGTGGCTTATTTGAAAGATTTTCTGTTTAAGCCGGAACAGGCACAATGTCCGGTTTCCGCCCTTTCCGGCGGCGAGAAGAACCGTCTGATGCTGGCGGTTGCTCTGGCAAAGACGTCGAATTTTCTGGTTTTGGACGAGCCGACCAACGATTTGGACATGGATACAATCGACCTGTTGCAGGAAGTTCTCGGCGATTATGAGGGAACGGCTTTAATCGTCAGCCATGATCGGGATTTTCTTGACCGGGTGGCAACATCTATTATTTATATGCCGGGGGACGGTTCCATTACCGAATATCCGGGAAGTTACAGCGAACTGGAGCAAAAACTGGCGGAAAAATCCAGACCGGCCAAAACACCGGAGAAAAAAGAAAAGCCCAAAGAACGCAAAGACGTTTCCGCCCCAAAGAAAACAACAAAGCTCAGCTACAACCAGCAGCGCCTGCTGGAAGTTTTGCCGCAGAAAGTTTCAGAACTTGAAGAAAATATCCGGCAGATTGAAGAAAAGCTCGGCTGTGGCGATTTATACAACGCCGACAGAGAAGCTTTTGACCGCCTGACCGAAGAACTGAGTACCAAAAAACAGGAACTGGAAAATGCGGAAAACCAGTGGCTTGAAATTCAGATGATTAAGGAAGAACTGGAACAAAATGCCTGATTACCAGCGCAAGCCGGAAATGACATAATCAGGATAAGCATCAATACTCATCGACAGTTCGCGGGTTTTGGTAACATCCGAGATATATCCCTCTCCCAAGAAGTTTACGTGCACGCCTTTGGAAATCAGCACACTGTCAAAACCGGCAAGGTTGGCGCCTTTGATGTCCGTGGCAAGATTATCGCCAATGACTAAAATTTTCTCCTTGGCAATTCCCTGCGGCAAGGCTTCCAGGCAATAAGCCATAACAACGGGATCCGGCTTGCCGACGGTGATTATCTTTCCGCCCAGAACAGCATACTGTTCCGCCAGAGCTCCCGGCGCCAGACTTATCTTTCCGTCCTTGTAGCTGGAGGTGTCATTGCCGGCACAGACAAACGGTAATCCCAAACCGGCAGCATGTTCCAATTCCGGCAGGTATTTATCTATAATGTCATCTGCCGACGCCGCACTATCCATATAAACAAAATCAGCCAGGGAAATATCGTCAACCGGCTGATAATCAAGTCCGGAAAAAATCCCCATGTCCCGACAGCTGCCCAATTTGTAATAGGCTGTTCCCAAAGAAGCACATTCCTGGCTACGGCTTTTTAATTTATAATGGAGGATTTCTCCCGCTGTTATAACTGCGTCAAACAGCTTCAGCGGCACCTTATCAGCAATCAGAAAATCGCACAATGCAGCAACCCGCATGCAGGTATTGGAACAGAGGACAATATGTTTTCCTCTTTTTTTCATTTCAACCAAAGCATTGACCGCATCAGCCGCAATACCGTTTCCATCAGTCAAAACACCATTGAAGCCGACAATAACAGCCTCATAAGGTTCTATAATTTTTCCGATGTTTACAATAGGTCTTATCATTTTCATCACGAATCTCGATAAAATTTAATTTATCTTCGTTATAGCATTGATTTACTTAAAAATCATTAAAATGCGACAACCTAAGGTACAACTATTTATAGCCAAAATTCTATTTTCATACACTTTATTTGTTACTAACTTAATTTTTTTAATTGAAATTTAAGTTTATTCTCATAGCATGAGTAGTGTAATTATTCTTTTGCTTCTTAAGATTGGACTGTTTAAGAATAATTACTACAAATAATAATTCTTTCTTTTGAAAGTCTTATTATAATTTAGTCTAGAGCTGCGGTTTAAACACCGCAACAAAAAAACGGGTTATCCCGGCAACCAAGATGCCGGGATAACCTTTATAAAAAAATACCGACAGTTTTTTTTACACTGCCGGTATTTTTATCAGAAGTACAAATCCTGTTTGCCCTGCCGGACTTTTGCCAGTTTGTCCCGCAAAATCTCCTTCATTTTTCCGTCCGGATAATCTTGCAGTTCCCGTTCAATCAGTTTCTGACATTTGTCCCTGGTTTCAGGAGAAGCATAATTTTCGGCATATTCACTTAAAGTCAGCAATGCGTTCGCCGTGCAGAACTTTTTGATATACCCCGGCTTGGCCATTTGCATAAAATGTTCGCCGGTGCGTCCCGAACGGTAACAGGCCGTACAGGAAGACGGAATAAAGCCATCATTGCAGAGTTCGCCAATAATCGTATCCAAACTGCGATTGTCACTCAGTTCAAACTGGCGTTTTTTGCTGTTTTCGGCTGCGCCTTCATGCGAATAAGCACCAACACCGACATCCGATCCCGCGTCTATCTGGCTGACACCGTAATTAATCGCTTCATGACGAAATTTAACATCTTCACGTGCGGTCAATATCATTCCCGTATAAGGAACAGCTAAACGCAGAACAGCAATCGTATGCATAAAATCTTCATCATTCGGCGAAAATTCCGCAACCTGTTGCAAATCCGTATTCAAAGCCTCTTTAATCCGCGGAAAGGATATGGTATGCGGCCCAACATTAAAACGTTCTTCCAGATGAATCGCATGATACAGCAGCGCCATTGCCTCAAACTTATGATGATACAACCCAAACAAAGCGCCGATACCGACATCATCTATCCCGGCTTCCATTGCCCGGTCCAAACCGTACAGGCGCCACAGATAATTTGACTTTGGTCCACTCGGATGCACTTTGGCATAGGTTGCTTCATGATAGGTTTCCTGAAAAATCTGATAAGTACCGATACCGGCTGCCTTAACCGTTTTATAGCCATCAACATCAAGCGGCGCAACATTAATATTGACCCGGCGTATCGCGCCTTTGCCATTTTTAACGCCATAAACTGTCCGTACAGACTCGGCGATAAAATCTTCGTTATAGGCAGGATGTTCACCATAAACCAAAATCAGGCGCTTATGCCCTTTGTCTTCCAGACGGCAAACTTCCTGCACCAAAGCGTCCCGGCTCAATGTTGTCCGCATAATATCCCGGTTGGAACAGCGCAAACCACAGTAAGCACAGTTGTTGATACACATATTGCCGACATAAAGCGGCGCAAACAAGACAATACGTTTGCCGTAGACATCCTGTTTCAAACGATGCGCACTTTCTTTGATTTCCGCAATGATTTCCGGATCATCCGCATTCAACAGCACCGCCATTTCCTTTGGCTCAAGACGTTGCAGTGATAAAGATTTGTCGAGGATGTCGCGAACCATGATTTTATCATTAATCCGCGTTGACAAAAGTGTCATAATCTCTGCTTCGGGAATGAATGATTTCAAACCGTCCACATTCATTTCTTTAAAAAGTTTCATAATACAAAAAAATTATAGGGTTATAGTAATATTTTGACAAAACGTACTTTATTCCTCGCCGGGAAAAAGTCAATATCTAATTAATCCCGAAAGGTTTTATAACGCGGCTTAACACGCCCTGCAATTCGGAAATGCAAACGCCGTAATTGGTTATTGCCACTCCGACTTCTTCACATTTTCGGATACGGGACAACATTTCCCGCCGGGTTGTCATACAGCCGCCGCACTGAATTACCAAGCGATATGAAGCCAAATCATTGGGAAAATCACAACCTGCAACATGAGAAATATTCAAATTTTTTCCGGTAACCTTTTGCAGCAACCGGGGAATTTTAACTGTGCCGATATCATTTTTAGCGGCATGATGCGTGCAGGATTCCGCCATAAGCACCTTATCGCCATCCTGTAGGCTGCGGATGGCTTTCGCCCCTTGGGCAAACCTAGGCAAATCTCCTTTCATCCGCGCAAAAAGGATTGAAAAAGTCGTGCAGGGAATATCTTCCGGCGTCAGAGCCGTAACCATATCCACAACGCTGGAATCGGTAATAACCAGACCGGGCTTTTGTTTCAACGCCGCCAAAGCTTCAGCATATTCGCTGTCTTTGACGGACAGAACCGTACAGGCATGATCCAGACAATCGCGGATAACATGAACCTGTAACGGCAGCAGTCTTGCCTTTGGTGCCTGTTCATCAATCGGGATAACCAGAATTACCGTTGAATGAGGTGACACTAAATCACTTATCAACGGCGGCGTATCAAAAAATCCCGGCGGCGTTTTTTTTAACAGTTCTTCCTTAAAAAGATTCAAAACTTTGTCGCGGCTCTCCAGGTCCAGAGAATTGACCGGAATGCCGTCGCCGTCATGGGGCAGAATGTCCGCTTTGTTGAATATTTTAATCATCGGCAGCCGGCGTTGTTTACAGATGGCGATAATTTCCTGTTCTTCCGCTCCGATATTATTTCCGGCGCAGACGAGCACGACAACATCTGCCTTATCCAAGGCTTTGAGGCTTTTTTCCATCCGCTGCCGGCCGAGCGGCGTTTCATCACCCAAACCTGCCGTATCCATCCAGACAACCGGCCCCAAAGGAATCAGTTCCTGACTTTTTTCGACAATATCCGTAGTTGTGCCGGCAACATCCGAAGTTATAGCGATATTCTGGCCGGCAACCAAATTCAGAAAACTTGATTTTCCGGCATTGACTCTGCCGAAAATCGCCAAATGCAACCGCAGCGTTTTTTGAACTGTTTCCATATTATTCATCTCCGTTTTTCTTCTCTGCCAGGAAATTTATGACCTCATTCGCAATCATTAACCCAAAAATTGCGGTAATAGTTGGCAAAGACCCCATAGTTTTGCGAATGCGTCCATTTTCCGTCACGGCATCTTCCGTTTCAAACAGAGCTGTTTCGGGAATGTCCGGCACTTCGGTTGACGAAACGCAGTTAATTTTTGAAATATCAACATTCCGGCGCTTCAAACGTTTACGGACAAACTTGGCCAAAGCGCAGTTTTTAGTTTGGCTAAGGCTGCCATAAAATATTTTTGACGTATCAGACTTTAAGGCCGCACCCATTGATGAAATGAACGGAATCCGGCGAGTATACAAATATTCCATCAGATTGCATTTCGGATTGAGGGCATCTATTGCATCGACGACAAAATCAACCGGTTCACAGAACAACTGCGGCAGCGTATCGCCGTTGACAAACATATTTTTGAGCGTTACGCGGCAATCAGGATTAATGTCTTTTACCCTTTCTGCGGCAACGGCGGTTTTTTGACGGCCGACAGTCGAATCCAATGCCAAAATCTGACGATTGATGTTGGTTTCGTCAAAGACATCAAAATCAACCAAGGTCAAATGCCCTATTCCTGCCCGGGCAAGCGCCTCAAGGGCATAGCCGCCAACCGCGCCCAAACCGATTATCATGACCGAAGCCTGCTGCAGGCGGGACATTTTTTCCTCTCCCAGTAAAGCCCGGGTACGCATAAACCTATCTGTCGCGGCCATTTATCAGCCTTTCGGAATTACGGTAAGTCTGTTCGGCAAACCGGCATTCGCTTTCTTCCCGCAGGCCGGCAAGAATCAATGCCAGTTCGGGCAGTTGTTCCGGCAGGGTTTCCGTGTGCGGGACGGGAGACTGATACGGTCCGTCGGTTTCGATGAGAATTTTGTCATCCGGCACCATTTTCACCAGTTCTTCACAATCCCGGTTTTGTAAAACGGAAAAAGAAAAAGAAACATAAGCGCCGGACGCCAATATCTTTTTCAGAACTTCCCTTTTGCCGTTGTAAGAATGAAAGACGCACCGCGGGGGAAGCTTTTTCCAATATTTTTCCAAATCATCCTGACATTTGACGGCATGTATCAAGACCGGGCGGTTATACTGTGCCGCCAAGTTCAGCTGTTTTTGAAAGATGGCGTTCTGCGGTTCCGGTGACTGATTTTTATAACCGTCCAAACCGCATTCGCCGACAAGCGCTCCGGGATATTTTTGCAGATAAGCTTCAAGAATTTCAGCCCAGTTTTCCGGCGCTTTGGCTGTATGCCACGGATGCAGCCCAAAGGCAGGGATAACCTTTTCCGGCCGGCGCTCCGCCTGTGCCGCCACCTTTTCCCAGTCCTCCGGGGACGTTCCGACGCAGATAAACTTTTCAACGCCTTTCGCCTGCGCCGTTTCAATAATATCCGTTGTATATTTTATGTTATAGTCTTGCAAATGAATGTGGGTGTCGATAAACTTCATGCTAATAAAATCCCTGAGTAGTTCGTTGAAAGAGTTTAGGCAGTTATGAGCATTTTGACAAGACCTGTTTTAGAAATTAACTGGAATAATTTACTGGACAACTATAACACCCTGCATAAAATCGCCCCGCAGGCGCTTGCCGCGGCGGTCGTTAAAGACGAGGCCTACAGTCTGGGCGCGGAAAATGTGGTCAAAAAGCTTTATCAAGAAGCAGGGTGTCGTAATTTTTTTGTCGCTCATGCCATTGAGGGAGAAAAAATCCGCCCGCAGGCTGCGGAGGCAAATATTTTTGTTCTGCAGGGAATCGGTGAAGACGGCTTGGACAGTTTCAAAAAAGCCAATCTCATTCCGGTTATAAGTTCCTTAAAAATGTTGCGTTTATGGCAGGAAAACCGCACTGACGGCATTCACCCGATGATTAATATTGAAACGGGGCTGAATCGTCTCGGCTTCAGAGAAGAAGAGCTGCAACAGCTTTCCGACGCCGACAAAGGCGAGTTTTCCTGGGTCATGTCGCATTTGGCTTGCGGCGACGAAAAAGACCACTTTATGAACGAGCATCAGCTTAATAATTTCAATCGTCTGAAAAGCGTTTATTTTCCTCATCTGCCGGCTTCTTTATCCGCCTCTGACGGCACTTTTCTCGGCAAGGATTTTCAGTTTGACATGGTTCGCCTTGGCGCGGCGCTTTATGGAATAAACACGGCGCCATATAGGGAAAACCAGATGAAAAATGTTGTGACGGTAAAAGCGCCGGTTTTGCAGACAGCTCATCTTCCCAAAGGAGATTTTGTCGGCTACTCGGCAACATACCGGGCAAACAGCAACAGGCGAATCGCCATTGTTTCAATTGGATATGGTGATGGCATTCCCCGTTCTCTGTCCAATGTCGGCAAGGTTTTCTTTCCTCAAGGCGAAAAACTTTACGAAGCGCGAATTATCGGTCGGATATCAATGGATAACATCATTTGCGATGTTACCGACATTCCTAATGTAGATTACGGAACGATGGCATATATGGCGGCTGATTTTTATACGTTGGATGACATGGCCAGAGATGCCGGAACAATCAGCTATGAAATCTTATCAAGAATTGGCCTGACACAGCGCTATATCCGCAAAGAATTGGCTTAAGCTCTTTCCCGGCCGTACATCTCAATAATTTTTGTGTCTTTTTTGGATGTATCCTGCTGCTGACGACTGGTGTCCATGTGAATAACCTTTGATTTTTTAGGTTCAACAACACCGCGTTTTTCCTGTATGGTTCTTGCTTTTTCCGCCAGGCGATCTACACCGGTATTATTTTCGGCATCATTCAAACCGACCCTTTCTTTCGCAGCATCGCGTTTGGCACTGTCAGCGCGGAACATATCTTGATATTGCGGATTATCCTTTACGCTTTCACGCTGGCGCGACATAAGTTCACGCACCTGATTGTCGTCCAGCCCCTGCTGCTTGAGGCTTTCCTTGTAGGTATTCAGGACAATATCCTTATTTTTGCTATCTGCCAAATTCCATTTGTCCGGATTATCATAGACATCTTTCAGCTGATTGAACTCGCCGTCAATAGTCTTTTTCTGGGCATCCGAGAGGTTTAAGCCCTCATACATATCTTTAGGTTTGGCAGCAGCCTCAGCTGTTCGCGTTTCGGCCGTCCGAGGCTCCGGCATCTGGGTATTTGCGGCAGATTCCTGCTGTTTTTTAGGACCGTATTTTTCACGCTGCGCAGTAACAAACTGTTCAAAATCATTTTTATACTTTCCTTCCCGGCAGTCCCGCAGGAATGCGGCATCAACCTTTTTGCCCATGGAATTGGCAAAATCTTCATATTCGGCGGCAAGTCCGGTATGTTTCTGTTCTGTCCGTTCTTGTTTGTTTTCCTGTTTTTTCTCATCTTTTTCTTTGGGTTTGCGATTTTTCAGGAAGCCTTCAATTTCGGCATTACGGTCTTCATTTTCCTTAGCGCGATTTTTATTGACTTCCTGTTGAATATTCTTGTTAACCTCCAACCAAGCGGCAACTTTTTCGGCATTATCATCGGTAATGGCTCCGGCTCCTTTGGCTTTAATTTCATTCAACAGCTCTGTTGAATAGGCTGAAATTTTATAATAAGCATCGCCATATTTATCGCCACGCGGTTTATCCCGATGTTGTTTCAATTCGTTATATACATTTTTAATCTGTTCCGGTTTTAATTTTGACAAATCGCCATTTGCCAAATCAAGTGCCGAACCTTTTTCTCCGGCACGCCCTTTAACGCTCGGCAATTTTATACCGTTAATGACATTTCCCATTTTCTGCCAGCCGCGTTTCATTTGCTTAAATCCGTAAGCTCCGGCAGCGACAACCCCTTTTCCTACGGTTTTGACTGCTTTTGACATCCCTGCCGCAGCGTTATCAATCCCTTTATCCAGACCTTTTTCAAAAGCCTCTATTTTCTTTCCGGCTTTATCGACCCAGGCATTGAGCTTATCATCCATACGGTCAGCCCACCGGTCATAACCTTGCTTTTTGTTCTTAATCCAGTTTTTACTCTGGTTTTTCGTTTTATTAGCGGCTAAACGCATAAAACGATAACCCAATTTGGCATTATGCTTTAATTTGGCCACTTGTTCCCTGCGGCGCTGACGTCTTAATTCATCACGTTTACGCTGTGCTTCCTGAGCTTTGAGATAAGCTTCCTTACCTCGTTCATACCCTTCGACAATACGGTCTTTTATCATTCCCGGAACTGCACGCACGCCGTTTTCAAAAGCCTCAATTTTCTGACCGGCTTTATCAACCCAGGCATTGAGCTTGTCATCCATACGGTCGTACCACTCGCTGTATCCCTGATGTTTGGCTTTAAGCCAGTTTTTGCTCTGGTTTTTCGTTTTATTAGCGGCTAAACGCATAAAACGGTGTCCGACCTGTGCATTGTGTTTTAATTTTGCCACGGCTTTTTTCGGAGCGTTTTTCACGCCGTTTTCAAAAGCTTCAATTTTTTCTCCAGCCGTATTGACCCAGGCATTGACTTTATCATCCATGCGGTCATACATATCACTGTATTTTTGGTGCAGGTTATTGCCGAACTCGTTAAGATTATCTTTAGCCTTTTCGGTCATGGAGCGGTCGTCGATACCGTTTTTGGCATTATAAAGACGGGTTTCCGCGCTTTTAACCGTTGGCAGCAAACCACCCGTTTCCATACGGTAAGCCAACGGCAGCCCGTCTAACATTGATTGAAAAGCCTGGAGTTCATCTTTGTTCTGAGGATCGAGTTTTGAGGCACGGTCGGCGACGGATTTAATTTTGCGCCAGACTAAAGCTTCTACTTTCTGCCGCTGCGATGTCGGAAAATTTCCGGAATTAACGTGCTGGCTTAATTGTGCCAACTCTGTAATGCTCAGATTTTCAAGGTCTATTTGATTTTCTTCCGCCATAATCCGAACTCCCTTTATTCTTTTTCTTTATTTTACCTTATTTTGTCAATATTTTCAAGATATAGAGAGTATAAAACATATTATTTAACAAATCTGTAATATTATATAAAAAGCCCGGAAAACCGGGCTTAAAATGTGGAAATTATCTGCTGCCACGACCTTGTTGCTGACGGAGTTTAAACAATCCGGCATCATCACGTTCATAAGTTTTTTTCTTCTGGCCATTTTCCTGAGTTTCAATCTTATATTCAACTTTGTTGCGCTCGACATTTTGCAGCAGTTTTCCGTCTTGGTCATGAACACTCAATTTCGAATCGACAAGATTTCCGTCTTTATCATGATACTGTCCGCGTTTTTGCTCTTTATTTTTCAGGCGTCCTTTAATCTCTACCAGCTTCTGTTCCCAAGTTTCACGAGCTTTCAGATGATTTTGACTGTTTTCAGGCAAAGCGGCACGGGCGGCGGCAACTTCGGCTTTGGCTTTATCATCAAGTTTACTATCTACCAACTTTTCATAATTGCTTAAATTTTCGATTTTCAGCTTGCTCTCTTTAGCGGCGGCATAAGCAACCATCCGTTCGACAGGATCTTGAATCTGACTGAAATCCAAGCTTTCACCTTTTTCCTTTTTATCCGAAAACTCTTTTACCTTATCATCAAAAAGCTTTTTATATTTATTCTCTTCCGCCGGTTTTTCTTCTCTGTTTTCTTCTTTTGGTTTTTCGGCATTATTTTCTTTTTCGGCCTGCTTTTTGTTATATTCTTCAATTTTAGCCTTTGTGGCATCATCCAAATCTTTGAAGCATTCAAGCGATAAGTCAATGGATTTCGGGCCGTTCTTCATTCTCATACCCATTTGAATACAGGCTGCCGCTAATTTTGCCTTGTATTCCTCGCTTTCAATCTTACCGAAGTTAATGACATCGGTTTTGGCATTTTTTTCAATCTCAACGGCTTTCAGGAATTTTGCATATTCGCCATTGCCCATGGTAACATTATGTTCATCGGCATATTTAATCGGCGTATCACCGACCGACATGGACAAATCAGGCGCTTTGTCTTCTGATAAGAGTTTGAATTCCTGTTGATTATCCGCGGCATATTTCTCCCAAGCCTCACGGCGCATTTTTTTCCATTCCGGCTCATCGGCATGAGAATTATCCGTATTAACCGCTTCTGGCGTTTCAATTTCTTCTGACTGGTTTATCGTCGTTTCTGTCTGCTTTTCTTCAGGAACCTGAGCACCATTTTCCGACTCATGAACGTCATTATTCTCATTGTTTTCATTATTCTCGTTGTTTTGCTCATTTTCTGCTTTTTTCTGCAGTGCAAAAAACTGACGTTCAAAACGCTCTTTTTCCTCTGCCGGACCGTTTACATAGTGCCGTTCATAAGCGCCGGCACCATAGGTTTGTTCCATAAATTCTTTAAAAGCTTTATCCTGCAGGGCATCATATTGCATTGTGAAACGGTCCTTTTCTTCTTGCGGGCCATTTACATAATGCTTGTCATACGAACCTTCGCCATAGCTCTTTTCCATAAAGTCTTTAATTTTCTTTTCTCTCAGAGCCTGATACTGACGTTCAAAACGCTCTTTTTCTTCGGCAGGACCTTTTACATAGTGCTTTTCGTAAGAACCATCACCGTAAACGTTTTCCATAAACTCTTTAAATTCGTATTCCATACCCGTCTCCATAGGCAACTTTTATTCTATATTAGACAATATAGCATTATTTTTGTATTTTGTCTATTTTTATTTTTAATTGTAACAAAATTTTCATAATATTTTATTAATGAATGTTTTGGGTAAGCTCTGCTTGTTATGGTAAGTCAACTATCGGCTGATTAGCGGCTAAGGAAGTACTGTCTACACATGATAACGCTATCGGAGAAAGACAGAAAAGTAAAAGGCTCGTTAACAACGAGCCTTTAGGGAGGGGAGGATAAAAAGTTAAAAAGCAAATACCGGACGAACTGAGTTGCCGCCTACACCTCGATCATTCTTACCATTGATACGCATCTCCAAATGACCATGCACATCAGCTCGTAAGCCTCTTGCATTGTCTTTATCAACCTCTGATGACGACCAGACCATTTCATAGCGATTATACACGTTTCCCAAAATTGTTCCCCCTGCAGTTTGGATGCCATTGTTAACTTTGGTAAAATTCGTCTGATTAGCGATATTATTTAAAATGTCATGTGCAGGCAAACACCATTTTTTTCCTCCAGCTATGTACTTATCAGCCAACTGGGCTGCCGGATATTTATTGCCTCCCAGCGCTACCAATTTTGCCGTATTACTGCAGCTTGCGCTAGCAGCATTATCTCTAACACTAGTTTCAATATATTCAGTTGACCATGCGGTATTTTGATCTATATTCTTTACAGTCATTACCCAGCCGTTTTCACCGGATGTTTTTTCGTAAATTACCACACCGAGCAACTTCTTGTTTGTTTCCATCTTATCTGAACAAGTGTTGTCACTATAAAACAGTGTTCCAATTTTACAAGCAGAATAATCCCGATCTTTTTGTTTACAAGCGCCATCTTTCCAATCATAACCGCTGGCACAGGCACAGGAGGCGTATTTGCCGTCACAAGCTTGCCCCGAGCCGCTTTTGTATCCGGTACCAGAGCAAGTGTATTGGTAATTTGGGGAGCAAGAGCATGAAGAGTATAGTTTGCCACAGGGATGGCCTATTCCAACTTGTCCTTCGCCAGAGCAAGTTTCAATAAAACCATTGTCTTTACAAATATCTTCTTCGCTTGGGAAACAAGCCCAAGTGTTACCAAAGGGACACTTCACCCCTTTACCTCCATCGCAGCTACTTTGGGTGTATCCAAGAGTAGCGCAATCCTGGGTAGCAACACACTGAGCATTTACGGTTTGAGGGATAAAGGACAAAGAAGTCCCTAAGAGTAAAAATTTAATGTTATTCATGTTGAAACATCCTTATTGTTAGAGTTAAACAAAAACCCGCTTTTTAAAGAGCGGGAGGATGTTCCAAAACCGTACAAAAACAAACGGCTCGACTTATTTGGCAGAGCCTTATTCGCCGACATCCATCCCCTAGCACATATCAGGACAGATATCAGCATATACTTATTTTAAGTCGCAATTATGCTTGACGACTGTTTTTGTAAAGGGTTTTGGACGCCCTCAGCGGCAAACTCTGCCGCCTAAAGTTAAGGGTAACATAAGGGGAAATTATTGGCAAGGGGTTTTTGTGACGCGGGCAAAAAAAGAGGAACATATTAATATGTTCCTCTTTTTTTATCAGGGTTAAGATTAGGCGACTTTGGCATTGCTGACTTTGGCGTCAAAGATAAGCTTTATGCCCTCAATATCAGCCTCAGTTCCGTCAATACAGTTATTGTTAATCTTAACCGCCAGAACCTGTTCGGCAATGTAAGTTTGGTTTTCTTCCAAAGCTTTTGCCAGTTCAGCATTTTCCGTCGCATAACAAAGCTCAATACGGTCAGAGATGTTAAAATCCTTGTCCTTACGCATTGTCTGAACCAGACGGACAAAATCGCGCGCCATTCCCTCGCGCTTTAATTCATCCGTCACATTGGTATCCAAAGTAACAACCGCCTTGTTTTCGGCAAAGGATTTTCCGGCAACGCCGTCTTTCATTTCCAAACGGACTTCAAACAGGTCTTTGCCCAGATTTTGTCCGGCAATGTTCAACGTACCATCAGCATTCAACTCCCATTTTCCCTGTTTATAAGCCCCCATAACCGCGCCCATTTCCTTACCCAGGGTTTTGCCCAGCAACGGCGTATAAAGGTAAACCTTTTTGGCGGCGTAGTTGTCCAGATTATTGTCAAACTTCACTTCCTTGACGTTCAGTTCATCCTTGACGATATCCTGATAAGCGGGGCTGAGTTCCGCACCGATAACCGTCAGGCTGGCAAGCGGCAAGCGGTTGCGGAGGTTCTTTTCCTCACGGATGAATTTGGCTGTTGAGCACAAATCCTGAACAAAATCCATCTGTTCAACCAGCGCCGCGTCATAGGCGATTTCTGACAATGACGGATAATCCGCCAAGTGGACAGATTCTTCACCGGTCAGGGTTTTGAAAACATATTCGCTGACAAAAGGCATTAACGGCGCAATAATCTTGGCAACATTTACCAAAACGGTATAAAGCGTGTCAAAAGCCAGCGCATCGCCTTCCCAGAAGCGGTCGCGTGTGCGGCGGATGTACCAGTTATTCAGCACTTCCATAAAAGCGGCAATCTCATTGGTAGCTACGGCAACATCATAAGATTCAATACCGGATTTGACCGTATCACGCAGGCGCTTCAATTTTGAAAGGATGTAATTGTCAATCGCCTCGGATGAAGAGGTGATTTCCTTGGCTTTATATTCTTCGGCATTGGCATAGAGCGTGAAGAAATAAAAGGCATTCCACAACGGAATCTGCGCAACACGGGAAGCCTTGGCAATTTCTTTTCCCTCTTTGTCAACGGCCAGATTGCCGCCTTTCAAAACCGGAGAAGATACCAGGAACCAACGCAAAGCGTCTGAACCAATGCTGTCCAAAACTTCATTCGGGTCCGGATAATTTTTCAGGCGTTTGGACAATTTCTGCCCGCCCTCTGCCATCAGCAAGCCGGTGCAAATACAGTTTTTAAACGCAGGTTTGTTGTGCAATGCAGTCGACAACACAGTCAGAGTGTAGAACCAGCCGCGGGTTTGATCCATAGCTTCAACAATGAAATCAGCCGGAAAATGATTTTCAAACCATTCTTTGTTTTCAAACGGATAATGAATCTGGGCATAGGGCATGGAGCCGGATTCAAACCAGCAGTCAAAAACATCGCCGACGCGGCGCATCATTGTCTGGCCGGACGGATCATCCGGATTGGGATAAACAACGTCGTCAATGTAGGGTTTATGCAGATTGGTTACATCAAAGCCGGTTTTTTCCCTGATTTCGGCGATAGAACCAAAAACATCAATACGCGGGAATTTAGGATTGTCTGACTTCCATACCGGAATCGGCGTTCCCCAGAAGCGATTGCGGGAAATCGACCAGTCGCGCGCGCCCTCAAGCCATTTTCCAAATCGCCCGTCTTTAATATGTTCCGGCACCCAGTTAATCTGCTGATTATTTTTCACCATATCATCACGGAAATCCGTCACCTTGACAAACCATGAAGACATTGCCTTATAAATCAGCGGGGTATCCGTGCGCCAGCAGAAAGGATAAGAGTGGGTATATTGTTCTTTTTTGACCAACAGCCCCTTTTCTTTCAACAGCTGCATAATCGGCTCATTAGTTTCAAAAACCTGTTTTCCCTGATAATCGGGAACTTCAGCGGTAAATTTTCCGGCTTCATCAACCGGGCAGACAACAGGAAAATTCTCATCATAAGCTCGGCAGGCGTCAAAGTCGTCCTGACCAAAGCCCGGCGCAATATGAACAATACCTGTACCGTCTTCGGTAGAAACAAACTCGCCGCTCAGAACTTTAAACGCGCCCTTTTCTTTCAGGTGCTTAAAATAGGGGAACATCGGTTCATAAGACATTCCGACCAAGTCTTTGCCCTTGAGCGTTCCGACTTGCTTTGCCTGTTCAAGCTGCTTTTTATAGCGGCCGAGCAGCGCCTGCGCCAGAACGTATTTCTGGCCGTTTTCTTCCATAACGGCATAGTCGATGTCCAAGCCGACGGCAAGCATTAAGTTTGACGGCAAAGTCCACGGCGTAGTTGTCCAGACCAGAGCGTTCATGCCGTTTTCCAGTTTAAACATGACGGTAATGGCATTATCGGTCTTATCCTGATACCCCTGATTGACTTCAAAATTTGACAACGGTGTTTCTGCCGCCCATGAATAAGGAAGGACGCGATAGTCTTCATAAACCAGGCCTTTGTCATAAAGCTGCTTGAAATTGCAGATGACACTTTCCATAAACGGCAAGTCCATGGTCTTGTAATCGTGGCTGAAGTCTACCCAGCGGCCAATGCGTTTGAACATATCAACCCAGATGCCGGAATATTTCAAAACATCCTGCCGGCAGAAATCATTAAACTTTTCAACGCCATATTCTTCAATCTGTTTGCGACCGGACACGCCAAGCTGTTTTTCAGCGGACATTTCCGCAGGCAGGCCATGGCAGTCCCAGCCAAGACGGCGCTCAACCTTTTTGCCGTTCATGGTCTGAAAACGGGCAACAACGTCTTTAACATAAGACACCATGATATGTCCGTAGTGCGGGGTACCGTTGGCAAACGGCGGCCCGTCATAAAAAACAAATTCGGCGGCGCCGTCACGGTTATGAACGGACTTTTCAAAAGTTTTATTTTCTTCCCAGAATTTGAGGATATTTTTTTCTACTTCCACAAAGTCCGGTTTTGCTTTTACATCGGCATAATGTTTCGTCATGTGCAAACACCTTAAAAAAAATTATAAAAACGGTATTGATTGTTGAGTCAGCGGCGCACTGCGCCGGAATTAAAATTATGATATGTGCAAAAAAGTGTATCCCCTAAGGGATAATAATGGAAATGTGAGATATGTAAAAATTCAGCATCATATCAACAGTAAACTTTGTTAAAACTGAGAGGGAGTTTAATACAAGAAATCAGGCGAGTCAAACAGATTTTTTCTTTACGGAAAAAGTTCTTTTGCTGTTTATTTATGTTAAAGTACCGAGCTCATTTGCATTAGAGCTTATTATTAAGAGCCGGCAATTTTATAGTCTGTTTTTCTTTGTCGTTTTTTCCGCATTTCACGAAAAATATTGATTGAATACTAAGAAAAATTATGCTATAGTATCCTTGTGATGACAAGTGTGGAGGGTACTATGAAGAATATCAGCAAGATACTGTTACTGTCTACTTCGTGCATAATTTGTTACGAAGCCGGCGATGTTTATGCTTCTTTTATTTCCGATACCGTGCCCAGGTCAGGAATACATATCTACACAACACAACCACACCTTACCTCTGGCTATCCACACTTGTCGTCTGCTCAATTTGGCAACCAGCACCGTCATCCTCGGGCACACTCTCAGAGTGACGCTGCGATATCCGGGAATCCAGGTAAAAATATGGAAGCTTTATTTAACCTGGATGTCCGGGGCAGGCCCGAACATGACGTTCGTGTTGCTTCGGTGTGTTTTATTACCGATGCCGGACGGTGCGACGGAAGAGGTTGGGAGAATCCTGACAATCCGACACCTCCGGGACCTGACAATCCAGATATCCCGCCAATCGACCCGATTGTCAAATGTGAAGAACTAGGTTACAAAAAAGATGCGGATAAATGCGGAACGGGATTTTCCCCTGCCGGTTTTTGCCCGTTTGACAAATCCAAAGTCAAAGAATGCATTTGTTCTGAAGATTGTCCGCAAAATTATCAAAAACAGCCTTGCGGTTCCGGCATGATACAAACCGGAGAGACTACACCTAACTGTCAAAAATGTTACAAATGCACTGTATGCGAAGATATCTGCCCTAACGGATATTCTTTGGATAGAGGCATTTGCAACGAAGCATCTTCCTACAAAACGGAATGCGGCACACCATGCTACAAGATTATCTCTAATATCTGTTCCAGCGGTTCTTTGGAGGCCCCAGAAGAAAATGAAAATCAGAAAAACAAAATCGTGGCTTACACTAACTGCCAAAAACCTTGTTTCAAAAGTTTCAGCGACGTCTGCCCTAACGGATATTCTAAAATTTCTGCCAGTTCAGGCAAATGTTATGACACAGCTAACACTGATTTTGGAACAGTATGCAGAAAAGAAATTAAATGCTGCACACCGTTAAGCAGTGAGAGAAACTGTACTTACGGGGAACAGTCTTGTTCCGATGGCTGCGGCGGAACCAGAACCTGCTGTAAATCAGCACCTCCCAGACCGACGTGTCGAACATGTTGGCACAGTTGCCGCTATACATCGCAGAAAGTCAATACAAACCAGACCCAGCATATGGCCTGGTGTTCCAGCACAACAACTTGCAGTGATGGTTCTTCTCGCACAGGAGGCGGTGTTCACGGATATGTAACAGGTGTAAATAACGGCGGAAAAATGTGTTATTCCCCGGAATGTGACAGTCTACTGAAACAGGCTGTTATAAATCATATAAATAACGGAGACTATGAGGGGTGCGAATAACTTATTTTGGTTCGCTGATTTCACCGCCGGGCAGAGGCTCGGGGACACCTGTTGTCGACGGGAAAGTTATCGGCATACCGCCCAGACGGCGAACTGCCAGATAAGCAAAAGCCTGCGCCTCAATGGCATCACAATTCCAACCGACATCACGCGACGTTTTGACCTCAATTTCCGGCAGACGGCTGCGAATAAAACGCACCAAAGTCGGATTGTTGGCGCCTCCGCCGCAGATAATCAGGCTTTTGGGAGGTTCCGGCAGAAAGAAGCTAATGGAATAAGCAATCGCTTCCGCCGCAAAGGCCGTAGCCGTGGCGGCGCCGTCTTCAAGCGACAAACCCTCCAGGTGCTCAAGTTTTTCGTTAAAAATATTGCGGTCAATGGATTTGGGCGGATACATGGCGAAATATTTGTGTTTCATTAAGCTTGAGAGGATATGTTCATTCACTTTGCCGCTGATTGCCAATTTTCCGTTATAATCCATGTGCATACCTGCATGCCTGAAAACCCAGTCATTGACAGGGGCATTGCCGGGACCGGTATCAAAAGCCAGCATTTCACCATTGGCGCCAATCCAGGTCAAATTAGAAACGCCGCCGATATTTAAGACGGCAACCGGCTTTTCCATTTCCGCGCATAAAGCGGCATGATAAACAGGTACCAGCGGCGCGCCTTGCCCGCCAGCCCTGACATCAGCAGTGCGGAACTGGCTGACAACCTTAATCCCGGTCAAGTCAGCCAACATCTGCCCGTCACCGATTTGACAGGTATAATGGTTTTCCGGCTCATGATGAATCGTGTGTCCGTGAAAGCCGATGACATCAACAGGTTCGCTTTCCCCTTCCAAAAATTCATTAACCACCATGGCATGAAAAGCCGTCAGGCTGTTTTCAACCAGTTTAATTCGGGAAGCATGTTCGGGAGAATCGGGTTTCATACCCAAAACGGAGCGGATACTCTCTCTCAACTCATCTTCATAAGGCACGGTATAAGCCCGGCCAAACTCATAAACATCCACGCCATCGGTTTTAATGACGGCAATATCAACGCCGTCCAGAGATGTTCCGCTCATCAGGCCGACAGCCCGCATTGTTTTGATGACATCCATTGAAAAAAATTCACCTCCGTTATTGCACTATTTTATTTATATGTTAATATCCTTAAGACTTATTTAATTATAAAAACAAGGAAAGGAAAAATGAGCACATTCAAATCCCAATTTTTCAACATTATGGTTGAGCGCGGCTTTTACAATCAATGCACTAACGAAGACGGCTTTGATACATATTTGTATGAATGCGAAAAGAGCGGAAAACCGGCAGTGGGATATTTGGGCTCGGATCCGACCGGCGACAGTCTACATGTCGGACATATCGTTCCTTTGATGATGATGCGCTGGTTTCAAAAATGCGGGCATAAACCTCTAACGCTGGTCGGCGGTGCAACAGCGCGTATCGGCGATCCCTCGGGCAAAGACAAGCTGCGTCCTTTTTTGAGTGAAGAAGTTCTGGCCGAAAACATTAAAGGGCTGAAAAAATCTTTCAGCAAATTTTTGAAGTTTGGCGACGGTGCCAATGACGCCAAAATGGTCGATAACTGGGACTGGTTTAAGAATATCAATTATCTTTCCTTTTTACGCGATGTCGGCACATATTATTCCGTCAACCGCATGTTGACCATGGAAAGCGTCAAGTCGCGTCTGGACAGAGAACAGCCCATGAGTTTTCTTGAATTTAACTACATGCTGCTGCAAGGATATGACTTTTGCGAATTGTATCAGAAATACGGCTGCCGCGCGCAGATAGCCGGTTCTGACCAATGGGGAAATATTACCTCAGGCACGGAACTCGGCCGGCGCAAATATGATGTTGAGCTGTTTGGTTTTACCAGCCCTATTATCACAGATTCAAATGGCAAGAAAATGGGAAAATCAGAAGGAAACGCTGTCTGGATTAATGAAGAAAAGCTTTCTTCTTATGATTATTACCAATACTTCCGCAATATCGGCGACGCGGAAGTCGGCAAGTGCCTGAGAATTTATACAGACCTGCCGATAGACGAGGTCAGACGCTTGGAGGCTTTGCAAGACAAAGAAATCAACGAAGCCAAGAAAATTCTGGCTTTTGAAGCGACGAAGATTTGCCGCGGTGAAGAAGAAGCCCGCACGGCGCAGGAAACGGCTACCAAAGTTTTTGAACAAGGGGCTGCCGGCGGCGAGTTGCCGACACTTATTGTCAACAGTGTTGAAGGGATGAGCGTTATTGACGCGTTTTTGCAAATTGGTTTTGTTGAGAGCAAAGGCGAAGCACGCCGTTTAATTAAACAGTCTGGCTTGAAAATCAATGATAAAGCGATAACAGACGAAAACTATAAACTCTCCGCTGCCGATATCGTCGACGGCCAGATTAAGCTATCTCAAGGCAAGAAAAAACACGGGCTGATAAAAGCGGCCTAACCACAAAAAAACGCCTTCTTAAAAGAAGGCGTTTTTTTATAATAGATTAACGTTTAGCCTTTAATCAGGACTTTTTACAAAAAACTGACTTTATCCGATTAATCATACTCTTCCGGACGGTATGCTTTTTCATTTGGGAAACCAGCCGTAAAGATTTCGGACAATCATTTCTCTGCTCCAGAATTTTAAGCAGCCGCTCCACTTTGTGTTGGTCTGACTGAAAACAAGCTATCAATAATTGGCACAAAATGTCGTCAGGAAGATTTAGCAACTGTGTGGAAGTCGGCTGCCAATAAAACCGCTTTTTGTCTTGAGCGCCCTCATTGTAAGCCTGCCAAAACTTTTTTTGTATTTCATCTGACTGAGAAAAAACATACTTAACAACCTCCGCACTGTAAATATCCCCCTCTTTCAGCATAAACAGAAACAACTCAAAATCCGTTTGAACAATATGCAGCTGCTGCGCTTCCGTTGTTTGGGAAAGATATTTTTTCAAAACATTTCGTTCATCTCCCGGAACATCAAGAAATTTCCGATACATTTCGATAACAAGCGGGATTGTTTCTCTGCTTATAGCTCCCAGGTTCCGCAAATAAAAATTAAAATAAGGAACTGTTTTTTCAGGCGCATAATATTTGATGACATACATATCAACCAGCTTATCATGCTTGATTTCAGCCAGTGACAAATCCACTTTATTCCGGCATAAAAGTTCTATTGCTTCTTCTTTTATCGCACAAGAATTTGGAGTACTCATTACAGCTTTCAATATCTGGAGAATCATCTGCCTTAAAGCTGCGTCTGCAGCGCTTTTTTGGTACAAATCAACTAAGTAGGATTGTGTTTCCATAAACAAGCCGTTTGTTTGAGCATATTCGTAAACAAAACTCATTTTCTCGGGCGGAATATGCTTTACCGCTTCCAGTTCAATATCCATCACCCCTGGTTTCAGGCAGAGAGCTTCTTCAGGATAAATTTCAGCTAACAGCAACAAAACATTTGGCGACAAACCTATTTCAGGATTTATCTCTAAAGCAGAAATGCATTTTAGAATTTTTTCCCGAATATCTTCGTTACTTTCAGCATATTTTTTAACGAAAATATTCTGATCATCGTACATTACCCTAACACTCAGGCAATAATTAATCAATATATCCCAATTTTGGGACACAATCTGACGTTCAATCCATTTTTGACTAAAACTTTTCATAATGGTACAAGTTAATTATTTGACATAAAAATATTTTTATGTCAAATAACCTACTATTAAGAACAAGATATGTCAAATAAAAAACGCCTTCTTAAAAGAAGGCGTTTTTTATCAGAAACCAAGCCAGCGGACAATACGGCTCCACAGTCCGCTTTTCGTTACCCGATTATCCGTTTTTTCTTTATTCAGAAACGTTTTATAAAATCCCCAAGAGCCAAAGATATCTATATAAAGTTCATAAGACTGCGGGCAATCGGTTCGTTCCAAAAAGCTTTTTTCTGTTTTTTTCCACCAATCGACGGATTTTACATTCTCTCCGGCTGCTGCGATAAAAATGTCCAGGTATTTAAGGATATTCTCATCACTGCATTGCGTAAAAAGTTCATGCAATGCCGAAGGTTCTAATTTTTGGAGATTTTGCTTTATAAATCCCCAAAATCTTTTTTGATAATCTTCATCTTGAGAAAAAACAAAACGCAAGTTACCAAGGAGCCGCCCATCGTCTTGTTTTATTTTCAGAAGCAATATCTCAGGAATTTCAGCAGCTAACTCAGCTTCCTGTTCAACATTAAGCAATGGCAGCATTTTATTTATTATTTGCTCCACTGAACCAAGGAAGCGTCCATAGCAGCGAGGACACCTAAAAAAGAATTTCAGAAAAAGAACCAAGGTTTCTTTATAAAAATCCATATTTCGACATCTTTGAAAATAGCTGACAATATCTTCCCAAGGATAATAGTCCACGAGGCTGCCCTCAACTTCCCGCGGCAGTTTTTTGCAGTGAAGCTCAGCCAGAGGCTTTTTTTCCTTGAGCCAAATCATGTAAGCCTCAGGAATGGCATAATGTTTTTCTAGAAAATTGTTTAGGACTTCGCAACAAAAGTCGTAAACACTATCATTTCTTTGGTTTCTATCAAGCTGTTTTTCCTGGTTATATATCTGACAAAGAAATTGCTGCGTCTGCGGATATAAACCATCATGCCCTTTTGTATCCTTTAAGGAATCTGCATAACAATTAAAGGTAAATGACCTTATTCTATAATCATGGCTGTAGCAGCAGTTGATTACTGTCTTCATTGCCGTCAGCTCCAACTCTTCCGTAAAAATCGGTTTCTTTGCGGCTTCCTCAATCAGCCAAGGCACGATATTTTCCTGCTTTACCATGTAAGCCAATATCTCAGGAAGCGTTTTTCCATAATATTCCTCAATCAAAATCTTAAAACAACTCTCGATATGATTTTTGGCATTTTTGGTATTCGGCGGAAAAATATATTCCGGGCTGTCACAACACAATCCTGTTCCCACGGCAGTCAAACCGTCCAGAAAAAATTTCTGACTTGTTTGCGATAATCCCGATGTCCGGACATAATCGCAGACGTTTTCCCATTCACCAGCTTTAACCTGACGAAGAATCCATTTGGTTTCATTTAAATTTTTCATAATACAAATATTTAATATTAAATTTGACATAAAAATACTTTTATGTCTACAGATATATAACCCATAAAAAAATAAGTCAACAAAAAAGCTCTGAGTTAATGCTCAGAGCTTTTTTGCTTTACTCCCAAAATTTCCACCATGGCTTTTCGTAATAATATCCCTTGGGGCCACATTGCTGGCGGTATAAATTCTGAGAAAGCGGACAATCCTTGCGCGCCAAAAAATCTTTTTCTCCTTGTTTGCTCAGAACAATATCTCCAATATTGTAGGAAATACAAGCATCCAAGAGATTTAAGATTTCATTATCCGGGCGGATTTTGCAGAAATAGTCATATGCCTGTCCTCTTATCCGGCCTTTACCCTTATTAAGAAGCAGCCAGATTTTGTCCTGAAATTCCTTATTCTGACTGAATATAAAATCAATCAGGGAAGAATTATGAATGCCACCTTTGGCCATTCTAGCCAAAACCATTTCAGGATGGATTTTGACAAGTTCGGCTTCATCTTCCGCACTGACTCTATACAAAATATCGGCAGCAAGATGTTGATAATCTTTCAAAATCATGTCTTTGAAAAATTTCACCCACGCCAGTGCATTCTCCTCTCTGCTTCGGCACCGACAATAGTCTATCGCTTCTTCAGGTGCGTAATAATCCGAAATTTTCAGTTCGCTACCAAGCGGCAGGGAATATTTCCGCCCCGAGAAATAAACCAAATCCTGATGCGTTTTGAGCATAAGCAGTCCGACTTCCTCAATAATTGTTATATTTTTCTCTGAACAGAACAAATGTCGCAACAAGGAAATAATTTCCTCGGCATCATTCGTTTTGTGCTGCTTTTCTAAAGAATAATAAAACGAGCATAATGCTTTTTGCGTTTCCGGAAACAAACCTCTTGAAACAATGTAAGCTTTTGCATTGTCATATTTTTTTTCTTTCAGCGCATAAAAAATAATATTATACTCCGTTTCTGCATCGGGACAGCCGTATTTGGCATCAAGGATAAGCTGAGGGAATTCAATGCTTATCACTTTCCAGACACAATCAGACACCATCTTATGCTTAAAAATCCATAAAAACAACTGAAGCACATCATCTTTTGAGGTACCGTTTTCATACTGTTCATAAAGAAAGGCAAGACTTTCTTCCCGCAAGCCGTTTTTTTTGACATAACCGCTGATTAAATCCCACTTTCCTTGAGAAAACTGACGTTTAAGCCATTCAAGTTCATTAAATAATTTTTCCATAATCTTAAATATTTAGTATGACACAATAATAATTAGTTGAGCAGATGATAACACAGCCTGTTTTTTTGTCAATATTTTTGACTTTTTCTGTTGCATCCTTACGTTTCATATGTTATTTTCATGTAAAATTTATTAATTTATCTATATTATGTATAAGTATAAAAGTGAAACATGGGAAATATCCCGTATCGAAAACAATGTTATTTATTACAAAAGCCTCAATCCTTTGAACAGCAAAGAACGGCAAATTAAAATCAGCGAAAATTTTTTCAATAAAAAAATTCCCCTGAAATTTTACTGGCCGTGGCAGAAAAACAAAAGACATTTTCTGACTTTGGAAAAATGTGACGACGAAATTATCGGCGTGTTGGTTGACAGCAAGCCGCTGTATCATTTACAGCCGGAAGATTATCCCGAAGACATGAAAAAAAGGATTGAAGAAAACCGGCAGAGAGAAACCAGATTTGCCAAAGAAGCGCCGGAAAAAATGGGCGTTTTACGTCAGGAATATGTTTCTTTGCCGATTTTTATCCGTGCCCGTTTGGATTATTTTGCCGACACGATGAATTTGTCATATAAAAGTTACGTTCGCCTGCAAAATGAAGTGAAATTCTGCTGTGAAATCGTTAAAATTTCAACGTTACCGGGTGTGCAGCTGCTTCCCGAAATCAGAAACTGGCTTATTGAAAACGATTTTTGTTCCAGCAAGGAAAAACTTCCTGAAGAGTATTTGGACTTTTTGAAAAACGGCAATAATATGCTGTTTTTTGATATGGCAATTGCCAATGATGACATTAATGAAGACAATTTTTCAGATTATATTGAAAAATTTAAATTCTATACCTTGTATTCCCCATGGTTTGAGTTCAAGATTACTCCTTTTATGATGGAAGAATACTGGTCTTTGAGAAAAAATAATTATGTTTAACTTAACAAAAAACAATTTTTATGAAAACAAGAGAATTTACAACAATTATTAACGGCTGGAGAGCCAATGTCCGCGTTCAGAACAACCGTTACAAAGTACAACAGAAAGTCGCCGTATCGACAAACAACAAACGGCGTTCTCTGAATTATGCAAAAATCTGATATTATCCCCCAAAGTTTTTATAACTGCGGGGGTATTTTATTTTAAAGACTTATAAAGTATGTTTGATTATTATTCCTATTGATTTCCTACTGCGGAAGACTTAAATTTACAGAAAGGAAACAAGGATAAAAAAATGCAAGACAATTTACCGGAATTACGCGACATACATCTACCGGAAAGCATCCCGGCTTTTCCGCCGGCTTACGGCTGGTGGGTGATTTTGGCGGGAATCATTTTTCTTGCGTTTTTATATGTTCTGTTCAGAAAATCTCGGAAACGGAGTAAAAAGCAATATGCCCTTTCGCTGTTGGAAGCTTATGGTGCAGACACGGTTGCCGCCGCAGCCGGAATGTCAGAAATACTCAGGAGAATCTGTTTGATAAAGTATAAAGAAGCTGCTGCGCTTTTCGGCAACGAATGGATTGATTTTCTTAACAGGCACTGCCGGAAGAAACTTTCAGGCAAAGCTGCGGAACTTTTGATTAACGCCCCGTATCTTAACAAAAATGCGCATACTTATGAGCCGCGGGAAATTCGAGAACTGAGGAATTTCTGTATCAGCTGGATCGGAGAAAACTTATGAACCATTTTGCCAATCCCGAAATGTTCTGGCTGCTCGTTCTGCCTTTCTTTTTCCGCCTGTTTATGCCGCGCGCTAAAGGAATGCACGGCGACGCTCTGAAGATCCCGTTTTTGAAAGACATTGAAATCATCAGTGCACAAAGCGGCAGAGGCTGGCGTTCGACAAGCGGCCGCAACGCTTTCTTTTCTTTTTCCTTTTTTCTTTTATATCTGGTCTGGACGCTTTTGACGACAGCATTAGCCCGCCCGCAGTGGATTGGCGAACCGATACGTTTGCCCGGTTTAAGCCGCGACATTCTGCTGGTTGCCGATATTTCAACTTCCATGACGGAACCTGATTTTATTATCGGGCAGCGGCGCGTTGACCGATTGACTGCAATAAAGAAAACAGCTTCTGATTTTATCAGAAAGCGCGTTGATGACCGTATCGGCCTTATTTTATTCGGGACCAGAGCTTATTTACAGGCGCCGATTACCTATGATAAGAAATCTGTTGAGGAAATTTTGTGGTCCATGGACGCTGGCATGGCCGGAAATTCAACCGCTATCGGCGATGCTTTGGGACTGGCACTGAAAACACTCAGAAACTCTCCTAACAAGGACAAAAAAGTTATTGTCCTGATGACTGACGGTGAAAACAATGACGGCAGCTTATCTATTGCGCAGGCCGTTCGTCTGGCCAAGCAGGAAAACGTTAAAATTTACACAATCGGTGTCGGCTCCGATAACATGACAGGGGTGACGCTTTTCGGCATTCAAATCGGCGGCAGTTCAGGACTTGATGAAGAAAGCCTGGCTGAAATCGCCGAGGAAACCAAAGGCACTTATTTCAGAGCCAAAGACACAAAATCTCTGGAACGGATTTATGAAGAAATTGACCGGATGGAAACCTCCCACAATGACGAACAGTACATTCGGGAAACGGTAGAACGTTTTTACTGGCCGTTGGCGGCGGCAATGGCTGTTGCCTTTCTGTTACTGTTATATCGGCGGAGGAAATAGATGGAAGAGTTTATTGAAAATTTTCATTTTATCCGCCCGTGGTGGCTATTGGCTATGCTTTTGCCATTGCTTTTCTATGCAAAATTTTCGGGAAAAACAGCGGTAAAATCCTCTTGGCAAAAAGTCTGCGACAAAAGGCTGCTGGACTTTCTGCTCATCCGCAGCGGTTCCGCCCAATCCAGATTTATCTCTCTGACGGCTCTTATCGGTTTTATCAGCGCAATTTCAGCTGCCGCCGGGCCATCATGGCAGAAAACCGAAGTACCGAATCTCAGTCTGCAAAATCCGGTTATGCTGGTTCTTGATGTATCATCGGAAATGGCGCGGCAAGATTTGTCACCCAACCGTCTGGCCAGAGCCAAATACAAAATCGGCGATTTGTTAAAACTGCTGAAAGGCAGACAAGCCGGTTTGATTATTTATACGCAAGAACCCTTTCTGATTACGCCGATTACCGATGATGCCCGCCTTATTGACAACCTGCTTCCGGAAATTACACCGGAAATTATGCCTTTGAACGGCGAACGGCTGGACAGGGCCATTTCTCTGGCGGCTGAAAAGCTGAAAAACACCGGTTATGCAAACGGTAACATTGTGATATTCAGCGGCGATGGCGGAACCGATTTTGCCGCTGCGCTAAAAGCGGCGGAAACAGCGGGAATAAACGATTATAAAGTTTCCGTTTTGGCTACAGCTTCGAAAAAATCAGAGCAGCTTGAGTTGATTGCTCAAAAGGGAAAAGGTATTTACAGCCAGATTTCATCTGGGGATCAAGATGTTATGAAAATCAGCAGTTTTATGGAGCAAGAGCAAAACCAGGAATTTAAAGAGGCCGAAAATATGCGGACAATCTGGCTGGATTACGGTGTTTATCTCGTTGTTCTTCCCCTGCTCTGCTGTTTGTACTTTTTCAGGCGCGGCATTTTGGCTGTCGGATTTATTCTGCTGACATTGCATAACGCCCAGGCCGGATTTTTTCTGACTGACAATCAGGAAGGACAGCGGGCTTTTAACCGGGGCGATTATCAGACAGCGGCACAAAAATTTCAGCAGCCCAGCTGGAAAGCTTCCAGTTTATACAAAAGCGGAAATTATGATGCCGCTTACCGTGAATTTTCCAAAGAAAATACTGTCGAAGCCTTATATAATCAGGGCAATGCCCTGGCAAAATCAGGAAAAATCAATGAGGCAATAAAAAAATATGAAAATGTTCTGGAACAAAACCCTCAGCATGAAGATGCGAAATTCAATCTGGATTATCTGAAAAAACAGCAGCAACAACAAAATCAGCAACAATCAGGCGGCAACGGCGAAAATAATGAAGAACGGCAAGAGAACAATGCGCAACAAGACTCTTCCCAATCTGAGCAAAATGAACAAAACGCTCAGGACAATCAACAAGGCCAACAGTCTTCAAGCCAACAACAAGGCAGTCAGGACAGCCGGGAACAAGAGCCGCAGGACGGCAACAGCAAACAAAATAACGAAAAACAAAATGTAGAATCGCCATCAGAACAGCAAAGCAGCGAAGGAGAGAAACAACAAAACGAATCTTTCCGTTCCGGTGAAGAAGCCAGAGAAAAACTGCCTGAACAACAAAGGCAGGCTCCAACAGCCGGCAAAGCGGCTGATGATGACAGCAATACGTATGACGAACGCGCCCAAGCTCTGGAACAACAGTATCGGGACATTCCCGAAGACCCAGGCGGCCTGCTTCGCGCATATATTTACAAGGAATATTTGAAAAACCGGTATAAGGATTAAAAAAAATGAAAAAAATTTTAGCCCTGTTAATGATAATTGCCTGTCTGGACAGCACTTCAGCAATGGCCCGGACTTTGACAGCGAGTGTTAACCGGCCGGAAATTCCCCAAGGTGAAGTTGTCGTCCTGACCTTGGAATATCTTGGTGCACACACAGACAAGACACCGGATTTAAGTGTTTTGAAAAAAGATTTTAATATTTTTTCAATGGAACAGGAATTCCAAAATATTTACGACAACGGCAAAACATATCAGCTGCAAAAATGGAATATCGGCCTTATGCCTAAGGGTATGGGAAAAATTTTAATTCCGGCGGTCAGCCTTGACGGAAATCGCAGCCAGGCGCTGGAAATTAATGTTATTCCGGCGGGAGATGCTTCCGCGATTAAAGCCGGGGAAGAAAATATGCCCAAATATGCCATCTCGGCTGAAATTGATAACACCTCCCCTTATGTTCAGCAGGAAGTCAATATGACCGTTTCTATTTTTGACGCCGGAGGCTTGCAGGGGAGCGCGCCTTATTTTGACTCGGAAGCGCAAAATGACTGGAACATTCTGGGATTGGGAGAACCGACGCTGGAAAGCAAAGTCATTAACGGCCAGAGCGTCCGGGTTATCAAATTCAAATATGCTTTGTTTCCGCAGAAAAGCGGCACGCTAAAGCTTCCTCAAGCCCGGTTTGACGGTTATTACTTAACCGGACGGCGCCGTTCTAACCCGTTACAACAGCTTATCGACAGCCAGTTCGGCGATATCGGGCTGAGCATTTCGGATATGTCGGCGACAAGGAACCCGGTTGTATTAACAACACAAGAGCAAAATATCATTGTCAGACCGGCCGCCGCTAATACGCAATGGTGGATTCCGGCGGAAAAACTTGAGATTTACAACCAATGGCAGCCTTCCCCGCCGGTTTTCAAAGTCGGCGAGGCTATCAGCCGCGATATCAGCATCAAAGCTGTCGGCGTGGCTGACAAACAACTGCCAACTTTGTCTTTTGACAGTTCGGAAAGTATTAAGCAGTATCCGGAAAAACCGGTCAGCGAAAACAGAATTGAAAACGGAAAAGTTGCTTCCGTCAAAAATATCAAAAACGTTTATATTCCCAGCAAAGCAGGAAAAGTCCTGATTCCCGAGGTCAAAATCGACTGGTTCAATGTTAAAACAGGAAAGACGGAAACAGCCAGGCTGCCGGCCATGGAAATAAACGTTATGCCGGGGAGTACCGTTTCGACAGCGGCTGATACTTCGACAATTCCAGGGTCGGAAAAGCTTTTGCCGGAATCGAAGAATGATGCGATTTTCGCTTCTCAGCCGCTCCAAGAAGCAAACGCAACGGAAAATAAACAGACAATGAATGTTTATTTATGGTCGCTGCTGTCATTTTTCTGCGGCATTTTTATCAGCTATCTGCTTTTCAGTTCATCCAGAAAAGATAAAAAAAGTGTTCCCGCCAGCAGCAATAATTATTTTACAGAAGTTGTCAAATATGCCAAGCAGAAAGACTTGAGAGCTTTGCGGGACAGTCTGATTTTCTGGGCCAGACAGAAATACCACGATGACAGCATCACCAATTTTAACGATATTTCTTCCTATAATAATGATGCCTCGTTTCATCAGGCTTTAGCGAATCTTTCCAGCCTTATGTACGCACCGCAAAAAACGGAATGGAATGCGGATGATTTTATTACCGTCTTTCGTCTGGTAAACAAGTCTACAGATAAAAATAAACCGGAGAACAAACCACTTCCCGAATTGTACAAATAGAAAGCGCTGTTTCTTTCTCCCAAAGGTTAAAAAATCTTTGCGTCGATTTTTCAGTCATTGGCTTAAATTAATTGTTGTATCCGTTGTAATTATGTGATATAGTATCCTTGTAGTGTTAAGTGTGGAGGGTACTATGA
>ERZ780157.268-NODE-268-length-74746-cov-5.796107_pt1 | contig 74746 bp, 86 predicted proteins | sample MGYA00511169_ERZ780157 | MGnify/ENA primary metagenome ERZ780157 (study PRJEB29588, sample SAMEA1965149) | human gut metagenome | biome: human gut; feature: human-associated habitat; material: faeces | place: Denmark | collected 2008/2010 ...
TTCTCTCCCATCTATCTTGTCATTCATTCCATGCGTCGAATCGGGCGTTACAGGCATGCGCCCGTGTGCCCCGCCGAAACGCTTTCGCTCACGGTCAACACCCAGCCTGCGATGCTCGCCTCGTCGGTCGCCTTCTATGAAGCGTGGCTCGCCGCCGGCGGCCGCACGCCTGAAATGATGGCGGGCCATTCGCTCGGCGAATATTCGGCTCTTTGCGCCGCAGGCGCGATGTCCCTTGAGACGGCCGTGCGTCTCGTGCGCTTCCGCGCCGAGGCCATGCAGAGCGCCGTGCCCGTCGGCGTGGGCGGCATGGCCGCCGTCATCGGTCTTGCCGACGACGCCGTCGAGGCCGCTGTCGCCGAGGCCCGTGAGACGGGCCGCGTCGAGGCCGTCAACTTCAACGCGCCCGGTCAGGTCGTGATCGCAGGTGAAAAGGCCGCCGTCGCCCGCGCCATCGAGTGCGCCAAGGCCCGCGGCTGCCGCCGCGCCATCGAGCTGCCCGTGTCCGCTCCCTTCCACTCGAGCCTGATGCAGCCCGCCGCCGACAAGCTTGCGGCCCGTCTGGCCGAGACCGAGATTCAGGTGCCCGCCATTCCCGTCATCGCCAACATCGACGTCGAGGTGCACGAGACGCCCGACGCCATCCGCGAGGCGCTCGCCCGTCAGGCTGCGGGCGCGGTCCAGTGGGTGCGCACGATCGAGCGCATGAAGGCCGCCGGCATCACCGACATCGTCGAGTGCGGCCCCGGCAAGGTCCTCACGGGCCTGCTTCGCCGCACTGCGCCTGAAATCAACGGCCACAACATCTTCGACGCCGCCTCGCTCGCCGCGGTGCTCGAAAAGCTGAACTGAAATTTGGAGAAAGACATATGACGACGTTTTCCGCCAATGCGCTCGAGGGCCGCGTCGCGCTCGTGACCGGCACGAGCCGAGGCATCGGCGCTGCCATTCTTGAAGCCTTCGTGAAGGCCGGCGCCACCGTGGTCGGCACGGCCACGAGCGAAGCCGGCGCCGAACGCATCACGGCCCGCATCGCCGAACTCGACGGCAAGGGCCGCGGCATCGTGCTCAACGTCTGCGACGGCGAGGCCTCCGCCAAGGCCGTGGCCGACACGGTCGCCGAATTCGGCCGCATCGACGTTCTCGTCAACAACGCCGGCATCACCCGCGACACGCTCGTGATGCGCATGAAGGACGACGCCTGGAACGACGTCGTCGAGACCGACCTCACCGCCGCCTTCCGTCTTGCCCGCGCCTGCGTGCGCCCGATGATGAAGCAGCGCTCCGGCCGCATCATCTCCATCACGTCCGTCGTGGGCGCCATGGGCAACGCCGGCCAGGTCAACTATGCCGCCGCCAAGGCGGGCCTCATGGGCATGACCAAGGCCCTCGCCCGCGAGATCGGCTCTCGCGGCATCACGGTCAACTGCGTCGCTCCGGGCTTCATCGACACGGACATGACGGCCGGTCTTCCCGAAGAGCACAAGGCCGCGCTTCTCGCCCAGATCCCGCTCGGCCGCCTCGGCGGCGCTCAGGAGATCGCCGACGCCTGCCTCTTCCTCGCGAGCGATGCGGGCGCCTACGTGACGGGCACGACCCTGCACGTCAACGGCGGCATGTTCATGGGCTGACGCTCCCTCCGCCGGGCATGAGGCGCTCCGGAGGGAGCCTCCCTTCACACAAAGCGGCTCTTGCTTGGTAAAATATTCAATCACCTAAACCCCGAAGGGGATTGTCCCTTCACTTTTTCCCCGCGCCTGCGGGGTCCTACCCCATTAAAGCGGAGTTAAAGAAATGGAAGATATCGAACTGAAGGTTAAGAAGATTGTTGCTGAACAGCTCGGCATCAAGGAAGAGGACATCAAGAACGAGTCCTCCTTCATCGAAGACCTCGGCGCCGACAGCCTCACGACGGTTGAAATGTCCCTCGCCCTCGAAGACGCCTTCGGCATCGAAATCCCGGACACGGAACAGGAAAACCTCCGTACCGTCCAGCAGGCCATCGACTACGTCAAGTCTGCCGTCAACAAGTAATTTCGCCTCGAGTGAGCTCGATGTGAACGGCGTCCTCAGGGGCGCCCGAATTGTGGGATCCGCCTCTGCGGGTCCCACAGTTGTTTTAAGGGGAAGGCGGATAACGCCGACCCGCTAGTCCCTAAGGCCGAAAATCGTATCAGATTGTTCGGCTTCCAAGAACACCCACAGCAAGGAATACCACCATGATGAACCGTCGTGTTGTCGTTACCGGTCTCGGTATGGTTTCGCCGATCGGCAACGACGTCGCCTCGAGCTGGAAGGCCGCCCTCGAAGGCAAGTCCGGCATCGACCGCATCACCGCTTTCGACGCCTCCGCCTTCGGCTGCCAGATCGCCGGCGAAGTGAAGGACTTCGACGCGGGCAAGTACCTCGGCGTCAAGGAAGTGCGCCGCTTCGACCGCTTCGTTCACTTCGGCGTCTCCGCCGGCATCATGGCGCTTGAAGACTCCGGCCTCGAGATCACCGACGAGTTCGCGCCTGAATGCGGCTGCGCCATCGGTTCGGGCATCGGCGGCCTTCCGCTCATCTGCACGAACAACGAGGCCTGCAACGAGCGCGGTCCGCGCCGCATCTCGCCCTTCCTCATTCCGGGCTGCATCATCAACATGACCTCGGGCCAGCTCGCGATCATGAAGAACCTCAAGGGCCCGAACATCGCCCACGTGACCGCCTGCTCGACGGGCCTTCACGCCATCGGCGAGGCCATGCACATCATCGCCCGCGGCGACGCGACCGTGATGGTGGCGGGCGGCTGCGAGTCCACGATTCATCCCGTGGGCGTCGGCGGCTTCGACAACATGCATGCGCTCTCCCGTCGCAACGACGATCCGAAGACCGCCTCCCGTCCCTTCGACAAGGACCGCGACGGCTTCGTGATGGGCGAAGGCGCCGGCGTCCTCGTTCTCGAGGAGCTTGAGCACGCCCGCGCCCGCGGCGCCCACATCTACGCCGAAATCGTCGGCTACGGCCTCTCGGGCGACGCCTTCCACATCACGACCCCGTCGACCGACGGTCCCGCCCGCTGCATGCGCATGGCGCTCCGCCACGCCGGCATCGCCCCCGAGGACATCCAGTACCTCAACGCGCACGGCACGTCCACAAACGTCGGCGACGTCAACGAAGTGAAGGCCATCAAGGAAGTCTTCGGCGAACACGCCGGGAAGCTCGTCGTCAACTCCACGAAGTCCATGACGGGCCACCTTCTCGGCGGCGCCGGCGGCGTCGAGTCCGTCTTCACGATCAAGGCGCTCGAGGAGCAGGTCTCGCCCCCGACGATCAACGTCTTCGAGCAGGATCCCGAATGCGACATCGACTGCTGTCCCAACGAGGCCCGCAGGATGGAGATCAACTACGCCATGAAGAACTCCTTCGGCTTCGGCGGCACGAACTCCACGGTGATCTACAAGCGCTGGACTGAATAAGGCGGCTTGTTCCTGCGCAGTCCGCAGGACCATCCGCATGCGCAAAAGGGCACTCTCCTCACGTTGAGGCGGGTGCCTTTTTTATGCCGCTCCTCCCGCGGTCTCAAAAGAGGAGGAAAATGTCTGCATGACATTCTTTCCAATCAAAGGAGAACGACATGCAGGACTGCGCCAGGTACGTCGAGGAGATGACGAGGCTTCGCCGTGAAATCCACCGCCGCCCCGAAGAGGGCTGGACCGAATTCGAGACCCAGTGGAAGGTCTTCCGTGCGCTTGAGGCGCTCGGCTGGACGATCCGCATGGGGCTGGACGTGATCAGGCCCGAGGCCGTCATGGGCCGCAATGCGGAGCTCGTCGAGAAGGCGATGGTCCGTGCGGCCGAACACGGCGTGCCCGAATCCTTCCTCAAGGCCACGGGCGGCTACACGGGGCTCACGGCCGACTTTGACACGGGCTGCGAAGGCCCCGTCACGGGCTTTCGCTTCGACATGGACTGCGTGCTCGTCGAGGAGCTTCACGACGCCTCGCACCTGCCCGCGGCCGAAGGGTTCGACTCCGAGATCCCGGGCCACATGCACGCCTGCGGCCATGACGCCCATACGGCGACGGGCGTGACGCTCGCGCACTGGATCACGGACCACAAGGACGAGCTCAAGGGGCGCTTCCGCCTCATCTTCCAGCCCGCCGAAGAAGGAACGCGCGGCGCGGCGCCCATGGCCGCCGCAGGCGTCGTGGACGATCTCAACTGGTTCTTCGGCGCCCATGTGGGCTGCAACTGCAGAATCGGCGAGGCGTCCGTCGTGAAGAAGGGCTTCCTGGCCACGACCAAGATCGACATCGAGTTCACGGGCGTGCCCTCGCATGCGGGTTCGGATCCCGAAAAGGGTAGGAGCGCGCTCATGGCCGCAGCGGCCGCCGCCGTGATGATGCAGGGCATTCCGCGCCACGGCGAGGGCGACACGCGCATCGCCGTCGGCAGGCTCGTGGCGGGCGAGGGCAGGAACGTCACGCCCGTGCACGCCTTCATGCAGTGCGAGACCCGCGGCTCTACGCAGGAGATCAACGAATACATGTTCGAGAGCGTCAGGCGCATCGTCGAGGGCTGCGCCGCCTCTTACGGCGTCGAATGTCGCGTGACGAAGGCGGGCGAGGCCACGAACTTCGAGGCGACGCCTGCCGCCTGCGACCTGGCGGTCGAGGCCTGCGCGGAGGTGTTCGGGCGCGATCACGTGACCAGTCTTGAGACTGCGGGCGGCAGCGAGGACTGCTCGATTCTTGCGCGCCGCGCCATCGAGCACGGCGCCGAGGCGACCTTCCTCTTCTACGGCTGCAACCATCACGGCCATCATCGCGCCGACTTCGAGATCCAGGACACGCAGAGCCTGCCCGCCGCACTTGCCGTGCTCTCGGGCATCTGCCGCCGCACCAACGGCCTCTGATCCCGATATCCGATCACGGGAGCTCCGCCTGCGGGCGACTCCCGTCCGGCGCCGCGAGGCTTCCCGCACGTCCTTCGTGCAGGAACCCGCGGCGCTTCCTTATTGGCAAAGCGGACGGCATTCGCCCGAATCCGCTGCGGTGCAAAAGATTCGGGGAAATTCAATGTGTAATGGCACCTGAATGGTACAATAATAGGTCCTAGAAAGGCCCGATGACGGCCATGTTTTGCAAGAGCCGCCCGTTCCCGTCGAGCATTGCGCTCCGGCCGGCGGCCCGTACAAATTCCGACCCATTCAGTCTCTTCAATGCAGAAAATCCGCAACTTCTCGATCATCGCCCACATTGACCATGGCAAGTCGACGCTCGCCGACCGCCTGATCCAGCGCTGCGGCGGTCTTTCCGACCGCGAAATGAGCGCCCAGGTGCTCGACAGCATGGACCTCGAGCGTGAACGCGGCATCACGATCAAGGCGCAGACCGCCTCCCTCAAGTACAAGGCCAAGGACGGCGAGGTCTACGAACTCAACCTCATCGACACTCCGGGGCACGTCGACTTCTCCTATGAAGTGAGCCGTTCGCTCTCCGCGTGCGAAGGCGCGCTGCTCGTCGTCGACGCTACGCAGGGCGTCGAGGCCCAGACGGTTGCGAACTGCTACACCGCCATCGACCTCGGCGTGACCGTGCTCCCCGTCCTCAACAAGATGGACCTTCAGAGCGCGAACCCCGATGCGGCCGCCGAGGAAATCGAGGACGTGATCGGCATCGACGCGACGGACGCGATTCCCTGCTCGGCCAAGACCGGCATGGGCATCGACGACATCCTTGAGCGCGTCGTACGCGACGTTCCGCCTCCGAAGGGCGATCCGGACGCCAAGCTCCAGGCCCTCGTCATCGACTCCTGGTTCGACAACTACGTCGGCGTGGTGATGCTCGTGCGCGTCGTCAACGGCACGCTCCGTCCGAAGGACAAGATCCGCCTGATGGCCACCGGCGCCAATCACCTCGTCGAGCAGCTCGGCGTCTTCACGCCGAAGTCCCAGAGCCGCACCTCGCTCTCCGCGGGTGAAGTGGGCTTCGTGATTGCCGGCATCAAGGAGCTCAAGGACGCTCGCGTGGGCGACACCGTGACGAGCGCCCAGAATCCTGCCGACGAGGCCGTGCCCGGCTTCAAGGAAGTGAAGCCGCAGGTGTTCGCGGGCCTCTATCCCGTCGAGTCCAACCAGTACGATGCGCTTCGCGACGCCCTCACGAAGCTCCAGCTCAACGACGCCGCGCTCCAGTTCGAGCCCGAAGTCTCTCAGGCGCTCGGCTTCGGCTTCCGCGCCGGCTTCCTCGGCCTCCTGCACATGGACATCGTCCAAGAGCGCCTTGAACGCGAATACAACATGGACCTCATCACGACGGCCCCGTCCGTGGTGTACGAGGTTCTGCAGACGGACGGCACGGTGGTGCACGTCGAGAACCCGTCCAAGCTCCCGCCCGTCGACAAGATCGACGAGATCCGCGAGCCGATCGACACGGTCACGATCTTCGTACCCGACGAATACGTGGGCGCCGTCATGAAGCTCTGCCAGGACAAGCGCGGCATCCAGACGAACCTTGCCTACCACGGCCGCCAGGTGCACCTCACCTACGAGCTGCCGCTCGCCGAGATCGTGCTCGACTTCTTCGACCGCATGAAGTCGATGACCCGCGGCTATGCCTCGATGGACTACGAGTTCAAGGAATACCGCGCCTCCGACGTGGTGCGCGTGGACATGCTGATCAACGGCGACCGCGTGGACGCCCTGAGCTCCATCCTTCACCGCAGCAACGCGATCTTCCGGGGCCGCGAAATCGCACAGCGCCTGCGCTCGCTGATTCCGCGCCAGATGTACGAGGTCTCGATTCAGGCCGCCATCGGCGCGAACATCATCGCCCGAGAGAACGTCAAGGCCCTGCGCAAGAACGTGCTCGCCAAGTGCTACGGCGGCGACATTACGCGAAAGCGCAAGCTCCTTGAAAAGCAGAAGGCCGGCAAGAAGCGCATGAAGCAGGTGGGCTCGGTGGAGATTCCGCAGGAAGCCTTCCTTGCAATCCTTCAGCAGGACGAACAGTAATCCCGCCGCAAAGCGGAGGTTCGACGACGGACCTCCGCTTCGCCGCATGAACGAAACGGAAGACATTGATGAACTTTCCTCTGATCCTTCTCATTCTCACGGTCGTCACGGGCATCTTCTGGGTGCTTGAGCGCCGCAGCTTCCTGCCCGCCCGCAAGGCCCGCGCCGAAGAGGCCGCCCGCCGCTTCGAGGCGGACAACCGCGAGGCGATCGATCGCGGCGAAAAGGCCGTGATCGACGCGCGCAACGACCTCTACGCCCGCGAGATCCGCCAGCCCTGGTGGCTCGAGTACACGGCGGGCCTCTTCCCCGTGATCGCGATCGTCTTCTTCGTGCGCAGCTTCCTCTTCGAGCCGTTCCGCATTCCGTCGGGCTCGATGCTCCCGACGCTGCACGTGGGCGACTTCATCCTCGTCAACAAGTACGAGTACGGCATCAGGCTCCCCGTCACCAACTGGAAGATCATTCCGCTCGGCAGCCCGCAGCGCGGCGACGTCGTGGTCTTCAAGTACCCGATGGACGAGTCGGTCGACTACATCAAGCGCGTCGTCGGCGTTCCGGGCGACACGATCGAATACCGCAACAAGGTCGTCTACGTCAACGGCGTCGAGCAGAAGCAGGCCGGCCACGTCGACTTCATCGACACGCACTCCCACGTCACGCTCGACCAGCGCGAGGAGAACCTTTCGGGCGTCGAGCACATGATCGCCGTCGACGGCCGCCGTCCGTCCTGGGTTCCGGCGCAGGCCATTCTGAAGAAGGTCCCCGAGTGCACGTACACGAACACGGGCTTCATCTGCAAGGTCCCCGAAGGCAAGTACTTCATGATGGGCGACAACCGCGACAACTCCGAGGACAGCCGCTACTGGGGCTTCGTTGATGACTCGAGCCTCGTCGGCCGCGCCACGTTCATCTGGGCGAACTTTGGCGACATGTCCCGCATCGGCTCCTTCCGCTGAGCGGACCCGGTCTGACAGACACCGTTTGGAATAAAAATGCAAGATCTTTCGATTCTTGAGGAGCGCATCGGCTACAAGTTCGCCGACCGCAAGCTTCTCGAACGTGCGGTGACGCACCGCAGCTTCGCGGCGCAGCACAACGAGCGCCTCGAATTCCTGGGCGACTCGGTTCTCAACTGCGTCGTGGGCTACGCGCTCTTCCAGCGCGACAAGCACTTCACCGAAGGCGACCTTTCGCGCGTGCGCGCCAACCTCGTCTGCGAGAGGACCCTCGCTGTCATCGCCAAACAGATCGACGTCTCGGCCTTCCTTCGCATGGGCGAAGGCGAGATGAAGACGGGCGGTGCGCATCGTCCCTCGATCACGGCCGATGCCATGGAGGCCATCTTCGGCGCCGTGTTCGCCGAAAGCGGCTTTGAGGCTGCCCAGAAGGTGATCCTCGGCCTCTTCGAGCCGATCCTCGCCGCGCCCACGGCCGAACAGCTCGGCAAGGACTCCAAGACGCGCCTGCAGGAGTACCTGCAGGGCCGCCACCTGCCGCTGCCGCAGTACGTCGTCGTCAGCGTGACGGGTGCCGCGCACGCCCAGCACTTCAACTGCGAGTGCCGCATTCCGTCGCTTGAAATCACGACGCAGGGCCATGCTGCGAGCCGACGCTCGGCCGAGCAGGAGGCCGCCACCGCCGCGCTTGAGATTCTGAAGAACCGCGAGTCCACCAACGGGAGGTCCAGACATGAGTGAAGAAAAGACCGTGCCGGCAATGTCCGACGCCGAACTTGAACGCATGCTCGCGCAGGCGGGCGCCGCCTCCGTGCAGGTGCCCGAGGGCTTCCGCTGCGGCTATGTGGCCGTCATCGGCCGTCCGAACGTCGGCAAGTCGACCCTGATCAACCACCTGATCGGCGAGAAGGTCTCGATCACCTCGAAGAAGCCGCAGACGACGCGCGACCGCGTGCTCGGCGTCGTGACCGAACCCGACGCCCAGATCGTCTTCATGGACACCCCGGGGTTCCAGACGAAGGTCGGCAACCAGCTCATCCGCCGCATGAACCGCACCGTGCGCTCCACGCTCGGCGAGGTCGATGCGATCATCTTCGTGATCGAGTCCCTCGGCTGGAAGCCCGCCGACCTCGAAGTCCTCAAGCTTCTGCCCAAGGATGCGTCGAACGTCATCCTCGCCATCAACAAGACGGACCTCAACAAGTCGAAGGACTCGCTCCTTCCGCTCATGGCCGCCTCGATGGAGAAGTTCCCGTTTGCGGCCATCGTGCCCGTGTCCGCTGAAAAGGGCCGCCAGCTCGGCGACCTGCTCGGCGAGATCAAGAAGTTCCTCCCCGAGAGCGTCCCGTTCTTCGATCCCGACACCTACACGGACCGCTCGCCGCGCTTCCTCGCGGCCGAGACGATCCGCGAGAAGGCCTTCCGCCTGCTCGGCGACGAGCTTCCGTACGGCATTGCCGTGACGATCGACAAGTGGCAGGAGGACGAGGAGAGCGCCGAGATCGTCGCGACCCTCATCGTCGAGCGTGAAAGCCACAAGCCGATCGTGATCGGCGAGGGCGGCGCCAAGCTTCGCGAGATCGGCCGTCTGGCTCGCACCGACGTCGCCGCGATGCTCGGCAAGCGCGTGCACCTCGAGGTCTGGGTCCGCGTGCGCCGCGGCTGGTCCGACGACGTGAAGGCCCTCAAGACCCTGGGCTATGAATAAGGACGCCCTGGAGGCGGGGGTGCCGCACCGCAGGGTGCGCAACCGTTCCGAGGGGCCCCGCTCCTCACGGTCTCCCGTCTCCTCGCTCGAGGGGCCCGCAGCGCAGCGCGCCTCGACCCTCTCGGGCATTCTCGAACGCCGCCGCGCTGCAGAGCGGCAGATGGCGGACGTCTTCTCCGCGCTCCCGGAACCAGCGGAGCGCATCCCCGCCCGTGTCACGGGCGAGCTCGGCTTCATCCTCCACGCGTGGGACTGGAGCGAGACGAGCCTTCTTCTCGACGTGCTGACCGTACGATACGGCCGCGTCTTTCTCGTCGCGCGCGGCGCCCGCCGCGCGTCCTCCCAGTACAGGGGCCTTCTCACCGCGTTCTGTCCGCTCCGCTTCTCATGGACGGGCAGCAAGGAGGCCAAGATGCTCGTGCGCGCCGAGTGGCAGGGGACGATGGTGCCCCTCACGGGCGAGGCGCTGCTCTCGGGCTTCTACGTCAACGAACTCATCCTCAAGCTCACCGTCCGCGAGGAGCGCCATCCGGGGCTCTTCGAGGCCTACGTCAAGGCGATCCATGCGTTGGCGCTCGACGAGCGCGACGCCATGCAGCCCGCGCTTCGCGAATTCGAGATGGCGGTCCTCAAGGCCGCAGGCTGGGCGCCCGCCTTCTCCGACGACGGCCGCTCGCCCTGGTACTGCGTCAGGGACGGCGCCCTCGAGGGGCTCGCCGGCGTCGAAGGGTTGCCCGAGGGCGTGCGCGCCTGGCCGGGGGCCCTCGTGTGCGAAATGCTTTCGGGAGAGCCGATGAGTCCTGCAGCGCTTCGCGCCTCGCGTGATATTCTTCGTACGTTGATCGACTTTCATCTCGACGGGCGCAGCATCCATTCCCGTCGCATCCTCGCCGAGCTCAACGGCCTGCAGAAGACCTGACGCCCGCCAAGCCGATCGAACCGGACAAACAGGGGGCGCTGCGGCGTCCCGAACACCAGGAGTGCATCGCAATGCTTCGTACCAAGCTTTCCGTCAATCTGAACAAGGTGGCGCTTCTTCGCAACTCCCGCGAAGGCAACTGGCCCGACCCGGTCTTCTTCGGCCGCATCGCGCTTGAGGCGGGCGCCGCCGGCCTGACGGTTCATCCGCGTCCCGACGAGCGCCACGTCCGCGCGACGGATGTCCCCGCGATTGCCGCACTCGTGAGCGAATATCCCGACCGCGAATACAACATCGAGGGCAACCCCTTCCACAATCTGATGGGCCACCTTGAGGCCGTGCGTCCCGATCAGGCGACGTTCGTGCCCGACAGCCTCGGCCAGAAAACGTCCGACCACGGGTTCGATCTTTCGGATCCCGCCGTCTGCGACGCCGTCCGCCCGCTCATCGCGCAGGCGAAGGCTTGGGGCTGCCGCGTGAGCCTCTTCATGGATCCCGACCCCGCCCTGATGGCGAAGGCCGCCGAACTCGGCGCCGACCGCGTCGAACTCTACACGGAGGGCTGGGCTCAGGCGCACGGCACCGAAGTCCAGGACAAGGTCCTCGAGCAGTACGCCGCCAGCGTGAAGGCCGCCCGCGAGGCCGGACTTGACGTCAACGCCGGGCACGACCTCTCGCTCGACAATCTCGAGGTCTTCCTCAAGGCCTGCCGCGAGGTGAGCGAGGTCTCGATCGGCCATGCGCTCACCGCCGAGGCGCTCCAGTTCGGCTTTGCCGAAACGGTCAGGCGCTACGAGGAGATCCTCGACCGCGTCGCCGCGTCCGAAGACTGAAGGGAGGAGCTGGGCATGATCGAAGTACTGAAGCCGGGTCCCGTCTGCGTCGACGTTGAGGGCCTTTCACTCACCGAGCATGAGCGTGGGCGCCTGCGTCATCCGATGACGGGCATGGTGATCCTTTTCACCCGCAACTACAGGGACCGGGAACAGCTCAGGGCGCTGTGCGACGAAATCCACGCCGTGCGTCCGGGCATCCTCATCAGCGTCGACCATGAGGGCGGCCGCGTGCAGCGCTTCCGCTCCGAATTCACCGATGTGCCCGCCATGTCCGAGATCGCGGCGCACGAGGACGCCGAGGCGCGCTTCGAGGCGGCCGGTCTCGTGCTTGCCGCCGAGCTTCGCGCCTGCGGCGTCGACTTCACCTTCGCGCCCGTGCTCGACGTCGACTACGGCCGATCGGCCGTGATCGGCTCGCGCAGCCTTGGCACGACGCCCGAGCTCGTGACGGCGCATGCCGCCGCGCTCATTCGCGGGCTTCGCAGGGGCGGCATGGCCTCCTGCGGCAAGCATTTTCCGGGGCACGGCTGGGCCGAGGCCGACAGCCATACGGCCCTTCCCGAGGACGAAAGGGATGCGGAGAGTCTGATGCGGGACATGCTCCCCTACGGCAAACTGCCTGAACTTGCATCCGTCATGACGGCCCATGTGGCTTATCATGCCTTTGAGGGGGAGGTCGCCACCTTCTCGAGGCGCCTCCTGCAGGACGAGCTTCGAGAACGGCTGGGCTTTCGCGGCCTCGTCTTCTCGGACGACCTCAGCATGAAGGGCGCCGCGGGCGGCAGCGTGACGGAGCAGGCCGAGAAGGCGCTTGCGGCGGGCTGCGACATGGTACTCGTATGCAATCGTCCCGACATGGCCGACGAGCTTCTCGCGAACCTGCGTTGGACTCGACCGCCCGAATTCGCCGCGCGCCTTGCGGGGCTCGCGCCCGCCGCGGCTTGCGGCGGTGCGGAGCTTGAAGAGGCCCGCTCCCTTCTGGCGGCCTGACGGCCGGCCCCGAAGGCGTCAATCATTCCACGTATAGGAAGGCTGTCTTGATCATCGAATCACTGCTCGACACGGACCTCTACAAATTCACGATGCAGCAGTGCGTGCTGCACCAGTTCCCGGGGGCCGATGCCGAATACCGCTTCAAGTGCCGCACGCCCGGCATCGATCTTTCGCCCTTCGTCGACGAGATCAACGCCGAGCTCGACCATCTCTGCAGCCTCTACTTCAGGGAGGACGAGCTCGCCTACCTCGACAGCCTGCGCTTCATCAAGTCGGACTACGTCGAGTTTCTGAGCCTCTTCCATCTGAAGCGCAAGTACATCTCCGTGACGAAGTCTCAGGACTATCCCTGCGGCATCGACATCACCGCGAAGGGCCCGTGGCTGCACACGATCCTCTTTGAGATTCCCGTGCTTGCGATCGTCAACGAGGTCTACTTCAGGAACACGTATCCAGATCTTGACGAGACGGAGGGGGTCGCACGCCTTGAGCGCAAGATCGAGCTTCTGCGCAACGAGCCCGACAACGGCGGGCTGCGGATCTCCGACTACGGTACGAGGCGCCGCTTCTCCAAGGCCTGGCAGAAGAAGGTTCTCCTCAACATGAAGGAGCGTCTCGGCGGCATCTTCACTGGCACGTCGAACGTCATGTACGCCAAGGAGCTCGGCCTCACGCCCCACGGCACGATGGCCCACGAGTTCCTGCAGGCCTGCCAGGCGCTGGGCCCAAGACTGCGCGACACGCAGGTCTTCGCCTTCGAGATGTGGGCCAAGGAGTACAGGGGCGACCTCGGCATCGCACTCTCCGACGTCTACGGGATGGATCCCTTCCTGCGCGACTTCGACATGTTCTTCTGCAAGCTCTTCGACGGCGTCAGGCACGACTCGGGCGATCCCTTCGTCTGGGGCGAGCGCATGATCGAGCACTGGAAGGCCAACCGCTGCGACCCGAGGACGAAGTCCCTCATCTTCAGCGACAGCCTGACGGTCCCGAAGGCCATAGAGCTCTACGAGCGCTTCCACGGCAGGGTCAAGGTCGCCTTCGGCATCGGCACGAACCTGATGAACGACAGGGGGCCGCAGCCGCTCAACGTCGTCATGAAGATGGTCAAGGCCAATGGGCAGCCCGTCGCCAAGATCTCCGACGCGCCCGAGAAGGGCATGTGCGAGGACGAGGGCTATCTGCGTTACCTCAGGCAGGTCTTCGGACTGCCGCCCGTGGCATAGGAGTCTCACGGGCACGATGAAAGGCGCGGACCTAGGGCCTGCGCCTTTCATTTTCCAGTCCTTTCGGCTTAAGGGGCCCCTCATTTGTAAAGAAACCTCGGAAAGTTCTGCAGGGATCAGAAAATCCGTGTATGTTTGCATTCTGAGATATTTTGTAACGCGGTGCACATTGGAAAGTACAGTTGGCGCCTCCGCTCCCGGGAAGCGCTTTCGACCGCACCTTCCAACGTACGCCATTTTCAACCGGCGGCCGGCGCTCAGGCGGTCGCCCCAGGGAGTCTCCATCGTGACTTTGTCCATTAAAAGCGTTGCGGCTGCAACTGCAACCCTTCTGCTGCCTGCTGCCGCCATGGCGAGCGACATGAACGGCGCCGAGCTCGGCCTTGCGTGGGCCGTGCCGTTTGCCGGCATTCTGCTTTCCATCGCGCTTTTCCCGCTGTTCGCCCCGCACATCTGGCACCATCATTTCGGCAAGATCTCCGTCTTCTGGGCCCTGTGCTGCATCATTCCGCTTGCGACCGTCTTCGGTCCTGACACGGCCTTCCACGAGATCGCCCACGTGCTTCTCGCCGACTACGTGCCGTTCATCATCTTCGTGGGCTCGCTCTTCATCGTTGCCGGCGGCATTCACGTCCGCGGCAGCTTCGTCGGTCGTCCGATCGTGAACACCGCGATCCTCGCGCTCGGCGCCGTGCTTGCCAACTTCATGGGCACGACGGGCGCTGCCATGCTTCTCATCCGCCCGCTCATCGGCGCCAACGAGAACCGCAGGCGCAAGGTCCACACCTTCATCTTCTTCATTTTCCTCGTCGCCAACGTGGGGGGCGCGCTGACCCCGCTCGGCGATCCTCCGCTCTTCCTCGGCTTCCTCAAGGGCGTGAGCTTCTTCTGGACGCTTGAGCACCTGATGCTTCCGTGGCTCGTGACCTGCGCCATCCTGCTTGCGGTCTACTTCGCGATCGACAGCTTCATGTTCTCCCGCGACCTCAAGGATGGCTTCAAGGCGCCCGAGGAAAAGCAGGCCATCGGCGTCGACGGCGGCATCAACATCCTGTTTCTCGCCGCCATCGTCGGCACGGTCCTGATGTCCGGCTTCTGGCGCTCGGGCGTGGACTTCACGTTCCTCGGCGTGCACTTCTCGCTCGAGGGCGTGCTCCGCGACGCGCTCTTCATCGTGATCTCCGGCGCTTCCCTGCTGCTTACCACGAAGGCCACCCGCGAAGCCAACCACTTCAGTTGGGATCCGATCCTTGAGGTCGCCAAGCTCTTCTTCGGCATCTTCTGCTGCATCGTGCCGGTGCTCGCCATGCTCCGCGCGGGTCACGACGGCCACTTCGCGCCGCTCGTCGCCCTCGTGACGAACGCCGACGGCAGCTTCAACAACACGTTCTTCTTCTGGCTGACGGGCATGCTCTCCGCGTTCCTTGACAACGCGCCGACGTATCTGGCGTTCTTCAACCTCGCCGGCGGCGATCCGACCGTGCTGATGGGCGAGGGCGCCAAGACCCTGATGGCCATCTCGATGGGCTCCGTGTTCATGGGCGCCGTGACCTACATCGGCAACGCCCCGAACTTCATGACGGTCTCCATCTGCAACGAGCGCGGCATCAAGATGCCGACGTTCTTCGGCTACATGCTCTGGTCGGTGACGATCCTCTTCCCGACCTTCTTCCTGATGGACATGCTCTTCCTCATCTGAGAGCCGTCCTGAAGAAAACAGGCTGAAACAAGGCTGAAAAACAGGCGCCCCGAAGCGAAGGCTTCGGGGCGTTTTCTTCATTCGCCAATCCTGAACCGCAGGGAAAAAGCAGAGGATAGTTGTCTTTACGCAACACTTGGGCGCGTGAAGGCCGGCATTTTCCTGCATTGAACTGTCGTACTAGTGACTTTGCGGAAAAGATGCGTTAAAGTGACACCTGTACCCGCACGCGGGCGCATCAGCACATGCGCCCGCGTGCTTTTTTGCATTCTTCGAATAAAGGAACCAAGGGACCCTTCACGCCATGCAGCTTACCGTCGAACCCAAGGACGTCTCCGACGCCTACAGCACGCCCATCGTTCAGCAGACCTCCTTCTGGTCCCGCGTCAAGGCGAATCTGGGCATGCGTTCCAAGGCCTTCGAGTTTTCCGTGCGCAACAGCGACCTCTACACCGACGTGGGCGGCTGGTCGCGCACCAATGCGGACCTCCTGATGTTTGCGCAGTACTGCAGCAGTGACGAATACGTGGCCTATCTTCCGTACGGTCCCGAGATCGAGCCGTCGGAGGAGAACCAGGGGCGCTTCCTCGAGGAGCTTTCCGAGTGCCTGAGGAGCTACCTGCCCAAGGGGTGCCTGGCGATCCGCTACGACCTCAACTGGCAGTCCCACTGGTGCAAGGAGGGCGACTTCGACGCCGAGGGCAACTGGCGCGGTTGTCCGCGCAAGGAGTTCCAGGAGATGCACATGAACTACGGCACGGCCACCTGGAACCTCTTCAAGGCGAACATGAACGTGCTCCCCTCCGACACGATCGTGGTCGATCTGTGCGGGACCGAGGAGCAGATCCTCGCCTCGATGAAGCCCAAGACCCGCTACAACATCGGCCTTGCCCGCAGGAAGGGCGTCGAAGTCCGCGAGATGGGGCCCGAGGCGCTCGGCCTCTGGTACGACCTCTACTCGCAGACGGCTCACCGCAACGGCCTGCACGTCAACGACAGGCGCTACTTCGAGAGCGTCATCGCGAGCCGCATGCAGTGTTCCGATCCCGAGGTGAGCGTGAAGCTCCTGATGGCCTTCCATGAAGAGAAGCCCCTCGCCGCGATGTTCCTGATCCTCTCGGCTCACCGCGCCACATATCTCTACGGCGCCAGTGCCACCAAGGGCCGCCACCTGATGCCCACCTATGCGCTCCAGTGGTGCGCCATGCAGACCGCCAGGCGCGCGGGCTGCAGTGAGTACGACCTCTTCGGTGTCGCGCCCAACGCGGATCCTTCGCATCCGATGCACGGCCTCTACCGCTTCAAGACGGGCTTTGGCGGCCAGATGTACCACCAGATGGGCTGCTGGGACTATCCGCTCGACATGGACGGCTACAGGCAGTTCGCGGCGCGCGAGATGAGCATGCCCGGCTACTACGCCTGATCGTCACCGACAGGAACAAAAACGGCGGATCCGCTTCGGAGTCCGCCGTTTTGTTCATCTCGGGTTCACGCCCGGCTCAATGCCCGTGGTGATGATCATGTGAATGGGCGTGCTCATGAGCATGTTCGTGCGTGTCGTCGGGCGTCACGGGGATGAGGTTGAGGCGTCCGTGGCGCACGCCGGGTTCGGCCGAAAGGCGGCGGGAGAGCGTGACGACGTCCTCGGCGCGGCCGCGGATCACGACGCTCTCGACGCACTCTTCGTGCGTGGCGTGCACGTGCATGGTGGAGATGACCTCGCCCGCATGCTCGTGCTGGTACTCGGTCATACGCATGGCGAGCTGGCGCTCGTGGTGGTTGTAGGCGTAGCTGAGCACGCCGACGCATTCGGCCGAGGGATTGTCCTTCACGTCCTCACTGGTGAAGTGATTGCGGAGAATGTCGCGGAAGCATTCGGAGCGGTTGGCGTAGCCGTGTTCGGTCAGGTACGCGTCGAAGCGCTCGGCAAGCTCGTCGTCGATGGAAAGCGTGAATCGCTGCATGAGTGTGTCCCCCTGAGAATGCCTTCCATTTTAGCGGGGGGCGCGGTGGATCAGGGCTCCGGCACGGAAAACCTCGGAGACGGCGTTCCGGGCGAGAGCCTCGCCGTCGTCCGTGACGGGATCGCGCAGGACGATGAAGTCGGCCCTCATGCCGGGCGCGAGCCTTCCTACGCCTTCGAATGGCAGGACCTTCATCGGGCGGGAGGTGTAGAGCGAGACGGCCTCTTCGCAGGAGACGGCTTCGGACCTGTTGAAGACGGTGCCGTCCCAGGCTGTGCGCGTGACCGCAGCGCCCATCGAGACGAAGGGATCGTCGGGATCGGCCCAGGCGGTGGCGGGCGCGTCGGAGGAGAGCGCGAAGGCGTCGAGCGCCGAGGAGACGGTCCTCACGGGATAGACGCGCTCAAGGTCCTTCGGGGCGAGCACGGCCCTGTAGCCTTCGATTTCGGCGTACGGGAAGATCACCTGGGTTGTCACTCCGAAGCGCATGGCCGAGGCGTTCATGCGGGCGAGCTGAGCCTCGTTGAGGAAGGTGGCGTGCTCGATGCGCACGGACGGGCGGTCCTCAAGCCAGGGCGTCTGATCCTCGAAGAAGTCGATGATGCGCCCGACGGCCCTGTCACCCATGGCGTGGACGGAGAGCTGGATTTTGTTGGTGCGGGCGTACTCGGCCGCGGCCTCAAGCGCGCCGTCGTCGAGCGTGACCATCCCGGTCGAGCCGTTGAGAAAGGGCGTCGTCACGGCCGCCGTGGCGCCCGAGACGCTTCCGTCGGCAAAGAGCTTGACGCCCGCGATGAAGTGGTCTCCCGTCCTGTCCTCGTCCGTGAGCGCGGGCATGCCCCGAGGGTCGCGTCCGCCCTTCCAGACGAGGTAGAGCCCTGCCCTGACGGGAAAGCCGCGGCGCGCCGCCTCGCGGTAGACGGCGAGCTGGCGGTAGTCGGCCATCATTTCGGTGAAGGCGAGAATGCCGCGCGCAAGAAAGTGTTCGCCCGAGGCCGTCATCATCTCCACTTCGCTCTCGAACGTGGGCTCGCCCATCAGGCGCTCGACGACCTGTGCGGCATTGAATTCGGTGAGAACGCCGTTGGGGCGACCGTCGGGAAAGCGTCCGAAGCGCCCGCCGGCGGGATCGGGCGTACCTGCCTCAATGCCAGCGAGGCGCAGGGCGACGCTGTTGCAGATCGCAGAGTGGCAGTCGGAGCGCTTCACGAACACGGGCTGCGTCGTGCTGACGCGGTCGAGGTCCTCGATGGTGGGGGTGCGGTGTTCGGCGAGCTTGCCTTCGTCATAGCCGAAGCCCGTGATCCAGGCCTCGGGCCCTCGGCCGGCGAGCGGATGGCGCCTGAGCGCCTCAATCATCTCCTCGATCGTGTTGACGATCGGGGAGACGCAGGGCACGGACCTCACCGTGGCCGCAATCCAGCTCGGATGGGTGTGAACGTCGCAGAGCGCGGGCAGAACCGTGCGTCCCTCGAGGTCGACGGACGGCACGCCGTCGTGCGCGGGTGCGCAGGCGCCGGGACCGATCCAGGAGATGCGGCCCGCCTTGACGAGAAGGGCGTCCGCGTCGGTGAAGCGTTCGCCGTCGTGAATGACGGCATTGTGAATGAAGACGTCGTGCATGGCTCTCCGGCCTTGAAGTTGAAGGGGATTCAGAAAGGATACGGCTCGCGGAGGAGGACGTCGCCCGAAATCTGGCGGGCTCTTGTGCGCCGTCATGCGGTATCGGGAAAAGAGAGGAGGCGGCGTGAGGGAAAGGGGAAGGAAAAGGCAAAAAAAAATGGACGTTCCGAAGAACGTCCATTCTCTCGATGACTTGGCAGGGGTAGTAGGATTCGAACCTACGAATGTCGGATTCAGAATCCGATGCCTTAACCGGACTTGGCGATACCCCAGTAAATGGTGCGGTCGGAGAGACTCGAACTCTCATGGCTCTCACCACAGCGACCTCAACGCTGCGCGTCTACCAATTTCGCCACGACCGCGGCCCGAACTGTTCCCCACTGATGTGCATCCGAAGAAGCGAGGTCACCAGCAGAGGAGGTGTATTTTACCTCGGAATTTCGTTCGTGGGGGCCTTATTAGGGTTTTCACTACCAGACATACCATATTCATGGGATGCCGGCTGTTCGACCGTCGACAAAACACCACCCGCTGGCTGAGCGGAACGCTTGTTGAAGGCGCCGGAAGCGAGCGTCAGGGCGATCGTGGAGCAGAAGAAGACCGTGGCGGCGATGGCCGTGGAACGGGAGAGGAAGTTTGCGCTGCCCGTAGCGCCGAAGACAGAGCCGGAGGCGCCGGAACCGAAGGCGGCACCGAGGTCGGCACCCTTGCCGTGCTGCATGAGCACGAGCACGATCACGACGACGGCAGAGATGATCTGCAGAACGAGAGCGATGCTAAGAAGAAAATGCATGGCGGTTAAACCTTAGAGTGAAAAATCAATCGACGCGGGCAGCCGCGCAGACGGAATGGAAATCTTCAGCCTTGAGGGCGGCGCCGCCGATGAGGCCGCCGTCGATGTCGGGCTGGGAGAAGAGTTCATGGGCATTGTCCGGCTTGACGCTGCCGCCGTAGAGCAGCGGCGTCTTCACGGCGGCTTCGGCGTCGGCCTCGGTGAGGCAGGCGCGCAGAGCCGCGTGAACGTGCTGGGCGGCCTGCGGAGTCGCCGTGCGTCCCGTGCCGATGGCCCAGACGGGTTCATAGGCGACGGCGCCGAGCTTGGCAACGGGCACTCGCGTGAGCACGGTTCGAAGCTGGCGCAGCACGACGGCCTCGGTGAGGCCTGCCTCGCGCTCGGCGAGCGTCTCGCCCACGCAGACGACGGGGGCGATGCCGTGAGCAACGAGGTTTTCAGCTTGGACGGCCACGGATTCGTCGTCCTCACCCCAGAGGGTGCGGCGTTCCGAATGGCCGACGAGGCAGAGGCTCATGCCGATGTCGGCGAGCATGGCGGCGGACACTTCGCCCGTGAAGGCGCCCTGATCCCTGGGCGAAACCGTCTGGGCGCCGACAGCGACCCCCGTGTCCTTGAAGAGGCGGACGAGTTCGGACAGATAGACGAAGGGCGCGCACACGGCGGTCCTGCAGTTGAGATCGCCGAGTTTGGCAAGGAATTCCTCCGCCCAGAGGCGGTTGGCCTCGGCGGAGCCGTTCATTTTCCAGTTGGCGATGACAATCTTTTCACGCACGCTGAGTTTCTCCAACAATGCCGGTGAAGGATGCGGATGGTCCGTTTTTGACGCGGACAATGCATAACCCTCGCATTTTATACGGTTTCCCTCAAGTCTTCAAAGCACTCGGGGAAAAAACGATGGGGTTTTGAAACAAGAAGCCCTGCTCTCCTCGCGGAGAGCAGGGCTCGTGTCTTCAAGCCCGGAAGGGCTCAGGGATTAGGCCTGGGCGGCTTCGTCCTTGAGAAGAGCCTTCATGGAAAGGCGCACGCGGCCCTTTTCGTCGGCTTCGATGACCTTGACGCGGACCTGCTGGCCTTCCTTGAGGTAGTCGGAGACCTGGTTGACGCGTTCGTTGGCGATCTGGCTGATGTGAAGGAGGCCGTCCTTGCCCGGCAGGAGCTGGACGATGGCGCCGAAGTCGAGCAGGCGCTGGACCGTGCCTTCGTAGATCTGGCCGACTTCGATCTTGGCCGTGATGATCTCGATGCGGCGGCGGGCTTCTTCAACGCGGGCCGTGTCCGGGCTGGCGATGGTGACCGTGCCGTCGTCTTCGATGTTGATCGTCGTGCCGGTTTCTTCGGTGAGGGCGCGGATGGTGGCGCCGCCCTTGCCGATGACTTCACGGATCTTGTCCTGATCGATCTTGAAGGAGATCATGCGCGGGGCGAAGTCGGAGAGTTCCTTGGCGCCGCCGCCGGCCATTTCATGCATCTTGCCGAGGATGTGCTGGCGGCCTTCGTGGGCCTGGGCCAGGGCGGCCTGCATGATTTCGGCCGTGATGCCTTCGATCTTGATGTCCATCTGGAGGGCGGTCACGCCTTCGGCGGTACCGGCCACCTTGAAGTCCATGTCGCCGAGATGGTCTTCGTCACCGAGAATGTCGGTGAGGACGGCGAACTTGTTGCCTTCCTTGATGAGGCCCATGGCCACGCCGGCGACGTAGTCCTTGAGCGGAACGCCGGCGTCGAGCATGGAGAGGCAGCCGCCGCAGACGGAGGCCATCGAGGAGGAGCCGTTGGATTCGGTGATTTCAGAAACGACGCGGATCGTGTACTGGAATTCCTCGGCGGTCGGGAGAACGGCCTTCAGGGCGCGCTTGGCGAGACGGCCGTGGCCGATTTCGCGGCGCTTCGGGCTGCCGACGCGGCCCGTTTCGCCGGTTGCGAACGGAGGCATGTTGTAGTGCAGCATGAAGCGGTCGTGCGTTTCTTCGCAGAGACCGTCGATGATCTGTTCGTCCTGCTTCGTGCCGAGCGTCGTAAGCACGAGGGCCTGCGTTTCGCCGCGGGTGAAGAGGGCGGAGCCATGGGTGCGCGGAAGCACGCTCTGGCGGATTTCGATCGGGCGGACCGTGCGGGTATCGCGGCCGTCGATGCGGGGTTCGCCGTTGAGGATGTTGGAGCGAACGAGCTTGGCTTCGAGTTCGAAGAGGATGCCGTGGACTTCGTTCATGTCCGGAGCTTCGGTGCCGGCGGCTTCGGCGTCGGCGACGAGCTGGGCTTCGCAGGCAGCATAGACTTCGCGGAGCTTTTCCGTACGGGCCTGCTTGGAGCGGATGCCGTAGGCTTCCTTGAGGCCGGCGTCGCAGAGTTCGACGATGCGGGCGACGAGGGCTTCGTTCTTCGGGGCGGGCTGCCAGTCCCAAGCCGGCTTGCCGGCTTCGGCGACGAGCTCGTTGATGGCCTGGATGCAGACCTGCATGGCCTTGTGGCCGGCCATCACGGCTTCGAGCATCGTCTTTTCCGGAAGGATGTCGGCCTCGGATTCAACCATGAGGACGGCGCGTTCCGTACCGGCGACGACGAGGTCGAGGCGGGAGGTCTTGAGTTCTTCCGTGGTCGGGTTGATGACGATTTCGTCATTGATGTAGCCGACGCGGCAGGCGCCGATCGGGCCGCGGAACGGGATGCCGGAGATGGCGAGGGCGGCGGAGGCGCCGATCATGGCCGGAATGTCCGGATCAACGGCGGGGTCGGCGGAGAGGACGTGGATGATGACCTGGACTTCGTTGAAGAAGCCGTCCGGGAAGAGCGGGCGGATCGGACGGTCGATCAGGCGGGAGGTGAGCGTTTCCTTTTCGGACGGACGGCCTTCGCGCTTGAAGAAGCCGCCGGGGATCTTGCCGGCAGCGTAGGTCTTTTCGATGTAGTCGACGGTGAGCGGGAAGAAGTCTTGGCCGGGCTTCATTTCCTTCTTGGCCACGACCGTGGCGAGCACCACCGTGTCGTCCATCTGGCAGATGCAGGCGCCGGTGGCCTGACGGGCGATCTCACCGGTGGTGAGGGTCACGTCGTGATTGCCGAAGCGGAAGGACTTGGACACTTTGTTGAACATCGTCATGATGTATTCCTCTGTGCATGGTTGTCGTCGCTGACGTTACTCATCAACTTTCCGGGCGCAAGAGCAATTCGAGTTCGAAGCTCTTTGGCACGCTGCGGCATCAGATCCCTTTTCCCTTGTGCCGGAGGGGGAGGGAGCTCATGTCGCAACGCGGTAGCCTCGCGTGGAAAGAAAGTGTGCCGTCAACGAACGACGTGGGTTTTAGATGCGACGACGGCCTGTCGTCGTTCGGCAGGCCGTTGTCAGGGAGAAAAGTTCCGTCTTACTTACGGAGATTGAGGGCTTCAATCAGGGCGCGGTAAGCATTGAGGTCGGTGCGCTTGAGGTAGTCAAGCAGCTTGCGGCGGCGGGAGACCATACGGAGAAGGCCACGACGGGAGTGGTGATCCTTGGTGTGAACCTTGAAGTGGTCCGTAAGGTGGTTGATGCGGGCGGTGAGAAGAGCAACCTGCACTTCGGGAGAGCCGGTGTCGCCTTCAGCGCGCTGGAACTTGGCAACGATCTCAGACTTGTTCATTTCAACGGACATTTGTTTTCCTGAATAAAGAAAAAGGTATGGAAACTTGCGGACACGAGCGTTGAGACTCGAGCCGTGAAAGCGGAGATTGTACCTACTGCATGGGCGCCGTGCAAGTGCAAAGCGAGGAAATTTTCACACAAGGCGGCGCGGGCTCCGAAACGGCCTCCGCGGGTTGACTGTCAAGGGCCCCGGAAGCCCTGAAAAAGGCATGAAAAACGCCGCGCTCCCGTGGGGATGCGCGGCGTTCGGAAGGCTCTTGGGATGTCAGCGCTCGTCGCTCAGACGGTAGCGCTTTTCAAGCCAGCCGACGAGCTGGCTGATGGTGAGCGTCATGACAAGGTAGAGGATCGCGACGCAGGTCCAGATCTCCATCGTGCCGTAGGTTTCGGCAATGACGAGCTGGCCGGAGCGGGTCAGTTCCTCGAAGCCGATCACGGAGACGAGGGAGGAGTCCTTCAGCATGGCGATGAACTCGTTGCCGAGCGGCGGGATGATGCGCTTGACGGCCTGCGGCAGCACGATGTAGCGCATCGTCTGCGGGTAGGTCATGCCGAGCGAGAGGCCGGCGCGCATCTGGCCGAGCGAGATGGACTGGATGCCCGCACGGAAGATTTCGGCGATGTAGGCGCCCGAGTTGAGCGAGCAGGCCGCGACGGCGGCAATGTAGGGGTCGATGCGCTCACCGATGATGTTCGGCAGGGCGAAGTAGATGATGAAGATCTGGATCAGAAGCGGCGTGCCGCGGATCACGTCGACGTAGACTTTGGCGGGCCAACGGAAGATGGGATTCTTCGAAAGCTGGGCAAGACCGAGGAAAAGGCCGATGATCAGGCCGAGACCCACGGCGAGCGCCGTGATTTCAAGCGTCAGGCCCGCGCCCTTGAGAAGCAGGGGAAGGCTGTTGACGATCAGGGATAAATCAAATTCCATGACGGGTGACCTCTAAGCAGATTGTGGTTTGCGTCCGCTTCCGGATGAAGGGCGGAGGGATGCTCTTCAAAGGGGGAGGGCCCGGGGCGCGGCGCAATGATAAAAGTGTAAGGCAAAATTTGCTGAATTTTACAGACACGGATCAAGGTTGTCTAACCGTACAGGGCAAACCTTGAGGCGTCTCAAAGAAAAAGCCGGCGCGCTCCCTTGCGGGAGAGGCCGGACTCCTGTGTCGTCAGATCACAGATTTGCGAAAAATCAGTTCTTGCCGAACCACTTGTTGTAGATCTTGTCGTATTCGCCGTTCGACTTCAGCTTGGCGAGCGCAGCGTTGACCTCGTCCTTGAGTGCGGACTGGTCCTTGCGGAAGACGAAGGCAAAGTCGTCGGCGGAGTAGGTTTCGGGCTGGTGCACGAGTTGGGCGCCGAGCTTGGGCTGTTGCGTCATGATGTAGGCCGTCACGGGACGGTCGTTGATGACGGCGTCGCTGCCGCCGATGGAGAGGTCGAGAATGGCCTCTCCCGCGGTGTTGAACGTCACGATCTTGGCGCCCTTGACCTTTTTGGCGGCGTTGTGGCTCGTCGTGCCGATCTGCACGCCGATCGTCTTGCCCTCAAGGTCCTTCATGCTCTTGACGGCGCCGGCTTTGGCCTTCGTGGTGACGAGGGAGAGGCCGGAAGTGTAGAACGTGTCGGAGTAGAGGACGCGCTTCTTGCGCTCCTCGGTGATGGAGAAGCCTGCGGCGCCCATCTCGACGGTGCCCGAGAGCATGGCGGGGATGATGGCGTCGAAGCTGAGGACCTGGAATTCGATTTTGGCGCCGAGTTCTTTGCCGACGGCCCGCACGAGGTCCATTTCGAAGCCGGAGACTTCTCCCGTCTGGGTGTTGACGAATTCAAAGGGGGGGAACGTCGGTTCCGTGGCCACCTTGATGAGGCGTTCCGCAAACGCGTTGGCGGACATGCCGCCGAGAACGGCGGCGCTCATGATGACGCCGGCGAACGTCTTGACGCCGGCACGTGCGAGCTTGAATTGCATTTGTAAGGCCCTCCTGGGCTTGTAGCGGGAGCGCGGTGCTCCCTGTTTTAATACCGTTCGCGTGAACGGCCCGAGAGTTCCTGGGCTGCAGGGGGATGCGGCTTCGGACGTTGGAAATTCTTTTCAGGCGGCCTGTTTCAGGTTGTCGGACTGCGGGTGATGTGCTGTTTTTGGTCAGTCCGGCCCGCGCGCCGCGCGGCTGGCGCGGCACGGGGACTTTGGTGAGGAGAGGTTACTTGGCGAACCACTTGTCCTCGATCTTGGCGAATTCGCCGGACTTCTTGAGCTCTTCAAGGGCGGCGTTGAGCTTCTGGAGGAGCTCGGCGTTGCCCTTCTTCACGGCGAAGCCGAAGTGTTCGGCGTCGGCGATCTCGGTGGAGAGCTGGAGGTTCTTGGCAACGCGCGGCTTCGTCTTCAGGAAGTAGGCGAGCACCGGACGGTCAAGCACGACGGCGTCGGCGTTCTTGACGTTGAGGTCCATGAAGGCCTCGCTCGTCGTGTTGAAGGCGGAGACGCGGGCGCCCTCGACGTTCTTGGCGTAGGCGGCGCCCGTCGTGCCGATCTGCACGGCGAGGGTCTTGCCCTTGAGGTCGGCGAAGGTCTTGATCTTTTCAGCATCGGCCTTGCGGACGAGATAGGAGAGGCCGGACTGGTAGTAGGGGGAGGTGAAGTCGACCTTCTTCTGACGTTCTTCGGTGATGGAGATGCCCGAGGCGATCACGTCGATCGTGCCGGCGGAGAGCGCCGGGATGAGGGCGTCAAAGCCCATGTTCATGACCTTGATGTCGTAGCCGGCCTTGTCGGCGACGGCCTTGATGAGGTCGATGTCGAAGCCGGAGAACTCCTGGGTCTTCGTGTCGAGGAATTCGAACGGCGCGAACGTGGGTTCGGTGCCGACGCGCAACGTGTCGCGGGCCATGGCGTTGCCGGCGAAGGCGGCGATGGCAAGGGCGGAGGCGGCAGCGGCGAAAACTTTCTTGAACATCATGGTAAGGCGGTCCTTTGAGATTCTGTCTGTTCGTTTTGCGGATCCGGAGCGCCTCCTGCAAGGCGCTTCGTCCGTAGGATGCAATATAGCCGAAGTGTTCGGCCCCCTGCGAGACGAATCGCCCAAGTTTGTACGCCGCTCAGACCGTATAGGTCCTATACCCCAATATTCGCGCGCCTTCGTATCAAAGCCACCCAATTGTCGGCAAAAGGCGGGGCGGAAGAAGCCTCAAGGGCGTCTCAAAGCTTCCATGCGTTCACCAGCCATCCGTTCTCGCGAGCGGCCTCGAGCAGCACGGGGTCGGGGTTGACCGCCACGCAGTCGCCCGAGGCGAGCGCGAGCGGCAGGTCGTTGCGGCTGTCGGTGTAGAAGACCGTCTCGGCGGGGCGCAGCCCCCTGTGCTCGAGTGCGGCGCAAAGGCGCACGACCTTGCCCTCGCGGAAGGTGGGCGTGCCCGAGAGCTCGGGCGTGATGCGGCCGTTCCTGACGACGAGCTCGGTGCCGAGCGCGACGTCGACGCCGAAGACGCGTTCGGCGATGGGCTTCACGAAGAAGGCGTTGGAGGCGGAGATGATGAGCGTGAGCATGCCCGCGGCCTTCGCGGCGCGGATCGTCTCAAAGCCCTGCGGATAGGCGATGGGACGGATCTTCTCCTCGATGAAGTCGGAGACGAGCGCATTGCGCTCGGCCTCGTCAAGTCCCGAGTAGGCGGGAACCGCCTCGCGCAGCCAGGCGGCGATGTCGAGCGTGCCCGCGTGGTAGGAGGCCTTCATGCGTTCGTTGATCTCGCGGAAGACGGGATCGGTTACGACGCCCCTTTCATAGAGATACTCGGTCCAGCCGATCGTGGCATCGCCCGCGATGAGCGTGTGGTCGAGGTCGAACACGGCGGCAAGCGGCATGAAGCCGGTGGCGGGAACGGGGCGGAAGGCGGTCATGGCGGGGAGAGTCCTTGGAGTTCTTGCAGGGATCGTCATTCTAGTCGTTCTCATCCAAATGTGATGAAAGCCGCACCGGGCTTTTCTCGTCCGGTGCGGCTTTTTCATAAGTCGACTTGTGCGAAACGCACGGTCGTTCGGGCGTCTTGTGCGGATCAGGCCTTGACTACGCGGGCGACGTCGGCGGCGAAGGCCTCCTCGCCCTGAGCCGACAGGATGCCGTAGAGGCGCATGGCGGTCAGGTTGCAGAGCACGTAGTTGCGCAGCGCGTTGAAGGTCTTTTCATCGCGCACGCCCCACTTCTTCTCAGCGAGGTTTCGAAGGGCCTTGACGACCCACTGGCAGGCGGGCACGGAGATGACCCAGTCGTGGTCGGCGAGGTGTACGACCCAGCCCTCGATGCGGCGCGGCAGCGGCAGGGTCTTGCCGTCGGCGGCGATGAGGCCGGCCTTGACGGGGTCGACGCCCGCGATGATCGCGGCGGCGCGGAGCCAGCCGACGACCTGGGCTTCGCCGGAGGCGCTGCCCGGATGCTCGTGGGCGCAGGCCTGGGCAACGACGAATTCGGCGGGCAGGCCGCGCTTGATGGACTCGGCGATGCTGAGTACGTGGTGTTCGCCCGTGCCTGCGAGGGCCTCCTCCTTGCGGCAGGCATTGTCAGCCTCCCACTGGAAGACCCAGGGCTTGTGCAGGTCGTGCAGGATTTCACCGCCGACGGCGTGGTCGAAGTCGAGCTTGAGGCCGTCGATGTTGTCGTAGGCGGCGACGAGGGATTCGGCGGAGACGACGTTGAGGGCGACGTGGGTGCAGAGGCCGCCCGGATAGGCATGGTAGCTGCCGTAACCGGAGCCCGGCGCGCTCCAGGTGGGCTGCGGCGAGCGGGTGGTGTCGGAGAACTTCGGGAAGACGGACGTGCGGCCGGCGGCGATCAGGCCCTCCTTCTTGAGGGCGGCGAGCACGGCGCTCTGGTCGGCGGAGGCGATCGTAGGAGCCGGGTTCTCGATGACAGAGAGGACGGCCTTCCTGAGTTCGGGATCGCGCAGACGGCCGGCGGCCGCGCGGATGATTTCGTACGAGGTCTGGACGACGTCGCTCTCGCGGGCCATGTCGACCGGGGACATGGCGGCGATTTCGACAATGGTGCGGGCCTTTTTGGGTGCGGCGGCAGCGGCTGCGATCGGGCTGAAGGCGGCGAGGCCGCCCGCGACGGGGAGAACGGAGGCCGCAGCGGCGGCGCCGAAGAGCGAGCGGCGGGAGATCTGAGTCATGATTTTCCTTTCACAAAACAACATCTGCATGAACTGTGCAGAGCAGGCCCTGTTCAACGACGGTCCCGATCCGGGACTTCAGGGCTTCGGGTCTGAGCTTTTCCCGGATTCCCTTGAGCCTGCAGGACGGATTCTTTCAGGGCCGCATGACGGCGCCGTGACCGTGCGTTGACATCTTGAAGACGCTTGCGTGAATTTTCGATGACGGATTGTCTTCGGACGCCCGATGCGACGAGCGCCCGTCTCTTCGAAGGAGACGGGCGCTCTGAGAGGGCTCGGAGCGAGGCGCTCAGCGGATGGGGCGCCTCCCCGCGAGCCATGCGGGAATGAGGGCGCATAACGAACCCGCAAGGAGCGTGGCCGCGGCGGCGAGAAGTTCGGGCGAGCCCATGGCGGGCGACATGGCAACGCCCGTTTCGGCGGCAAGCAGATGCGCGGCCGCCTCCGCGCCGATGAAGCCGAGGACGAGGCCGCCCGCGGTCCCCGCAGCGACGACCGTCATGACGATGCACCAGACGAGGCTCATGATGTAGCGCTGCGGGGCGCCGAGTACGCGGAGCTGCTCGAGGGCGGGCCTGCGGAGCTCACCGAGCAGCACGCCCATGATGAGCGTGGCGGCGAGCGCCGTGAGAAGCCTGAGGCGGGCCGTGATCGTCACGGCCTCGCTCGCGCCGCCCAGAAGCGAGTGGAGCGAGACGAGCACCTCGCCAGAGAAGACGCCCATCAGGTTGACCGACGTGCGGTCGGGGCCGGAGAGCGTGCGCTGCGACTGCTGCTGGCGCAGCCTGTAGGCATCGGCGAACGAGGCGGGCTTGACGACGACGGCGGAGACGCCGGGAAGCGTCTCGAAGTCGTGTTCGGGGAAGACGCCGAGCAGTCGGCCGTGCCCTTCTTCATGCTCCGTTCCGTCTTCTTCTTCGTGGTCGTAACCGTGGGCGCGCTCGAGTTCGTCGTGCACCGTCATCGAGTGCGTGGCCCAGACGGCCTCGATCGGAATCATGACGGCGCGGTCCCAGGGCGTGCCGCTTTCGGGCATCCTGCCCACGACCTTGAGGCGTCCGTGGTCGTGCGCGTGTCCTGCGCCGGGCGTCCTGCCGTGCATGGGTACGATTTCGTCGCCGATGCGGTAGGGGGCCGAGGCGCCGACGACGGCCTCGAAGGGCGCCTTGAAGAGGCGTCCCTCGGCGGGCCTGACCGTGCCGCCGAAGGTGACGAGCGACGTTGTCGTGCCGACGATGGGAGAGTCTCCCGCCCTGTCGCCGAATGCGACGGGGGCTGCCCACTTGACGCCGTGCCTTTCGTCAAGGTCCTTCATGACGGAGAGTGGCACGAGGGGAAGGGGTTCGTCACGCAGGAAGACGGCGCCGAGCAGAAGGGACGAGGGGCTGGCCTTGGCTCCGATGAGAAGATCGAACCGGTCGGCGGCCTGGGCCGAGGCGTGCCTCAGCATCCTGTCGGTCATGCCGGTCGCAATCGAGATCGAGAGCGAGAGTGCGAGGACGGCGGCGATGCCTGCGAGCACGGCGGCGCTTCTGCGCAGCTCGCTCCTAAGAAGCATGAGGACGTTCATGGATCAGATCCTTGGGGTGAGTCGGCCGTCGGCGAGCGTGAGGTGGCGCTCGAAGTGGCCGAGCACGCGCTCGTCGTGGCTTACGAGCACGAGGGAGGCGCCGAGCGAGCCTGCGGCGGAGATGAGTGCGTCGACCGCATGACCTGCACGGTTGGCGTCGAGGCTTGCGGTGGGTTCGTCCGCGAGGATGATCGAGGGAGACTGCATCAGCACGCGCACGAGCGCCGTGCGCTGCATCTCGCCTCTCGAGAGGAGTTCGGAGCGCGTGTCGGGATTGACTCCGTGCAACTTGAGGAGGTCCGTCGCGTCGCGACGCTGGGTGTTGGATACGGTGCGCGAGCAGAACGTGAAGGGGAGCAGGACGTTTTCGAGGGCCGTGAGGCCGTCGAAGAGGCGGAAGTCCTGAAAGAGGAAGCCGACGTGCCGGCCGCGCCAGCGGTCGCGCCTGGGTTCGGAGAGTGCGGAGACCTCGGTGTCGCCGTAGAGCACGCGGCCCCTCGTCGGGAGAAGAATGCCCGAGACGAGCTTGAGGAAGGTGGTCTTGCCCGCGCCGCTTGCGCCGCGCACGGCGATCATTTCACCGGGTTCGAGGCAGAACTCGTCGATCTCGAGGAGCGTGCGCAGGGAGGAGCCGTCGCGAACGTCGAGTCCGACGCCTTCAAGCTTGAGCGTGTCCGTCATCAGATCACCTCGTACTTTGCGTCGGCGAGCCGCACGAGGCTCACGAATCCCGTTTCGGGATCGGTCTCGCTGCCCGTTTCGAGCCGTCCCGTCACCTCGATGAGGCGGTTGTTCTGCACGAAGGCCTGCTCGCTCGCGAGCCTCACGAGGATGATGCTGTCGGGCCAGTCCTGATCGGAGTTGCAGAAGGGGCACAGGCTCACGGGCTCCTTCGTGAGGATGAGGAAGGCGGCTTCGGCCTTGAGCGGCGGAGCCATGAAGCCGCGGATGCGGATCCGCTTGCCCGAGAGCGACTTGAGCTTTTCGGAGAACTGAAGGCCGAGGACGGAGTTGCCCGCGTACATCTCCTCAAACCTGAGTTCTGGGACGGCGGCGAATGCAGGGACGGCCACAAGGAGCGGGGTCCCAAGAAGGCATTTGACGAATTGGCGGCGCTGCATGATGGGTGGCGTCTCGTTTCTGAAAATTGAAAAGGCCGGAGGCGGACTCCCGTGGGAGCCGCGCCTCCGGCGCGGGGCCCTGCGAGGGGCCTTGTGACCGTTACTTGCCGAGGGCAAGCGCTTCGGCCATCACGCGGAAGACTTCCGTGGAGTTCATGAAGCCGCGGATCTGTTCGGCGTTCGGACCCTGGGCGGTCACGACCAGATCGTCGACCGTGTGCACGCCCTGGCTTTCGTTTCGCGGGAGGTTGCCCTCGACGAAGTGGCCGCCCTCGACGTCCTTGTACCTGGCGTCGGCGACGTATTCGCCCTTTTCGTTCTTGACGGCCGGGTTGAAGGTGGCGTCAGGATAGGAGCGGTACGTTTCGTAGTAGTCGGGGTGGGCACCGAAGAAGACGGCAAGACGCTTGGAGGGCTGGAAGTTGTCGGGGAAGCCGTCCTTGTCCTTGTCCTCGTAGTTCGGGTAGCCGGCGTCGGCATAGACGCCCACCTTTTCGCGCATGTCCTTGCCCGGCTTGTTGTCGTCCACCGTGCCGGCGACGGAGATCGAGTGCGTGTGGTCGCCCGTCACGATGAGCAGCGTGTCGGGGTTCTTGGCGCAGTAGGCCTTGGCGCGCTCGACCACCTTGTCGAAGGCGATCGTGTCGCCCACGGAGCGGGTCCAGTCGAGCGGGTGGGAGTACTTGTCCACGAGGCCCGCCTCGAGCATCAGGAAGAAGCCGTCTTTGTTCTTCTCGAGCACTTTGACGGCGGCGTCGAAGGATTCGGTCAGATCAGGCTGGTTCGGGAACTTCTTGACGGTGTTGCCCTTCCACTGGTGGCGGTCGACCCAGCCGTCCATGTTGCCGGTGTGAAAGAGGCCGAGCAGGCGGTCGGGCGTCTGGCCGGAGACGGCGCTGAGCATTTCCGTGCGGTTCGTGACGAGCTTGTAGCCGGCGTCGCCGAACTTCTGGATGTAGTTGATGCTGTCCTTGCGCTTGGAGCCGGCGGTTTCCTTCGGGAGGAAGTAGGCGGAGCCGCCGCCGAGGATGACCTCGGGCTTGACGTTGTAGAACATCCCGACGATGTCGGCCTTGTCGGCGCGGCGGCGGGTGTGGGAGACGACGGAGGCGGGCGTGGCGTCCTCGATCTCGGCGTCGCTCACGACGCCGATGGCCTTGTTGGTCTTGCGGCGCAGAAGCTCGGCGATCGTCTCCTGCTTCGGATCGTCCTGGCTGGCCTGGGTGCGGTCGGCGTAGACGCCGAGGGCGTTGACGCTCGACTTGTGGCCCGTCATGTAGGCGGAGGCGGTGTTGGCGCTGTCGGCGGCGATCGTGTCGACGGAGCTCGTGCCGAGAAGAGCCATGTGCGGCATGTCGTCCATGGCGAGCGGAGCGTTGTACATGCCGTTCGTCACGCCCTTGGAGAGGATGCGGGCGGCGGTGCGGTGACCGACGGAGAGGCCGTCGGCAAGAAGAATGATGACGTTCTTGGCAACCGGCTTTTCTGGCGTCGTGTAGATGTCCCAGTTGGCGCGCATTTCGCCTTCGGGGCTCTTGACGATGACTTCGTAGCGGCCGGGCTTCTTGATCTCGACGTCGCGGACGACGAGGGCGGAACCGTGGACGTTGTCCTCCTTCTCCATCCAGACTTCCTTGCCGGAGAGCGTCTTGGAGTAGTTGGCACCGTTGATCTGAACGGTGACGTCCTTGCGGGCGACGCTCTTGTCAAGCTCGATCTTGAAGTCGAAGCGGGCGTTCGTCATGAAGCGGGCCTGATCGACGGGATAGATCTGGGCGGCGCCGGCCTGGCCGGCGGCAATGAGGGAGAGAAGCGCTGCGGAGACGGCAGCGGTCGCGGTCTTGATTTTCACAATGAATTCCTTCAACAAACAATGGTCCGAAGGCGCCGGGCCTTCGGATGGAGCAAAGTCTAGGAATTCGATTTGACGATCCCGTGTCGGCTTCGTGAATTGATGATGACCGCGAGGAGGAAATGATGACGGAACCGTGTCGGACGGGACTCAGTCGGCGAGAAGGCTCCAGATGCCCGCAAGGCAGAGGCCGATGAAGGCGAGGAGCGCGATGCACTTGAGAAGCGCGACGGCGGACTCAAGACCGCCTGGCGCACGGGCGGGCGCCTCGGGCGCGGCGGCGCTTTCCGTCACGGGATCCGTCTGCTCGGGCGCTTCGATCTCCGCGTTCGTCTTTCCTGCGCTGCGGCGTCGGCCTGCAGGCTTGTCGAGGCGGGTGCGGCTGTAGATGCCCGTGCCCGGCAGCCCAGCGTTGAGGTAGGTGCCGCGCTTGCCGACCGAGACGCTCGCGCCCTTGCGGCCGACCGTGGCGCTGACGCCCGACTTGGAGAGGTTGAGCGTGACGCCGGGAAGAATCTTGATGCGCTTTCTGAAAAAGAGTGCCATGGCTGTTCGGGAAGCTTGTTTGCCGGGAGGATTCAGGCTCGGACGGCGCAGGCGTGCGCGGCCGGAGCCCAATAGCAAAAAAGGCAGAAAGCCGAAGCTTTCTGCCTTTCGAATTCTGGCGGAAGGGGAGGAATTCATGAATTAAGGCATAGCAACGGTTGTAGAGGCTTTAATGTCAAAAGACCCACCAAAAGACCCACCGACGAAAAAAAGAAGACTAACGGTTTTTTTTGCTTGTGGCGTTGCGAGATTCTCTGGCTACGCGACTCAGGAACTCGCGTAGAGCTGCGATGGGGTACGCAGTAATGCCTGGATAGGCTACAGGGTCCGGGAAGCCGCTTTCCAATGCCCAACGTCGAAGTGTCGGCTCTGATGTATCAAAGGCGGCGATGACTTCATCTCGCGTTAGAAATGCATAGTCAGGAACTGCCGGATCAAAGAGCATCGCGCGAATGCTCTTTCCGTCTAGTGTATTACCTATTGCCATAGTTTGGTCCTCACGATGCCAGTTCAAGCCGTTCGTTCCTGGTGATCTTGCCTTCCTTCAACAGCTCCTTGTAAAGCCGGAAAAGCCCCTTCGGCGTCACGTGCGCCGTGACGGACACGCTCGGTCCTTTTTCAGGATGATCGAAGTTCGACACGCGCGGGCGAAGAACACCTTGCTTGACTCTGTCGGCATAGGGTTCGTTCTTCGCAGTGAGCCACGAGTGCGTGCGCAGCCAGTCGAAGAGGTGCTTGGCCGGATAGCCGAGCGTCTTTGCCGCCTCTCGAATGAGCATGTCGCCGTAGGAGGCCTCGACAGTCTCAGCAAAGGCAACCTTAGGAGCGTCCTCGGCGATCTTGTGTTCAAGCGCTGCGGTCTTCTCCAGAGATGAGGCCAGCTGTCGCAGCGCCGTCGGATAGTCCGGCAACGCGGGAGCGGATACCTTGGCCTTCGCAAGTTCGTCGCGACAATCGCTGAATGCTTTGACGAGGCGAATTTTGAAGGTGCGGGCGATCTCTGTGTTCTTCAGGTAGGTGAAGAGGAGCATTGCCTGGTTTTCGTTGAATAAGGCGACCTCGCGTTTTTGAGTGCCGCCATTCGTTTCAAAGGGTCGGGTTTCAAATCCAACCCTTCCGAAGGAGTTGAAGTCGTCCTCATACTTGCGCGTTAGCTTCATCACCGAAGCGTGTTCGATTTGAGCGCCGTCAGCGATGGTGAGAGAGTCGACGACCGGTTGGCCGTTGGTGAGTTTGATGATTTCATTCATTTGCGTTTTCATCCGTTACGGAAACGACAAGTTCAGCGGTCTCGATGAGGGCAGCCGCTGTTGCGATAGACGATTGGATGTCTTTGTAGGAGCTGAGAACTTGAGGGTTTTCGGTGGCGTCGAAAACCATTGTCAGGATGCTGCGTGCCTCTTGGCAGAGCGAAAGCGCCTGAGAGTGGGCCTCAGCTGAGGACAGAGAGTTGGAGAGCAACCCTCTGATGACGAAGGGCAAATTGAATGTTGACAGTGTCGCGGACGCGACAGCAGATTGACTGGCTTGCATAGCGAGTCTCCTTTGGGTGTTGCTGGAGCCTCGCGACCACTTTCCACGGTGGTGAGCGAGGCGCTACGGGGTGGAAATACCGTCCCAAAGGTGCCGGCCGCCGCAAGGGCGCCCGTAGGCCTCACTCGTAAAAGTGATATGCACGCACACAAAAAATCCGCTCGAACGAGAAGACGTAAGGCGGTTGTGCGCCTTTGGGGTTCGTCCGGGTTTCCACGCCCGATCACGCTTTTTCTCACGTGATGGGCTCATTGTATGCATGCGTTTGTCAGTTTGTCAACATTCGTTGCCGTATGATGTTGGGTGAGCTCGCGTCGTCACACGCGAGCCCACCATTTCTCACACTCGGAGTAAGCGAGCATGAAAACGTACCCGTACCCACAAGACCAGATCATGGAATACCTGCAGGAAGCGGCTGATAATGGAGAAGTGATTCAGCTGACCTATTACGGCGGAACTCGTCCTGGTGAGGCGCGTTCTGTTGTTCCGACAACGGTTTATAAAACTCGTTTTCATGGAATTTGCATAGACTCCAATATTGAAAAAACATATCTGTACGAAAAATGCTACTTTCCGAAGATGTTTGGTGTTCAAAAGCGTAATGCTTTAGCAGATACTCCATCACGGTTTGCGGGAAGTTCAAAAAGGTTCGATACCTTTTCTGAAAGTGACTCAAATGCACGAGAAATCCGTAGATTGGAAGACCTAAAGAGAAGCAAAGAGAAACTTGAGAAAAGCAAGAAGGAGCTTGCAGACTCTGTGGGAGAGCTTAAGGAGTCTTGGAACGACTTGGCTCATATCGTCAAGACACGGGGCGGTACAAGACCGATTCGTCAGACAGCCCAGGAGCCGTTAACCACAGAAGAAAAGCCTTCAATCAGTCAGCGCGGCTGGTTCATCTTGGTTTGGTATGTTGTTTTCTTTCCGGTTGGTGTCACACTCACCTTGGTGAATCCGAGATACAGCAAGCAAAAGAAAGCAGTCATCGTGTTGTTGTTCGTTGCATTTTTATGCGTGATTTGGTCGATGCCTCAGCCTCAAACTCCGCCAGCGTAGTTCCCTTAAAACGGTACTTCGCCGTCGTCATAGGTCTGGGTATGCTCTTGTGCGCGTGATCGCCTTGCCGGCTCTTCCTGTCGCTGTTCTCCACGATCCTTCGCGCTCTGGACGAACTGGAAGTGTTCGCAGATGACTTCCGTCACCCATCGGTCGGCGCCGTTTTTGTCTTTGTACTTTCTCGTTTGAAGACGGCCACGTACCCAGATCGGCGACCCCTTGTGCAGATACTCGGCAATCGTCTCGGCAGTCTTGCCAAAGGCGACGACGGTGTTCCAGTCTGTGGCGTTTTCGTATTGACCGTCCGCGTTTTTCACTCTACGGTTTGTGGCGACGGCCAGGGAAACGAAAGCGAGGTTGTTCGTCCCATATCGGAGGTCAGGGTCGCGGCCAAGACAGCCGCAAATGGTCACTTCGTTGATGTTCAGCATTGTTGTTCCTTTGAAATTCGGTTGATTTGTCGTTCAATCTTTTCGTGCATTGCTAGGTCGACCTTGGCGCTGAAACCGGGGATCAACAGGCGCAGTTGACCGATCATCACGAGGCAGTCGGCACACTCTTCCGCAAGGTTGTTTTCAAGCGCCGTGATGCACCGATACTTGCCGCCGGATGCTTCGGCCTGTCGGGCGAGCGCAAGACGTGAAGCCGCAGTTGCAGCCTCTCCGAACTCTTCGGCAGCCTTGAGCGTCTGATGGTCTCGCCCGTAGTGTCTGGCAATGTCTTTCAGTTCTTCGTCGATCATTCTTCGTAGTCCTCGCACCAAGGACGGAAAGAAAGCTGATACTTGCTGACGTCCAGTTGCCGGTTGCGGTCGTCGTACCAGTGTGTGCCGTTGAAGTAGGCGTACAAGCGGAAAGGTTTGCATCCTTCGCGATAGACGAGCTCGATCTGGTAGTGCCCGGGTTCCGGACGCTCTTTCTTGAATGAGTGCCACCGCTCGTTGTCTTGGTTTGTCATTCCTGCTCCTTGATCTCTTCAATGTCCTGCCACTCGATTCGGACGTGCGCGAGGCAGGCGCCTATCCAGATGCCGACCGTGATGCCATCGGCAAACTCCTGATCCGTCACGCGTCCGGCTTTGTGAGCTTCTGCGAAGTTGGCTGCGTACATGTTCAGTCGCTCGTGGAACTTGCCGCCAGACAGCGTTTCTAGTTTTCTTCGCGCTTTTTCGTCGCGAACTTGGTATTTCATTCCTCTTTCTCCTTCATCATCTGGATGCGGATCGAGCGATAGTCCTTCAGCGCTCCGACGCAGTAGGACAACTTGCGGATGGCCGCATCGACCTCCTCAATGGTCGGAGGAGTTCGACCTTTCCAGTCCTTTCGACACGACGTGGCGCATACCTCGATGGCTTCCAACGCGAAGAGCGCCCGGCGTCGGTGCACTTTTTCGTTCTTCATTCCTCGTCCTCCTTCTGTTTGACGAAGTACTCAGTCGGAAATAGCGTTGGTGCGATCTTTCCCTTGACAGGGACGTGGAGGAGGTAGAAGCCGCAAAGCGTACCTTTTGCGTGATACATGAACGCTCGTCCATCGCATTCCGCTTCTGCCTCACGGATCGCTTTTTGTGTTGTGCCCATCATGCAAGCGATTCGCTTTCGAATTCCCTTTTTCATTTCGACTGGCATTCTTCGTTCTCCTTGATCTTCGATAGCAAGAACGTCTTGAGCACGAACGCCGCATCGTCTTGCGAAACCTTGCTCACGCCCTCAGTAACCTTCTGGAAGATCGGCTTTGCTGCTTGGTTCAAGATGACGCAGGTGCGGGCTTTCTCGTTCGTCGTGAAGTTGACTTCATAATGCCTGCCGTTCACGTAGAATCCGTAGCCCCACATATTCTGAGAGCCAGTAATTTCGCAGTTGAGGCGCTGCATCTGTACCCCTGCCCACTCCGTTTGAGCCTTCTGGAAAGCCTTTGCGTCCGTCGACGCACGCAGAATCGCTTGGCCGATTTGCTCGGCTTCGAAGTGCCACATGTCGGCGATATATCCTCCTTCTTTGACTAGGACTCTTACAGAGGCCCCGCTCCTTTCAACAAGCGCGAGAAAGTCACGATCCTCGTCAAGCGTGTTGTCGTAGTAGTCCTTTGTCCATGGCATGCCGACGATCTCGGCAATCGCGGCTTGAGCGGCCTCATCAATTTTTACTGTCTGGCTCATTCTTCGTTCTCCCACAGAGCGTATCTGGCGGTCACATCCTTATGCCCAAAGGCGTTTAGCCGGCCGTCCCAAAAAATCGGCAGCCGGTGGAACGAGCCGAACGGGATGAAGTCTTGGCCGTCGAAAACCGCAAACCCCTGAAAAAGGGTCTTGCCGAAGTAGGGTTCCGGCGTGCCAGTGTTTTGATCCTTTTCTTTGACTTCGAGCCTGAGCGGCAAGCCGCGCGGCGGCGTCGTGTCCGGATACGTTTTCCATTGCGTCATTCCTTGTCCTCCTTACGGAAAGCCCCGCGCGAGGCGGGGCATGAGTGGGTTACTGGTGCTTGAAGCTCAAGCGAATGTCGCCGTTGTCTTCAACAGTCATGGACGTGCCAGCGATCTTTTTCAACGCTTCTGGATCAAACGCGGGCGTCTGTTCAACGGGCACCGTTTCAGCTGTGGGTTGTTCGTCGAACTCCTCCTCTTCTTCAGCGTTTTCTTCAGTGTCGTCATAAGCAAACAACAGAGCGCTGATCTCGTCGCTTTCGATTTTGGCGCGCTCGATTGTGAGTGCGTAGTTGCAGACGGAATGGGCAATATTCTGGAGGACTTCCTTGTGTTCGCTCTTGTGGCTTTCGAAGGCGATCAAGAGAGCAGATTCGACGAGGAGAGAAGTGTCGATGTCGTCGATCCGGTTGTCATACTGATTGTTGATGTCGAACAGAGCGGACCGGATGATTTCATGGGAGGTTGCTTTTTTAAGCATGAGCTTCTCCTTGTAGAGATAAAGGGTTAATTGTTTTCGTGGATTTCGTCGTCAACGACCGGGGCTTCGAGATACTGCTCTGCAGCGGTGCCTTTCTCTATGAACTCGCCTTCAATGAAGTCCTGCTGCGTTACTGCTTCGCCACGGTCCGACTTCTCGTCGATCTCGACTGCACGGACGGCCTCGATGCTGACGGGGAGGTACTTGAATAGGCGACGAATGACGGTCTTCTTTGCCATCTCGTCCCAATGCGAGGCCCAGGGGCCAGAGGTGCCGGCTTTTGAGGTCTTGCGCACAGCTTCAATCTCGGCGCGAGACATAACCTCGAATTGAACCCCGCCGCCCTTGAGCTTCGCGACGGCATAGACGTGAGTGACCTTTCCTCGATCCGCAACCGATGCAGGGATGTGCTCGATGTCCGGATCTAGACCGAGCTTGTAGTTGAAGGTGTCCTGTTCGTGCACGCAGTATGCGGATAGGCTGACGATCTGACCGGATCGACGGGCGAGATCGATCATTCCTCGGTAGCCGATAATCAGCTGCGCGTTCGGGCGGCCTTGCTTGTCTTTGCCATTTCCGAAGGGCAGCAGATAGCAATGCCCGAGCGCGGAGCCTGGCTCAAGGCCCAGAGCTGCGCACTGGAGGACGGCGCCGTAAAAGCTCTCAGGGGCGCACTTCAGAAGAGCCGGTGCCTTGCGGCACTCAGTCATGACGATGCGCGTCAGGCGATCAGCAGTCATGCTCTTCGGAAGTGCCAGGGCCATCTGTGCCTGAAACTTTTTCGAGCGCACGACGTCGATGACGGTTGCGGCTTTGACCTGTTGCACGACGGCGGTCTGTTCGGCGGCAGGTGCGACCTGAGATTTGAGAACATCAGTTGTGGACATTGGTTTTCCTTTGTGTTAAGCGAGTCGAAGGATGCGGGTGGTGGAGGTCTGTACGAAGTCCCTGTACAGGTCCGGGTGTTCTTTCTTGAATGCAGTGGATGCGAAGCGGGAGCTGTTCTGCGCCTTGTAGGTCACGGCCTTCTCGCCGCCAATGAGTAGTCCTGACTTCTCGCCGATGGCTAAAATCACGCGGTTTGCGACGGCCTTTTCCTGGTCTTGGAGCTCCTTGATGCGCTCTCTGATCGTGCGCAACTCGCCAATGTCGGCCGCTTCATCGTTGCTGGCCTCGACCATCTCGCCGTCATCGCGGGCGTACAGCTTCTTGATGTCGTCGGCATTGATCGGATCGGGAGGGACGTCAGCGAGGACCTTCTTGAACCAGAAGGCGTGGCACTTTTCGACGATGGCTTTGATCACGTCCTCGTCGCGCCGCACTTCGTACATTCGGAAGTCTTGTCCGCCGATGAGAACAGCGACATAGAACTTCTTGATTCCGGTAACGGCCATGTACCACTGAATCTGCGTTTCGTAGTAGAGCGGAATCTGGTGCTCGGTGACGACATTGCCGGACACGATCTCAGCTTCCTGCGAAGGTCCCCACTTGTCGGCCATGAATGCGTTGGCGGTCTTGCATTCAAGGCCAACGTCGGTCGAAAGCATGAGGCCTGTTTCGGCAGCCTTCTCGGGCTTGTTGACGCGGACCGTCTTGGCGATCTGTTCGTTGACAATCGCTCGGTCGATGTTTCCGCGCATCCACCCGTTTTCGCCTGTCGAAAGAAGGAAGTTCACGCGCTGAATTTTCATGCCGGTGCGCTTGCTGAACTCTTTCGCAACCACGTCTTCAAGCGTTGTTCCCCAGTAGGCTGCTTCGCCTGCCGGTGAGCCTTTGGTCTTGCCGGTCTTCTCTTCCCACAAGCTTAGCGGCGTCTTGTAAGGGTTGAGGCCGAGGACAGTTGCGACGTCTGAACCGCCGATGCCCTTGCTGCGCTCTTGCAACCAGGTATCGCGTTCCATCTCTGCAGTCTTAATTGCTGCCATTCAAAACTCCTTGAAAGAGCGCGGCCGCAACAATTGCGAGCGCTCCTACGAGAACAACGACCTTCCAGATCAGCGAGGGTCGTTCACACGAAAAAGGCTCGACGTTCTGCCGAGCCTGCTTTGCTGCGCGCCGCTGCTCGAGCGGTCGCTTTCGAGTAATTCGTTTCATGTCGAAATCCTGGGGGATGTGGTCAATCGTCTTGACTGGGTCTGAGTAGCTCATTGGGTAACCTTGAAAATCCCGCGTTGAAAAGCTTTGTAGACTGCTTCTGCGGCAGTTCTCGCGCAAAGCACGCTCATCATTTCTTCGTGGTAGTACTTGACGGTCGTTATCGCGATGCCCATCTTTTCGGCGATTTCGCGTCGTCTGAGACCTTTCGCGACGAGCGTGAGGTACTCGACCTCACGAGGTCTCAGGGTTTTGCGCGGTTCCGCTTTCATTCGAGCACCTCGCCTTCGTCCTCGTCCTCTTCGTCGTAACTTTCTTCGTCCTCGTCCTCGTCTTCTTCGTCAGGGTCGGGGCCGCACCACTTTTCGTAGTCGTCAGGACCACATCCGTCTGGGTAGTTCCATGCCATGCCGATCTCCTTAGTCAAAAATCCAGTGGTAGAGAGTGGCCGCAGCCATTGCCGGCAGGATCACGAGGCCGAAGAATCCGAGGAGGCCTTCAAGGCCATCGATGAGGTACCCGAGTACGCCGGAGCGCTGAGGCTCGGTACCATCCGTGCCGAAGTAGGTCCGCTTCGCCAGGTCGTCGAGGTAAGTAATAAAGCGCTTCATGACGCCTCCGAAAAAAAGAAAAGACATTCAGACGCCCTCGCTCGGAAGAACTGCCGGCTCGTGATGGCACGGGCAAGGGCGCGTGAATGTCCTTTTTGTTGGTTGTGGGTGAGGGAGCCGGGGTGAACGCAAAAGCCTCTCGCCTGCAGATGCCCCGGCTTTGGAATCTGGGACTATCGACCAGACCGGCGCATATCTGCGTCACGCCGTTTGCCCTCGAAGTCGTTACGGAAGTTCGTCCATGACGCACTGGACGTTGCACGCGACCTGCTCGTATTTCTCCGCTGCGGGGCAGTGGATGACGGTCGGCTCGGTCTTCATGTAGAAAGCGAGCGCGGCGGCGTTCGCGATGCTCATGAGCGCGTACTCGTGGACATCAGCTTCGCTGCAGGTCTCGCGACCGATCGAACGGAGGTGATGCGCCAGTCGGGCGTCGAAGTCGTTGCGCTTCATTCTTCGTCCTCCTCCTCGTCGTCATCGTTGAGCAAACCAGTCAGAAGGGCGTCAGCGGAGTTGAGTGCACCGATGTACGCATCGTCGTCGCCCCGGATGTAGGCCTTAGCGGCCTCATCCATGAAGTCTTTGATGTACTCGAGGTAGTCGAGCTTGTCCTTGTCCGTCATTGTGTTCTCCTGATAAGCCGTCCCGCGTGTCGCTCTTTGCGGGTGCCCGCGAGACGGCTGTGATCTTTATGAAAGTCCATCCAAGCGCTCTCGCGCCAGTCCCCTACGCTTGAACACATGCGCAAGAACGCTTGAATCGACTTTCTGCTGTGCACGGTCCCGCGTTTTCCGCAGGCAGCCGCTCGGGTCTTCGTGACCTCTGCCTCTCTCGGCTGCATCAGCTACGTCCGCCGCTCCACGTCCCTCAACGTCTGCCACCTCGCGTCCGCGTTTTCATGTCGGCCCTCCCGGTTGTTGCCGGTAGGTTGGTGTTGAATGGTTTCTTCTTTCTATGTGCTGTTGAAACCAATCAACACCATCGATGTTACACCAAAATAAAACCAATATGGTTGCCGTAGGGTGTTGGTGAGGTGTATAAATTGGGGAGTTATTGACGCGCATCAATGGCACTGAAATTAAGACAAAAAAAGCCCGCCTTGAGTGGCGGGCTTGATTTGGTTGTGTTATGGGGTTTGGTTTAGTAGGTGTTGAATGATCCGCAAACGACGCCGACGACCTCTAAACCGTGTTGCCTGGAGTGAAGGATTGGATAGTCTGGGTTCAGCGGCTTCAGATCAAAGAGTTCTCGACCTTGATCGTCGTATCCGGTGACGACGTATTTCTTGAAAGTCGTCTCTGTGAGAATGCCAGACGTAGAACGTGCGATGACGAAGTCTCCAGGTTTTGGCAGCCTATTGGGGTCGACGAAGAGCAGTTGTCCTTCTTGGAAATTTGGCGACATGGAGTCGCCTCTTACGCGAAGAGCAAAAGTTTTCTCCGGCAATGTTTCTGGGACGATCGCCCATTCATCGTATTGTTCTTGTCCGTTGTCTGTAAGCATTCCCGCCTGCACATATGAAAGGATTGGTATGCGCTTGAAACGTATCGTGCTTACTTGGGGGTTGCCGAGTTCTGCGTTTTCCGTGTCAAGTGTTCCTGGGGGAAGGCCAAGCTTATCTTCAATCTCTCTAGCGATTCGTGCTCCAAAAGACTTCGTTCCTCTGATCATGTCATTGATCTGCTGCGGAGCTTTGCCAAGTATCTCGGCCAATCGAGACCGCGAGCCATTCAGCTCTGCCAGACGACTCAGGTTTGCAATGCGTATCCGCTTCAGGGTGTCTTTTTCATTCGTACTCATAAGAAGTACCTCCCTTCTGCAATAGTAGTGTGGAAGGTGTATGCGCGGCAACATGTGCGGCAACCAACAAAAGCGGCGAAAATGTTGTATTATGGTTCAACACCAAAACAACACCTAGAGGTCTGAGATGACGCCTCGAGCGCTCGAATATTTCAAATCCCTAAAGCCAATCGAAAAGAAGGCCTTGTGCCAAAAAGTAGGCATTTCTGTCCGATGGCTTCACAACTGCATGTATGTCCCGTCGAAGAATTTCAGCCCGGAAGTCGCTGAGAAGATCGAGATGGTTTCTTGTCGAAAAGTGACGCGCGAAGACCTGCGCCCAGATATTGACTGGTCGCTTATTCGCTAAGGGGACGCCATGAGCTTCAAGGTTTCCGCACTGGCATGGATGGTTCCGGTTGAGAAGTCAACCGAACGTCTTGTGCTCCTCGCTCTTGCCGACCGGGCCGATGACGAAGGCAAGAACTGCTATCCGTCCGTCGAGACCATTTGCGGCATGACGCAGATGAATCGAAAGACGGTATTTGCTGTCATTTCGAGACTTGCGGAACGTGGCGTTTTGTCAGTACGCAAGCGAGAGGTGCACAACTCGAATGAGTACCTTCTGCACATAGAGGATTGGCCCAAAAACGGAAGTACCGAAAACGGTACGACCCAAAAACGGGACAACCCAAAAACGGTACGCCAGTTGTCCCGAAAACGGTACGTAAGTTGTCCCGAAAACGGTACGACAGTAGTACCGAAAACGGGACACGAACCTATCAATGAACCTATCAATAACCAATCAATAACCAGTAGAGAAGACGCGCCGCCAAAAGCCAGAGCCAAGAAAGGCGAGGCCTGGAAAAAGTGGATCAAGGTCGAAAAGCCGGCTGAAGTTCCTGATGACCTCTGGAAGCAATTCGGAGAGATTCGCGCTCTGAAGAAGATGGCATTGACCGAAAGAGCGTTTGATCTTCTTCGATCCGAAGGAGAAAAGGCTCACATGACGCTGCTTCAGGTCGTTGAAACGTGTTGCGGCAATGGTTGGGCAGGCTTCAAGGCCTCCTGGTTGGCGAGGACGAGCGGTAGCACCTACCGAAAGCCTCAGAACGTCACCCAGACGGCTGAATACCGAGAGCGACTTCAGGCCTGCTGCCGAGGTGAAGGCAGAACCGAAAAACTCGCCGACGACGGCGTAACGATCATCGTGGATTGAGGGGAAACAACATGAAAAAAGCAGAAGGCTTGGTCGGCCTGTTGGGCTTTGCCGAGGGTGAAGAGGAGCGGGAATGCCCCGAGCACGGGCGATATATCTCTCACCTTACCTACCTGAAGGGAGAGCTCAAGAACGCGAGCGGATGTCCGAAGTGCCGAGCGATCCAGTTGCAAAAGCAGCGGGAAGCTGAAGAGCGCGAGCGCAGGGAACGCGAAGAGCTTGAAAAGCGCCGCGCGTATGAGCAGACGCTGGACCGAACGGCCATCCCGACCAAGTACCGATCCAGAACGCTTGCATCCTTCAGAACCGATGGGAACGACCAGAAAGCGAAGGTGCTCAAGATCGCCGAGTCCTACATCACAAAGTTCGACGCGCTTCGCCAGTCCGGCATAGGGATGGTTTTCATCGGCGAATGCGGGACCGGCAAGACCCATCTGGCGTGTGCGGTGCTTCAGGAACTCTTGAGCAAGTGTGCCGGCATCTACACGACGGCGCATGAGATGGGGCAGACGGTTGCTGACTCCTGGGGATGCCGAGAGCCGGGAAAGACGACCGCAGACGTGAAAAGAGCCTACAAAACCTGTCCGCTGCTTGTCGTCGATGAGGTCGCAAAGGAAGACGCGAAGCCGATCACAAAGGAAGTTCTCTCAGAGGTCTTGTACGCCCGCTACGACACTCAGCTTCCGACCATCTGGATCACCAACGCCGATCCGGCGCTGCTGAAGACCGCGATAGGAGAGCAGGAGTACGACCGGCTCAAAGAAACATGCAAGTTCATCCGGTTCTCGTGGCCGAGTATGCGGAAGAACGACATCGATTTTTAACAAAGGAGGAGTCATGAAAGAAAGTGACGAATATCGCCTCGGACGATCTGCCGCATTGCGTGGTGAGTCGATGGCGAAATACCAGAGCCTCACGGCTCGAATGAATCCCAAAAAGAGAGCAGCCTTCGTGCAGGGCTACTTCGATGGGCAGAAACAAAAGGAATTCACATCAAAGAAATCAAAGTGAGCTGGCAACTTGAGACGGCCTCCGGGGAACCCGTGACGGTCTATCTCTGCCAAAGAACTGGAGAAGGTTTCTCCAGCCCACTCTTTCGACCAAACGGCGAGATGTTCGTCGGGATCGAGACCGACTCCGGCTTCTGGGTGGCTGAGGCGCCCGTGGACGACACCGAAGTCGAGGAACTCAAAGAGATGGCCGTCCGTCAGCTCTGCGAAACATGAACAAAAGGAATGACAGCAATGAATTTCACAATCGAAGGACTCCCCAAGGGGAAAGGGAGGCCGCGCTTCACTCGCAGCGGCCACACGTACACGCCGGACACGACGCGAAAGTATGAAGCGCTCGTGACGGCCAGGGCAAAGGAGGCAATGATCGGCAAGAGAAAGATCGAAAAGCCGAACGCGGTCCGGGTAGACATCCTCGCCATCTTCCCTGTGCCCTCGTCATGGTCTAAGAAACGCCGCACAGCGGCTCTGCAAGGTGTCGAGCATCACGTCTCAAAGCCGGACCTTGACAACGTGCAGAAGGCGATTCTTGACGGCATGAACGGGATCGTTTTTGAGGACGACTCGCAGGTGATCGACAGCCGGACCAGAAAGACGTACGGACCCGAGCCTGGTGTAAAAGTTTTTATTGACGAGGTGAAGCATGGATGACGCAGACCGAGCCGCCAGAAGCGATGAATGGATCATGCGCGCGGCAATTGAGGAGAGAAAGCCCGAGGGACCGAGTCCGGTTCTCGTGAGCCTGTGTTTGAACTGCGGAAAGGTCATTGAGAGAGTGCCCGCATCCGCGAATGGAGTGAAAAACGTTCGACGCTGGTGTTGTGCCGCTTGTCGTGACGAATGGGAAGAGGAACATGAACGCTGAAGAAAAGATTCTCGAAGACCGTCTGCTCAACTGGGGGCGATGGAACCAAGACCCGAAACGACAGGGACGCTCTCCGCTGTGTGCATTTATGGAAGCCGTTCCGGATGATGAGAAAGACAATGACGTGCCGGTCGAACGGCATGACGGACCGCCGCCGGTGGATGTCAGCGATGCCCTGCTTGTGCAAAGGGCGTGGGAACGACTCCCGGTTGCACCAGAGCGCTACAGAAAGGCGAAGATGGTTGTCGGTGTTGCATACGCCTTCAACGTGCCTTTCATGGACCTGAAGCGCATCCTGAGGAAGTATCACCGCATCAATCTCCATGAGCGGGAGTTTGATGGCCTGGTGGAGATGGGTAGGAAGATGATTCGAAACAATCTTCTCAAAATCGAAGGCATGCCACCAAAATGAGTTATACTCAGCAGTAACAATTTGAAGCTGTGTGATCAGCGGGGCCGTTTTCGGGGATAAGTGTATCTTCTGAAAACGGCATGCCTTTTTGCGTAGGTGGGGTTTGACCCCAAAAGATTGAGCCTGTATTTCAGAACTGGCTCGCTTGAGTCAAGATGTAATTGAGCCCGTGGTGATGAACTGCGGGCTTTTTTTTCGTTTACAACACCGCGCAAGCCTAGCCTGGGACGGATTGTCCCCTGGAAGCTCACTCCGCGCGGTTTCCTTTTCGCTACCTTAGGGCAGTTTGCTCCGAGGTCGGGGCGGGGAGAAATCCTCGCCCTCTCTAATTCCTTGGGTTACCTATGAAGAAAGCTATTGTGGCGGCCATTGCGGTCGCCTTTTTCGTTTCTACAGCTGCGGAAGCACGAGGTGGTCGTGGGTTCAGCGGCGGTCGTTCGTTCTCCCGTCCTGCTCCTACGAAGAGCTATGCACCGAAGCGCACGACCGTTGTGAAGAAGAACACGACCGTCATCAACCAGACGGTGAAGCAGGTGCCGGCATCTTCCAACAGTGGCTTCTGGTCTACTGTTGCTGGATCGTTCGCGGGATCGATGGCAGGCAATGCTGTCTACGATGCTGTGACTGATGACGAGGGCCAGGCGCCTGTGCAGGCTCAACCTCAGCCTCAGCTCTCTCAGTGATGGGGCGTCGAATGAGCGACGGAGAGAGCTTGGGTCCTCCCGGGGCTTTTTGACTCATGCGGGTCGGACGAGCCCCGAAAACGGTCTAGATGCAATTTTCAAAAGGGTGTTCATGAACATTTCACTTTACGCTTTTCGTGAACGGTTTACGCTTGCCGGTGCCTGCCGGTATTGAAGCGAAAGCGCGAACGCGTGAAGATGGAAGTACCAAACAAAATGAGGTGTTGGCATGGCGAACGATGGCGTCAGCATGCGAGAGTTTGCGCGCCAGGTCGGACGTAGTGCCGCATACGTAAGCGGGAAGTGCAAGACTGGCGAGCTGCCTCTCGTCGACGGAAAGATTCCGTTGAAAGAAGGTATTAAAGCCTTCAAGGCTCTGGTCAAGTCTGAAGAACAAAAAAAGGCGAGCCGCCGCACGTCGAGAAAGACTGCGGACGTGTTCATGGGCGACGACGATGACGACAAGCAGATCGCTTCTGCGATGAATCTCAATGAGGCGTTCAACAAGGCGCGCGTCGCCAAAGAGGTCGCAACCGCAAAAATCAAGGACCTCGAATACAAGAAGCTCAAGGGCGAGTACGTAGCGGTTGCCGATGTTGAGGCGGACGCGAGAGAGGCGGCAGCAATGCTCCGAAACTTCGCGATCTCCGCGCCGACACGTTATTCCGCGCTGCTTGAAAATCGGACGCAGCGCGAAGCTGAAGAAGTCCTTGAAGACATCTTCCGCGACCTTCTGAAAACAATCAACGACTCGCGCTTCGCAAAGGAGTGATGACATGGGCATTTGGGCCAAGGCGTGGGCGCAAGCCTGTCGCCCGATCTCTCGTTTGACTGGGAGCCAGTGGGCCGACAAGTTCCGCGTTGTTGCGTCTGGTACTTCTCCAGAAGCCGGCTCTTGGCGCACAAGTCGAACTCCCTACCTACAGGAGCCGATGGATTCAGCAACGGATCGACGCACGGAAATCGTCGTCATGTGTTGCTCGTCTCAGCTCGGCAAGTCGGAGATGCTCCTGAACATCATGGGCTACTACGCCGATCAGGAGCCCGCGCCTCAGCTTATGCTACAGCCGACCGTTGAAATGGCCGAGGCGTTCTCGAAGGAGCGCATCGAGCCCATGTTCCAGAACTCTCCAGGCTTGCAAGGCAAGCTCGAAGAAGGAAAGGACGGTCGCGGTTCCGCGAAAAAGTCAAGCACGACAATTCGCATGAAGCACTTCCCCGGTGGCTACCTTGCCCTTGTCGGTGCGAACTCGCCGGCGGGGCTTGCGTCCCGTCCGATTCGCGTCCTGCTTTGTGACGAAGTGGACCGCTACGGCGTGACGAAAGAAGGGGACCCTCTGAAGCTTGCCATTCAGCGAACTCAGAACTTCGGAAACCGAAAGATCATTCTTGTCAGCACGCCGACCATCAAAGGCGCGTCGAAGATTGACGACTGGTACGAACGAAGTGATCAACGTCGCTTCTTTGTCAAGTGCCCGCATTGCGGTGAGGAACACATTCTGCAATGGGCAAACGTGACCTGGCAGAAAGACGACGAAGGGAATGCGCTGCCGATGACAGCAAGCATGCATTGTCCAGAGTGCGGTTGCATCACGAGAGGCGCTTACAAGCCCGACCCGAAGCTACTGCAGAGCGGTCGTTGGATTGCAACGAACCCCGGAAGCAAGATCAAGGGCTATCACGTCAACGCGCTCTATTCGCCTTGGGTCAATTTGCACGATCTGGTGGAGGAGTTCGTTTCGGTGAACCACAACCGCGACAAACACGGCCTCATGGAGTTCGTGAATTTGAAGCTCGGCGAGGCCTGGGAGGAAATCAACCCTGACGCCGACAACTGGGAGCAACTGTTCAACCGGCGCGAAAGCTATCCGCCAAACGGCGTCCTCCCGGAAGGCGTCTTGCTACTGACCGCTGGCATCGACGTTCAGCACGACCGTCTCGAATGCACGGTCTATGGATGGGGCGTCGGGCGGGAGTGTTGGGGCATTGAACATCGAGTGCTTTATGGCCGCCCGGACGATCCGCGAACATGGCAGCAGCTTGATGCAATCCTGCAGCGGCAGTATTCGATGCAAAACGGCGTCCATGTTTCGGTCGCTTGCGCCTGCGTTGACTCTGGTGACGGTACCTACACAACGAACGTCTACCAGTACACGAAAGCCCGAGAACGAATGCGCGTTTTCGCGATCAAGGGGCGAGGCGGCATCGGTGTCCCGTTCATCAACACGCCGACGAAGAGCAACGCGATGAAGGCAACGCTCTTCACGCTCGGTGTTGACAGCGGAAAGTCGCTTGTCATGAACAGGCTTTCCGTGCAGGAACCTGGTCCGAACTTCGCGCACTATGCGGCGCAGGAGGACAGGGGCTTTTCTGAAAACTTCTTCAAGCAGTTGACCGCTGAGGTGCTTGAAAAACACTTTGAAAAAGGCGTCGTGAAAATGGCGTGGAAGAAAATCCGCGAACGCAACGAGGCCCTTGACTGCGCGGTCTACGCGACTGCCGCACTCGAATTGCTGAACCCGAACTTCGAGTTCCTTGCCGACTTCTACCAGAACGGCGGGGCACTCAGACAGCAGACCGCTCCCCGCAAGCCGCGAGGGACGCTGTCGAAGGGAATAACCGTGTAAGGAGTTGCAAGTCTAGTGCGACAAGAGAAAACGCAGATCGAATACGTTAGCGTTGACAATCTGAAGGCGTACGAGCGAAATGCTCGAACGCACAGCGACGAGCAGGTACAGCAAGTCGCAGAATCGATCAAAGAGTTTGGGTTCACAAATCCCGTTTTGATCGACGAAAACAACGAGCTCATTGCAGGCCACGGTCGAACAATGGCCGCGAAGTCGATCGGCATGAAGGAAGTGCCGGCGATTCGCCTGAAGGGGCTCACAGCTGCGCAGAAGAAAGCGCTGCGCATTGCCGACAATCAGTTGGCACTGAACGCCGGATGGGATGAGGAGCTTCTCCGCATCGAGCTCGGTGAACTTCAGGAACTTGACTTCAACCTCGATGTCATGGGCTTCTCTGACGAAGAGCTCGACCTTCTGCTTGATGGGACCGGCTCGATTGATGACGACGAGGAGCACGGGAAAGACGCTGAGGAAATCGCGGAACCGTCAGAAGACCCGGTTGTCAAGCCTGGCGAACTTTGGCTCCTTGGGGACCATCAGCTGTTGTGCGGAGATTCAACACGCATCGATGATCTTGTTCGCTTGTGCGAAGAAGGCAGCGTCGATCTGTATTTGACCGACCCGCCTTACAACGTGGCCTACGAAGGCGCGACGAAAGACAAGCTGACGATTCAGAACGACAACATGTCGGACGAGAACTTCCGAAAGTTCTTGATTGATGCCTTCTCTACTGCTGATTTTGCCATGAAGCCAGGAGCGTCTTTCTACATCTGGCACGCGGACGCTGAAGGCTACAACTTCCGAGGCGCGTGCCGAGACAACGCGTGGAAGGTGCGCCAGTGCCTTGTGTGGAACAAAAACTCTCTTGTTCTTGGTCGTTCTGACTACCAGTGGAAGCATGAGCCGTGCTTGTACGGCTGGAAGGAAGGCGCGGGGCATGCCTGGTACTCGGACCGTAAACAAACGACGGTTCTCGACTTCGATAAGCCGTTGAGGAACGGGGATCACCCGACGATGAAGCCGGTTGATTTGTTTGAGTATCAGATCGGCAATTCCACAAAGAAGGGCGACGTCGTTCTCGACAGCTTTGCCGGTTCTGGCACGACCGTCATTGCTTGCGAGAACACAGGTCGTAAGGCTCGGGCGATGGAGCTCGATCCACGTTACTGCGACGTCATCATCAAGCGATGGCAGGACTTGACGGGAGAGGACGCGGTTCGTGAAGACGGCGTGACGTTCAACGACTGCAAGTAATCACAAACAAAGGAGGCATCGAAATGTCTTGGATCACCATAGACGAGGCCCGCGCGAATCTGAAGATGTGGCTCGATGCCGAACGCGCGGTCGCCTCTGGCCAGTCTTACAAAATCGGAACGCGTAGCTTGACGAGAGCTTCGCTCTCAGACATTGCAGCTCGCATCAAATACTGGCGCAACGAGATCGACAAGCTCGAAAACGGCCGTAAGGGGGCACGTGTAATGCGTGCCGTCCCTCGCGACCTGTAAGGAGGCTTGCAAATGAATCTGCTTGACAAAGCAATCAGGGCGATCAGTCCTGAGCGCGCGTTGAAGCGTTATGAAGCCCGCCGAAAGCTCGAAATTCTCAACAGCGGATATTCGCGGCACGGTGGCTCATACGCCAAGAAGTCCCTTATGGGATGGCTATCCGGCGGGAGCGACGCGGACGCGGACATCGTTGACAACTTGGAGACGCTTCGCAATCGCTCGCGCGACCTCTATATGGGTTCGCCTCTTGCAACTGGCGCGCTCAAGACCGTTCGAACGAACGTCGTTGGGTCCGGGCTTGCGCTGAATGCCCAGATCGATGCGAAGTTCCTAGGCCTTACCGAGGAGCAGGCGAAAGAGTGGGAAGAAAACACCGAACGTGAATGGCGGCTGTGGTCTGAAAGCGTGAACTGCGATGCGGAAAGACGGCAGACGTTCTTTCAGCTTCAGTCTTTGGTGCTCCTTTCTGCGTTGATGAGTGGCGACGTCTTTGTGACGATGCCGATCATCCCGCGCAAGGGCTGCGCCTACGACTTGCGAATCGGCCTCATCGAAGCCGACCGCGTGTGCGATCCGCTGAACCCTCCGACGACAGCTAATGTCCTCGGCGGCATCGAGGTCGGGACATACGGCGAGACCGTTGCCTACTGGGTGGCGAAACATCATCCGGGCGCGATCCCTCGCATTGGTCAGGACCTGCAACAGGAATGGAAGCGCGTGCTGGCTTTCGGCACAACGACGGGGCGTAGAAACGTTTTGCACATCATGGCAGACGTTGAACGTCCTGCGCAGCGCCGAGGCGTGCCGATGCTTGCTCCGGTCATCGAGGCCTTGAAGCAACTTTCAAGGTATTCGGAAGCCGAGCTGATGGCGGCGGTCGTGTCCGGAATGTTCACGGTCTTCGTCAAGAGCAACACTCCCGATTCTCCACTCGGACAGGCTTTCAATCCCGCGATGCAAGTCGACAAGGACCCGAACGCCTATGAAATGGGTAACGGGTCGATCGTCGCCCTTGACGAAGGTGAAGAGGTCCAGATCGCGGACCCGAGTCGACCGAATCCGAACTTCGATCCTTTCGTGATCGCTATTTGTCGCCAGATCGGTGCGGCGCTGGAGATCCCTTACGAGCTTCTCGTGAAGAACTTCACAGCGTCCTACAGCGCGTCGAGGGCTTCGCTTTTGGAGGCTTGGAAGATGTTCCGCATGCGCCGCGAATGGCTCGTGGGGAACTTCTGTCAGCCGATCTACGAGGAGTGGCTGACCGAGGCTGTTCTGAAAGGTCGTGTGCAAGCACCCGGCTTCTTCGATGATCCGGCAATCCGTGCAGCTTGGTGCGGGGCCGAATGGTTCGGCGATGCGCAGGGACAGCTTGATCCGCTGAAGGAAGCCAACGCGGCGAAGGTCCGTGTCGATGAAGGCTTCAGCACTCGAGAACGCGAGGCGGCTGAGCTCACCGGCATGAAGTATGACCAGGTTCACGCGGTGCGAAAGCGCGAGGAGGCAATGCGCAGGGAAGACGGTCTGAGTGCGACAGCTCCGGCTCAACCGATGACGGAACCGGAGAAGGAGGAAACAGATGAAGAATAAGTTTTGGAACGTCAAGGCCGAGGGGAAACGGGCGCAGCTCGATCTTTTCGGCTATGTCGGCGGGTCGAAGGACGATCCGTGGGGGAAGGGCTTCAACGAGGCTGAATTCCTCGCGGACTTCCGAAAAATCCCGTCCGATAGCCCTCTTGATATTTCGATCAATTCGTTCGGCGGGGCCGTCTATACGGGCTTGTCCATTTATTCGCTTCTAAAGGCGCATAAGGGACAGATTACCTTCCGAATTGACGGCGCTGCCATGAGTGCTGCGACGATCATCACGAGCGTGCCTGGCGCGAAAGTCGTCATGCCGAGGGGCTCAATGATGATGATCCACAAGGTCAGCTCTGGCGTCTGGGGGAACACGGACGACATGAGAAAGGCGGCGGACGACATGGAGAAGCTTGAGGACAACCTCATTGACATCTATGTCGAAAAGACCGGTCGCACGGTTGCCGAGATCAAGGAAAAGGTCAACGCCGAGTCCTATTTCACAGCAGAAGAGGCTGTGGAGTTCGGTCTGGCTGATGAGATTGATGAAACGACGGAGGTCAAGAACACGGCTTCTGGCGGTTTCGTCATGTTAAACGGCCTGAAGGTAGATTCGCGTTTCTTTGCGAATGCGCCGAAGGGCTTCATTCACGCGGAACAGCCCAAGGCATCCGCAGTTCAAAAGGAGGTTCACAAGATGAATCTGGAAACGTTGAAAGCGGAACATCCTGACTTGGTGCAGGCGATCCGCGAAGAAGCTATTGCCGAAGGCGCTACGAATGAACGCGCACGCATCCAGGCGATCGAAGACATCGCTGTCGCAGGTCATGAAGACCTTGTGAACGCAGCGAAGTTTGACGGCAAGACGACCGCAGAAGCGCTTGCAGTTCAGATCCTGAAGGCCGACAAGGCTCGCGGCGCACAGATGCTCAAGGATCGCAAGAGCGACGCGAAGGCTCTTGAGGGTATCGAATCGGAAGGCAATGAAGGCCTTGATCCGAAGGCAGAAGCGAAGGCAAAGCTGGACGCCGAAATGAAGGCGGCCATTGAAGTAGGTGCGCGCGCCTTCGCTCGCAAGTAAAGGAGGAAGAAGAAATGGCAATGCAAGAAACTCATACGACGACTGTCGACAATCTTTTCGCTGCGTCGCAGATCATGCCGGTTGTTGCTGACAGCATGATGGTCAAGACTAGCCAGGGCGTGCTCAAGCGCGGCGCTCTGCTTGATAAGGACGGCACGCTCTGCAAGGTTGACTCTGGGAAGACGACGATTTCTGCAGTGTATGCAGTCCTTGCCGAGGACGTGGATACGGCTTCCGGCGACAAGGTCGCTGCCGTGTATCTCACCGGCGAATTCAACGAAGATGCTCTTTCTTTTAACGCTGAGAACAGCGCTGCCGTTGCGGACTTCAAGCCGTCTGCTCGTCAGGTCAGCATCTTCTTCAAGCCGAGCATCTAAATCTCAGGAGGGACTACAACAATGGCAATTGATATGTTTACTACTCGCACGATGCTCGCGATGGTCGAAGAAGGCCAAAAGAGCAACTCCACTTGGTTGCGCGATCGCTACTTCACGAATCGCCCGACCTTCCATACTCAGAAGATCGACTTCGACATCATCGGTCGCGGCGGTCGCAAGATTGCGCCTTTCGTCAACCCGAAGGTTGGCGGTGTCGTGCTGACGCGCGAAGGCTTCCGCACGGAAAGTTACGAAGCGCCGGAAGTTTCTCCGATGCGCGTGACGACGGCAGAAGACATGCTGAAGCGCCTGCCTGGCGAAACGATCTACTCCGCAAAGAGCCCGACGCAGCGTGCTGCCGAAATCCTCGGCAAGGACTTGTCCGACCTCGACGACATCATCACGCGTCGTGAAGAGGTCATGTGCGCCGAGGCTCTTTTCCAGGGCAAGGTGACGGTCAAGGGCGAAGGCTACGATGAAGTTCTGAACTACTGGGCTCACCTGGAGACGAAGGAGCAGCCGAAGACTACTTTGGGCACGAAGTGGGACGCTGCTGACGCCGCCCAGATCATGGGCGATCTTCGTACGCTTCGTCGCACGATGATTCAGTCCGGCGGCTTTACGCCGCACGAGCTGATCTGCGGCTCGAAGGTGCTTGATACGATCCTCGATAAGCTCACGACTGCCAATCAGCTCGATACGCGTCGCGTCGACATGGGCGCGATTGATCCGCAGCACTTGCCGAATGGCGTGACGTACTGGGGCTATCTCAAGGACTCCGGTCTTGATATCTACTCTTATGACGAGTGGTACACGGATGACGCCGGCAAGGAACAGCCGATGGTTCCCGAAAAACTCTGCATGCTCGCAAGCCCGAACGCGAAGACGATGCTTGCTTACGGCCTGGTTTCCTTGACCGGTGATGATGCGGTCAAGTTCTACGAAGGCGCTCGTGTCCCTGATTCTTGGGTTCAGCGCGCCAACCCGTCTGGTCGTATTGTGCAGATCAAGAGCCGTCCGCTGCCGATCATTCAGCAGATTCACGGCTTCCACGTCATCGAAGCTCTCGCTTAAGAGCGACAAAAACCGAATTAGGGCAGGCAATACGACCTGCCCTTTTTCGTAGGAGGGACAGAAATGAAAGTTGTTCTTTTAGAAAACCTTCTCATTTCCGGCAAACGCTACACGGCAGGTGAGGAGATCGAGGTTGACGATACGGTCGGCCTTCAGCTTCTCAAGGAAAATCTGGCGCTTGTCGGCGTGAATGAGGTCGAGGACGACCCTGTCGAAGAAGCTCCATTGCCGACGCCGGAAGCTGCTTTTGCTCCGATTCCCGAAGCAGAAGATGAGCCAGAAGTTGAAGTCAAGCAACCTGTCAAGCGTCGCACGACGAAGAAGGTGGCGGGATGAGTGCCTTCAAGGATTTCGTTGCTGCTGACGTGCAGAACGTCTTCATCAACCTCGACGAGTTTGCCGAGGAGCACGAAATCGGCCATGAGGTTGTGCCGTGCATTCTCGACAAGATCATCACGCAGGCGAACGGCGACGATTCATACCTTGGCGTTTTTGTCAACCAACTGACGATATACGTCGAAGTCGGCGTGATTGAAACGCCGGTCGAGGGCGAGCTTCTCAACATCGACGGCGCGCTTCATCTTGTCAAGTCTGTCAGCAATGAGGGCGGCGTGCTCGTCATTGTGACGGAGGCGAATGAGCAATGAGCGAAAAAGCGCTAGAGGTCATCGTTTCCGACGGGCAGGCGCGGAACAAGAAAGCTCTTGAGAAGGCTGCAAAGTTGCTCTCTGAGATTCCGAAAGGCTATGAGGTCGCTGTCAGCCGTGCGCTGAATCGTGCAGCAACTTCCGGACGCTCTGCTGCTGTCTCTACGATCCGACAGGAGTACACGATCAAGGCTTCTACGGTGCGTCGCAACTTCTCAATCGAGAAGGCAACGCGCTCAAGTCTTGAAGCGTTGGTTACAAGTAAGGGACCTCGTCTCCCGTTGGTGAATTACAAGACCAGGCCAAAAACCGACACGACTGGCAATAAAAGAAAGCCTGTTCGTGTCGCCGTCAAGGCAAGGGGAGGCTTGAAGCCGTTGGGGAAAGCGTTCGTCTATCGCGGAAGGATTCTTCAGCGTTTGGATACGAGGTCGCTTCCTGTGCAAGAGGTCTATGGTCCTGCAATTCCAGTTCTGTCTGAGAACAACGAGGTCGTTGACAACGTCGAAAAGACGATGCAGGAGACCTTCTTTAACCGACTGGATCACGAGACCGGCTATCTCCTGGGTGGCGGAAACACCGGTAAATACAAAAAACGCAAGGGGTGATTCGCATGGTCGAAAACGAACTTACACGCGCGATTCGAGAACTAGTTTCCGAGGCCGTGAAGAACTTCGCGCTTCCAACGAAGCCTGAGCGCGGTTTTGCAGAGGGCGAGCTTCGCGCTCCGAAAGTCGTAAATGGGTATCTACCGCCCAAACGATCTGGTCAGGACGACGACTTTCCTTTCGTTCTTGTCAGGGCCGACGAAGGCGCGACAGAGCAAGACTCAACCGAGGTGCGGGTTTCGATCATCGTCGGGACCTATTCGGAAGAATACGACGGGCACGAGTACTGCCTGAACGTCATGTCCCGCATTCGCACTGCGCTTTGCTCCTTGCCAGGAATGGTTCTTGCTAATCGGTATCGGCTGAAGCATCCGATCAAGTGGAGCACCTACGCAGAGCAGCCCTACCCGTATTGGCAGCTCGACATGCAGACGACGTGGGACATCCGCACGCCGCAGCCAATTGATAAGGAGGAGGACTTCTGATGACTATGAAGAAACCCACAACTAAAAAAGCGCAAACCACCGAGGGAAAGGCTGTCGTTTATATCGGGCCGACCCTTGGAGGTGGTGCACTGATGCGCAATGCGGTGTTCCGTGCAGGGGAGTTTCCTCCGCACGTCGTATCGATGCGCGAAAAGAGTGAGGCCCTGCGCGGTCTCTTTGTCCCGGTGTCTGAACTGGCGACAGCGCGAAAGCGCATCGGTGTGAAGGGCGACATCCTGCACGCCTATGTGCGTCAACTCAAAAATGAACTCTAAGGAGGTCATCAAATGGCATACAACCACGGGGTAAAAATCTCCGAAGTGCCGACTTCTATCCTGCCGCCGGTGCAGGTAGAGGCGGCCATTCCTTTCATCGTCGGGACGGCTCCGGTCAATATGACCGATCCGACCAACGTCAACCGCCCGACGCTCTGCTACTCGTATGATGAGGCTGTCGCAGCCTTTGGCTACGTGCCGCCGGTAGAGGACAGTGCGAGCGGCCTGAAAAAGTACGATTTCACATTGAGTGAGGCGATTTATTCGCAGTTCGCTCTCTTTGGCGTCGCGCCGATCATCGTTGTCAACGTGCTTGATCCTACGAAGCACAAGAAGACGGCGACGGCAAAGACGGTGACGCTTGACTCGAAGACCGGCTCTGCAACGATTGCTGAGACCGGCATCATCCTGTCGACTCTCAAGCTTTCTCAGGACGTGACGACCTATCAGGAAGGTACGGATTTCGTCGCGACCTTCAATGATGCGGGGCATCTGGTCATCACTTCGAAGAAGGACGAGGACAACTTCAAGGTGCCGGTTGGCGCGTCGCTGACTTTGGCGGCCGAGAAGCTCGATCCGTCTGCTGTTACGAAGTCTGAAATCATCGGCGGCGTTTCCGTCGACGGTGCAAAGAGCGGCCTTGAACTTGTTGGCGAGTGCTTCCCGCGCTTCCGCCTTGTCCCTGGTCAGATCGTTGCTCCGAAGTATTCGAGCGATCCTGAAGTGGCAGCTGTGATGGCGGCCAAGGCTGTCAATATCAACGAACACTTCCGTGCGATTGCCCTTATCGACGTTCCGACGGACGCCGTCGATTCCTACTCGAAGGTCGCTGAATGGAAGAACAACAATAACATTGTCGACGAGGCTCAGGTCTCTTGTTGGCCGATGCTTGCTCTTTCCGGCACGGTGTACCACATGAGCACGCAGCTGATGGGGCTTATTGGGAAGGTTGACGGGGACAACGACGGCACGCCGTATGTCAGCCCGTCGAACAAGAACTTTCAGATGACGGCTACGGTCCTCGCGAACGGTAAGGAAGTGTGGCTCGGTCCAGAGAACGGCAAGTATCTGAACGGCCAGGGGGTCGTGACGGCGCTCAACTTTATCGGCGGCTGGGTCTGTTGGGGAAACCGCATGGCTTGCTATCCGGGCAACACGGACGTGAAGGACTCCTTCATTCCGGTTCGGCGCATGTTCAACTGGGTCGGGAACACACTTGTTCAGACCTTCTGGCAGCGCGTTGATGCGCCGCTGAATCGTCGTCAGGTTGACACGATCGTTGACAGCGCGAACATTTGGCTCAACGGGCTTGCGGCTCGCCAGTACATTCTCGGCGGTCGCGTGGAGTTCCTTGAGAGCGAAAACCCGACGACTGATTTGATGGACGGCATTGCACGTTTTCACGTGTACATCACGCCGCCGTCGCCAAATCGCGAGATCGATTTCATTCTTGAGTACGACGCGAGCTATCTCTCTACGCTGTTTGAATAAAAGGAGGCTTGAATTATGGCAACTGGAAACAAGGTGCCCGAGCGCCTGATTAACTTCCGCGTTTACAACGACGGAAACGACTTGCTCGGCGTCGCGAATGTGGACTTGCCGTCCATTGAGGCGATGAGTGACACGGTCAGCGGAGCAGGCATTGCTGGCGAAGTTGAGAGCCCGATTCTCGGCCACTTCGGTTCGATGACTGCGACCTTCACTTGGCGCACCATCACGCCCGAACTTGCAAAGCTTGCGAATCAAAAGGCGCATGCGCTTGACTTGCGCGGATCGCAGCAGGTTTACGACGCTGCACTTGGCGAATATTCGTCTGTGCCCGTTCGTGTGTCTCTGCGTGCAACGCCGAAGAGCGTCTCGCTCGGTTCGTTTGAGGTCGGTTCTACGACGGACAGCGAAACCGAGTTCGAGGTGATTTACATGAAGGTCCTTGTGAATGGCAAGGAACTCATCGAAATCGACAAGTACAACTTCATCGCAAAGTTCGACGGCGAAGACAAGCTTGCAAGTGTTCGAAAGGACCTGGGCTTGGCGTAAAGCACTACGCCGGGGGCGGCATGAGTCGTGCCCCGGCAAACCCAAAACAAAGGAGTGAAAAACATGAAGTACATCCTCTCTAAGGAGTATGAGTTTGAAGGCCAGAAGTACACGGAGATTGAACTGAACCTTGATGTCCTTACTGGCAAAGATGTGTCTGCGGTGAAGCGCGAATGGGCGCGTGCGGGGAATATTTCTCCGTTGGTTGCCGTGGACACTGACTTCTGCGTGTACCTTGCTGCGAAGGCCGCGAAGCTTCCGATTGAGTTCATGGAAAACCTTCCCGCCAAGGACTACTGCGCAATCGGGCAGGAGGTCAGCAATTTTTTGTTGGGGTGATCGGCTTTGCAGAACGGTCTGATCCTGACGACGAGGTCAAGTCGGCGGCGGTATCCATCGCACGCGTCATGAAAGGCGGTGCGCTTGAGTGGATGCAAGAGCCATTGATTGAGCTCGCATCATGGAACAGGACGATCACAAAGCAGCTCGAAGCGGAAGCTCGGGCGGCGAAGAAAAAATAAGGCGGGAAACCGCCTTTTTTCGTAAGGAGGTGACCTCATGTCGAAGGTTTACGACATCGCCTTCAAGATCGCGGGGAAGCTTTCCGGAGACTTCGCGAGCACATTCAAGAAAGGGCAAGAGACCGTCGCCCGCATGGGTGATTCACTCGCTATGCTGAACGCGAAAGCCGCAAAGATGGACGGTCTCGTAAAGGCACGCAAGGCTGTTGGCGAAAGCTCACGAGAGTACATCCGTGCGAAAGAAAAGGTCGCAGCACTCGGGAGAGCAATGAGCGCGACCAGGGAGCCGTCCGCCCAGATGGTCTCCGAATTCAACAAGGCTAAAGCCGCCCTTGAAAAGTCGAAGGCGGCTCTTGAGCGGAATCGATCCGCTCTGCGCGAACTTGACGGTCAGATGGGAACAACCGGCACGCACCTGAGGACACTTATCGACCGACAAAATGCACTCGCGCAGTCAGCCGACAGGGCTCGTGCGGCACAGCAGAAGCTCGCGAAGATCAACGAGCGTTTGAGCAAAGCTCAGGGCGTTCAGGATAAGGCCAGAGAAATGCGGTCTTCGAGCGCGGGCGCTCTAATGGGCATTGGCGCTACGGTTGCCGCAACAGCTGGTGCTCCGGTCAAGCAGGCGATGAGCTTTGAAGACCAACAGGCTGAACTTCGCAAGTTCTCGGACGACTACAAGCAAGTCTTTGATGGCATCCAGAAGCTCTCGCTCCAGTACGCGAAGAGCACGGAAGACATGACGGCAATGGCCGCGAACGCGTTCCAGTCCGGCATCGCAAAGACGGCGGACGAAGCCCTGAAGCTCGTTGAAATTCAGAACCAGATGGCAATCGCCTTCGATATGACTGGTGATGAGGTCGGTGCTGCATACGCGGACATTCAGTCCAAGATGGGCATCAACATCGAGCAGAGCAAGGCAATGTTCGACATTGTCAACCAGATCGGCAATACCACGTCAGCTTCCGCGAAGGACGTCGTCGAGGTGCTTGCTCGATCCGGTGGTGCCCTGAAGGGCTTGACCGCGATGAATGAGAAGCAGATTGCTGCTCTTGCCGGCTCGTTCCGATCTGCGTCCGTTTCGTCCGAAGTCGCTTCGACCTCGATGATGTCCTTCATCAACGCGCTGTCGTCTGGTGAAGGCGCTACGAAGGGTCAGAAGAAGGCGATGGAAGCGCTCGGTATCGACGCGGGTAAGATGGCTCACATGATGACGTCGAGCTCTGAAAATGCTCAAAAGGCGATTCAGGACGTTTTCAAGCGCATCAACGGTCTGCGTGAAGACCAGAAGTCTTCGATCATCGGTGCTCTCTTCGGTAACGAGGCGGGCGTGAAGTCTGCGGTTGCAACGCTTGCTAAGCAGGGCGACCTTCTGGCGGGCAACTTTGCGATGATTTCTGACCCAGCGCAGTATGCCGGGTCCATGCTGAAAGAGTTTCAGTCTCGTGCCGATACGACGTCGAATTCTCTGCAGATTGCAGGTAACGCGGTCAAGCTAGTCGCCGGCGGAATCGGGACCGCTCTTCTTCCGGCTGTCCGAAAGTCGGCAGAAGCCTTCGTGAAAAGTAGCGAGGGCGTCATCAAGTGGGTGAGTGAGAACCAGTCGTTGATTCTGACGGCCATGAAGGTCGGCGGCGCGATTCTCGGTTCTGTGGCCGCCTTTCATGCGTTACGCCTTGGCTTCGCGCTTTTGGCGAGCCCGGTCATCTCGATGTACAAGGGTTTCCTGAACATCCAGAAGGCAATCACGCTGATGAGGAACAGCACCGTTCTTGCGACGGTCGCGTCAAAGGCTCAGGCCTTTGCGATGGGGGCTTGGAAAATTGCTGTGACGGCTGCGACGGCAACGGCGAAGCTGATGCGGACAGCGATGCTCCTGCTGACCGGAGCCATGAGAGCGAATCCGGTAGGCGTCGTCATTACGGCTTTCACGTTGCTCGTTGGCGCAGGGCTTGCGGTCTACAAAAACTGGGACACGATCAAGGCGAAGGCTGTCGAGCTGTGGAATTCGTTCTCCTCGAACTTCCCGAATATCGCTTCGGTCGTGAAGGCAAACTTTGCGATTGTCGCTGGTGTCGCCAAAAACGTCTGGGGCGTCTTCTCGAACCTGATCGGCTTCGTGAAAAACGTCTTTACCGGACAGTGGTCTGCGGCCTGGGAGAACGTTAAGGGTATTTTCTCGAATGCTTTTCAGGCGCTTGAGGGTATTGCAAAAGCTCCGATCAACGGCGTCATCAATCTGGTGAACGGGGCAATCGGCGCGATCAACGGCATTTCGGTTGATATTCCGGAGTGGGTCCCGAAGTTCGGAGGTCAGACCTTCGGCGTCAACCTGCCGAAGATTCCGCAACTTGCTGAAGGCGGCATCGCTACGAGCTCCACGCTTGCAACCATCGGCGAAGGCGGAGAGCCAGAGGCGGTTATTCCGCTCTCGAAGCTCTCGTCAATGCTGGGCTCTGGGGTCGGCATGGGCGGCGGCATCACCGTCAATTTCGCTCCTGTCATCAACGTTTCAGGCGGCTCTGGTGATGCCTACGAAGGCGTGAAGCGCGGCCTTGATGAAGGTCGCCGACAGCTTGAAAAGGACCTGCGCCGTCTGTTGGCGGATCAGCAGCGACTATCTTTTGCGTAAAGGAGGCTGCATTGTGAAGCAGTACACGACCGTCGCGCAGGATACGTGGGACATCATCGCTAAGCGAGTCTATGGCTCCGAGGCGTTGATGGACCAACTGATCCGCGCGAATTTACAGCACCGGAAGACGGTTTTCTTCAGTGCGGGCGTTGTGCTCAATGTGCCGGACATTGACACGGAATCGGCAGAGTTTGCTGAGAATCTACCGCCCTGGAAGCGTACGGAGGGAACGCGATGAGTGGACCTATCCAGACCTATTTGAGGCTCCTCTTCACCGAAGCCGGCACTTCGGTGACGCAGGACATTCTGCCTGATCTCCTTTCCTTTTCATACGACGACAAGGAAACGAATGAGGCGGACGAAATCAGCATTACTTTGAAGGACCCGACAGGGAAGTGGGCGAGCAAGTGGAAGCCGGACGGCGGCGAAGTCGTCCGCGCTTACATTGCTTCAGGGACAGTGGACGGGAAGAAAGGGCGCGAACTTTTCTGCGGGAAATTCTTCGTCGATTCGCTCCGCACCAGTGGCTCGCCTCGTGTCTTCGAGATGCGGGCTGTGTCGATCCCGATGAACACGCCGATCCGTCGCAAGATGATCACGAAGGCCTGGGAGAAAAAGACGCTCAAGGGCATCGCTCAGGAGATCGCGGCGTCTGCGAAAGTCAAGCTCCTCTTTGATTCGAAGGAGAACCCGAGCTACGACCGCCAAGACCAGAAGGCCGAAAGCAATCTGAAGTTTCTCTCGCGCCTATGTGAAGACGCCGGGCTTTCGATCAAGGTGACGGACTCTCAGATTGTGATTTTCGACCAGGCATTCTATGAAAAGAAGAAGCCCGTAAAAACGCTCACGCTGGGCGTTTCGGACATCCTTTCGTGGGACTTCGAGTCGCAGCAGTCCGAGACGTACAAGTCCTGCACGATTTCGTACCGAAACCCGAAAGAGAAGAAAAAGTCTTCTGCGGGCGGCTACACGTCGAACGAGTACGACATCGACGCCGTTCCAGAGAAGAAAAACCCAGCCGTCATGACGTACACCTACGTCGATCCGAACGCCGATGACAACGGTCAGGAGTATCAGGTCAAGAAGCGTGCGACGTCGATTTCAGAAGCTAAGCGGATCGCCAAAGCAACGCTGCGAAAGCTCAACCTTCGGAAGATGACCGGCAGTCTTTCTCTTGTCGGCGACACGTCTCTTGTGGCGGGTGTCGTCATCAATTTGAAGGGCTTCGGGTCGTTCGATGGGGCGTTCATCATCGAGAGCGCTTCGCACAGCGTCAGCACGAGCGGCTACGTGACGAGCCTTTCGGTTCGACGCGTCAACAACAACTATTGAGGAGGTGCGGCATGAACGCACTTTGGAAAGTTCCTGATGTGCCGAGCCTCATCAAGATCGGTGAGGTATCGAGCATCGATCCTGCGAAATGCACTGCTCGCGTCGTTTTCGACGACGAGGACAGCATCGTTTCGTATGACCTCCCCGTTCTGCAGCGCAACACGCTCAAGAATCACGACTTCGCGATGCCTGACATTGGGGAGGACGCAATCGTCCTCTTCTTTGGTGAAGGGCAGGAAGACGGCGTCATCATCGGCTCGATTTACGCGGGCGAAGTAACGCCTCCGGAATCGACGGAGAACCGACGCACGGTGGTCTTCGATGACGATACGCGCGTCTGCTACGACCGCCAGGAGCACAAGCTCACCGTGACGATCGAAGGCACGGAGATCGTGTTCAACCGTCAGGACGGCTCCATTACGGTCCCGAATGCCGTCACGATCAACTGCACAACGGCGACGGTCAATGCGTCGTCGAGCGTAACGCTTGACACGCCGAAAACGGACGTTACTGGTGTGCTGAATGTAACGGGCCTTATCACCGGGAAGGGTGGTCTTGCTGTCAGCGGTGGCGGCGGTTCTGCTGTGACCGTTACCGGGAACATGAGCTTGCAAGGTCAGATCGATGCGTCGAGCGATGTTGTCGCAGGCGGCATCAGTCTGATGAATCACAAACACCAAGAACAAGGAGACGGCGCTCCGACCAGTTCGCCGTTGAAGTAAGGAGGCGATGAAATGGGACTCGGATTCAGTTTAACTGGACTTTTTGGAAAGGTCCCGTTCGTCAGTAGCAGCGCCATCGTTTACACCTTCAAGGACCTGTCTGTCTCGCGCAGCGCCAGATGGGCGACGCACGAGATTATCGGTAAGAAGCCGAAGCTCGAGTACATCGGTCCGGGGCTAACGGAGGTCAGCTTCAACATTCAGCTGAACTCATCGCTTGGAACGCCGCCTCTGGTGGCACTCATCATGCTCAAGAAAATGCTCGAAAAGAAGCAGCCAGAACGCCTGCTCATCGGGCCGGATTACCTTGGAAAGTTCGTCATCGAGTCTATCAGTGAAGGGCGCAAATACCACAACAACTTCGGCATCTGCGTGTCTGCAGAGGTCGGCATCACACTGAAGGAGGCGGCGTAATGGCTCAGTACACAGTGACGCTATCAAGTCAAGTCGACTTCGCGCCGTCTGACGAGGTGCGAGAGATTCTGCAGAACGTGCGGACGATCCTAAGCACGCGCAAAGGCTCCGTTCCTTTGGACCGTGACTTCGGTCTGACGTGGGCGCATATCGACAAGCCGGTGCCAGTTGCAAAAATGCTGATGCGGTCTGAAGTGATCGACGCGATTGAAGAGTACGAGCCAAGGGCAACGGTCGTTTCTGTCGACTTTGACGAGGATACGGCGAGCGCGATGGACGGCATTTTGAAGCCGCGCGTTGTCGTTCAAATCGGAGAGGAGGAATAAGACATGGCAGAAACTATTCCACGCTGGCACTTGCCGGCGGTTGAGTTTTTGGAGACGGACGCCGAGACCATCAAGTCCGAGATCATTACTGGGTATGAGGAGGCAAGCGGGCGAACCCTCGCTGCCGGTGACCCGGTTCGACTCTACCTTTTAAGTCTCGCTGCCGTCATCATTCAACAGCGAACAGCTGTAAATATGGCGGGACAGCAGAACCTGCTCTCGTACGCGCAGGACGGCTATCTCGATGCGCTCGGCACGCTTTTGAGCGTTACGCGTCTTGCCGAAAGCAAGGCCGTCACGACGATCAAATTCACGCTTTCTCAGGCGCTTGCGACGGTCTACACGATCCCTGCGGGCACAGAGGTGACGAACGGGGTCGTGACCTTCGCGACGGATCATGAGCTCAATATTGAGAAAGGGACGCTCGAAGGGAGCGTTACAGCATCCTGTACCGTTGCAGGGACGGTCGGCAACGACTACCTCGCAGGGCAGGTCAACACCATCGTCAAGCTGATGACGTTCGTTGCAAAGGCTGAAAACACAACGATTTCGACGGGCGGATCGGAAGCCGAAAGCGACGAGTCCCTTGCAGAACGCATTCGACTCGCACCGAACGGTTTCTCTGTTGCGGGACCCGAGAAGGCGTACATCTACCATGCGAAGAGCGTGTCGAGCTCCGTGCTTGACGTTTCCGTTACCTCCCCGACGCCGGGCGAAGTCGATGTTTACGTTCTACTCGCGGGCGGTGAATTGCCTTCCAAAGAAACGCTTGAGCAGATCGATGCGTACTTGAGTGATGAAACGCGTCGGCCTCTCACGGACTTCGTTCAGGTGCTGGCGCCGAAGGCCGTTAATTACGAGCTTGAGATTCACTACTGGATCAGTCGCGAGGACAGTTCGCGCGCCGAGCAGATCAAATCTGATGTCGAAAAGGCGGTCGAAAAATACCGCGTGTGGCAGCAAGGAAAAATCGGTCGCGACATTCTTCCCGCAAGGCTCATTCAGTACGTCATGCAGGCGGGAGCTTCGCGCATCGATAACCCGACGATGAAGCCAGTTGACTTCCAGAAGCTCGAAAGCGACCAGGTCGCGCAATGCACGGGCGTGAAGATCGTTTACGAGGGCTACAAGGATGAGTAAGGGGCTCGCGGATGTAAGGCTGAGCGACTTACTTCCGGACTCGATTGCTCAAGACGACAACGTCAAGCACAGCGCGACGGCGCTCGACAAGCAGTTGCTCGATATGACGGCGGCGGTGGACCTTCCGTCGATCTACGTTTCGATTGACAAACTCACGAGCACGCAGCTCGACCATGTCGCCTACGGGTGGGATGCGAGCGTCTGGCGCGATTCGTGGCCCGTTGCTTTGAAGCGCAGCGTCCTGAAAAACGTTGTGCGTGAAAAGCGAAAGAAAGGGACACTTCGTGCTGTCAAGGACGCCGTTTCGTCGATCGGATCGGCTGCAACCATCAAAGAGTGGTGGCAGCAGGAGCCGAAGGGGACGCCCCACACTTTCGAGATTCGGGCGACCCTCGGCAACATCGACGGCACGCTTGATGCCGAAATGCAGGAGGACCTTTTTGCGCTCATCGACGACGCGAAGCCGGTCCGATCGCACTACACCTTCGTGCTCGTGAGACAGCTCCAGGGCGGCATGGGTGTTGACGGTTATCTGCGCCCTGTAGCCTATTCGCGAATCCGAAGCGAAGAGGTAGTGAACAAGGACATCGAGGTGTCCGCAGGCTTCATTGTTGGCGCACGGCCTATCGCGATGCGCTCGCTTGTCGGGCTCGCAAAATAAGGAGGGACTCTCATGGACATCGTTTTGACGACGGCAGGTATTCAGGCCGTCATCAATGCACAAGAGACCGGGACCAACGCCGTCACAATTTCTGAAATCGGTGTCGGCACCGGCAAATACACAGCAAACAAGGAGCAGACACAGCTACAAGCTCAAGTCAAGCGCATGCCGATCCTTGAAGGGGGACAGGCAGGAGACAACGCGATTCATGTCGCATGCAAGGATGACGGCCCGGGCTCGTATGAAGTGTGCGAGTTCGGGCTTTTCCTTTCTGACGGGACGCTTTTTGCGGTCTACTCGCAGAGCACGCCGATCATCGCAAAGCAGGAGTCAAGCAATCTGCTCCTTGCTATCGACATGAAGCTCGAAGGTGTCAGCGCTGGGAACGTCACTTTCGGCGACGTGTCTTTCTCTTTCACGGCCGCAACACGTGAAAACGCAGGAATCGTTGAGCTTGCTACTGACGAAGAAACGCAGGCTGGGACCGATACGCAGCGAGCCGTGACGCCCGCCAGTCTGAAGAGCTTGACTTCTACGGCAAAGCGTGCGGGTCTCATCCGCACAGCATCGGAAGGCGAAGCGAAGGCGGGAACGGAAGGCGCGGCTGCTCTCACGCCTGCGACCCTGAAAGGCGCGGCTGCTTCCGAAGCGGAAACGATAGAAGGGAAATCCGGGACGCTCTATGTGACGCCGCTCGGGCTTCGAGGCTTGAGGGCGACGACTGGCCGAAACGGTCTCGTCGAACTGGCGACCGAGACAGAAACAAAAGCAGGTACGGACAAAGAACGCGCCGTTACTCCTGCGGGCTTAAAGGCTGTCGTCGATGAGGCGACCCCGGACGCAAGTGAAGCCGCCAAGGGGCTGATTCAGATTGCTTCTGCGGTTGAAGCTACGGCCGGAACAGACGCTCTGAAGGCAATGACGCCCGCGACAGGAAAGGCTGCGCTCGATGCGCGAATTGCTACGGTTGAAGAGGCGAAGGTTGGCACGTCGACGACGAAGCTCATCACGCCAGCAACTCTGAAAGCCGTTGTTGATGCGGCTGTGGCTGCTGCTCTGGCGAAACAAGGAGGTGCCGAATAATGGCCAACACAATTTTGATCACTGATGCCGGTCTGGCAGAGGTCGTCAACGCCGAGCAGTCTGGTACCGCGCCCGTCGTCATCACCGAGGTGGGATACGGCACGGGGCAATACACGCCAACGAACGACCAGACGGCCTTGAAGGAAGAGTTCAAGCGTCTGACGACCATCGCAGGAGGTGCGGTTGGAGACAACGTCATCCACCTTGCGGCTCGTGACGATTCGACTGAGGCCTACACGGTCTATGAGGTCGGTCTCTACACGGCGAGCGGAACCCTTTTCGCGGTTTGCTCGCAGACGGTTCCGATCATCCAGAAGGCTTCACAGTCGCAGGCTCTGCTCGCGATTGATCTTGCGGTGACGGACTTCTCTGCGGATTCTATCGCTTTCGGCGATACGAACTTCTTGAACCCGCCCGCAACGACAACGACTCTCGGCGTTGTCGAGCTTGCGACGAATGAAGAAACGATCGCGGGAACAGATGGAACGCGTGCCGTCACGCCGAATAGTCTCAGCGCTCGAACAGCGACGGAAAGCCGCACCGGTTTGATCCGCATCGCCGTTCCGGCTGAAGTGCTTTCAGGAAAGGACAACACGAAGGCTGTGACGCCGTTTGGGTTGCTGTCTGCCTTTTTGAAGAATCATGGCGACAGCGGCTTTCAGAAGTTGCCGAATGGTTTGATCGTGCAATGGGGCAAGGCTTCAATTGCTGCCGATGGCTCTACCGTTGTTGCCTTCCCGGTTGCTTTTCCGACGAGCGCTGTTTTCGCAAATGCAACGCCTACCGGTGAGGTCGTGGCGGACTTCGTTGCCACAGGCTTGACGAAGGGGAACGCGACCTTCAAGCACAACGCAAACGGTAAAGTCCCGGCGCTTTGGATGGCACTCGGATTCTGAAAGGAGAGGACAGAATGGCTTACTTCTACAGCGCGTCTCAACGCGCTTTTTACTGCACGGAGATTGTGTCGGTGGATGTCATGCCCGCCGACAAGGTGGCGGTTTCAGACGAGGTATACAAGAGCCTCATGGCCGCACAGAATGCGGGGAAGTTGATCCGTCCGGGTGCGGGCGGAGCTCCTGAAGCCGTCGACCAGACGGGCGCTGTCGCAACTGGCATCGTCCACGAGCTGACGGCTGCAACTGCTGACAAGCTGGGGCACATCAAGATCGGCAAGAACGTCGACGTTGAGGTTGACGGAACGATCTCTGTCAATCTCTCGAAGGACATTGGCGATCGAAGGGACCGCGCTCCTGAAAAGCCCGATTACGGCCTGAGTTGAAGGAGGTGGAAACATGGCAGCGGTCAAAAATTTCACGCTCGATCAAGGCTCCGATAAGACGGTGTCCTTCATCCTGAGCGACAAGAACGGTCCGCTTGACCTGACAGGATATTCAGCCGCCATGCAGTTGCGCAGGTACGCATTCAGCGAGGAAGCAATTGACACGCTGACGACGTGTAATGGTCGTCTTCTGCTCGATGAATCGGCGGGAAAGGTCACAGCGAAATTCAAACATGAAAACACAGAAGGGTACCCGGGTGACACGGTGCTGTACGACTTGGAGCTTCAGTCTCCGGACGGCGAAATCACGCGGGTCGTTGAGGGAAAAATCAAGGTCTCCCCGGAGGTGACTCGTGTTAAATGCGCGCGCAAGGCGTGAGCTCGCAATTACTGCGCAAATCACGCCAGAAGAAGAAATTCAAGTCGATGCTCAATGTCAGGACATCGTTCCCAAGGTCGTTACCGTTGAGGTCCCAGGCATTCAGGGGCCGCCGGGGAAGGATGGTGCGCCAGGCAAGGACGGAGAGGACGGTCAGGATGGCACCTCTTTTGTCGAACGCATCGACAACTCTTTCATTGACAATCTTTTTTAATCGTAAAGGGAGTGAGAAAAATGAGTGCTTTGAATGCTTTTTTAGACAAGCAAGGTTTGACTCATTACGACAGCAAATTGAAGACGGTCGTTGCCGGGCAGATGACGATCGAGGGGCGCACGATCACGCTGAAGAGCGTCTCTGGTGCAACTCTCGCAACGGTGACGATGCCGCAGACGATCTATGAGCTTGCAACGGCTCAGAAAGACGGTCTGATGAGCAAGGAAGACTTCGCCAAGTTGCAAGGTATCGCGGCTCAGGCTACGAAGGTCGAAAACTCTGAAACGAACGGGAACATCCAGATCAATGACGTTGAGACGCCCGTTTATGTCCATCCGACCGTGACGGCAGGCGCTCTTGCGGCGGGTCTCTACAAAATCACGACCGACGGTAACGGGCACGTCACTCTCGGGACGAAGGTCGTCAAGGGTGACATTACGGCTCTTGGTATCCCGGCGCAGGACACGACGTATGGTCCGGCCACGGCTGATGCTGCGGGTCTGATGTCTGCTGCCGACTTCACGAAGCTGCAAGGAGTCGCTGTGGGCGCACAAGTGAACGTACTCGAAAAGGTGAGCGTCAACGGCGGCGCTCTGCCGATCACAACTAAGGGCGTCAATATCGATCTCACGCCGTACGCGCTGAAAACGGACATTGCGAGCGCTGTGAACTACAAGGGTTCCGTCGAAAACTATGCGGCGTTGCCGACCAAGGATGTGAAAGCCGGCGATATGTACAACGTCGAGACTGCCGATCCTGCTCATCAGATCGACGCCGGGATGAATGTCGTTTGGAATGGCGCGAGTTGGGACCCGATGGCTCCGATGATCACGATGACTGGCATTACGAACGAAGAGATCGACGCCCTCTTTGCATAAGGGGGCATTCCGATGGCTAACTCTTTTCTTGATTTGATAGGGCTGGCTCACTTCAAAGAGAAGCAGAGTCAGCAAATTAGCAAAGAGTTCGCAAAGAAGTCCGAGGTCGTCACAAAGGCTGAGGCTTCGGACTTCGCGAAACACAAGACGTGCAGCGCGATTCGAGATCGCTCTACGTCAAAGCCTGACTACGGGCTGAATACAAAGGAGGGGGCTAAATAATGGCTCTGAAAGAACAGGACATCGTCTTTACGACGACGGATGAGGCGGGTAACCCCGTCATTCAGTTTCCGATTACGCGCGTCGAAAATGTCGAAGACGCCGTGCGTACTGTGAACAAGAAGAAGCCTGACAGCAATGGCGACATTCAGATCGATGTCGACATGAGTCATCTGGCGACAAAAGATGAGCTGACGAAGGGCTTGGCGAATAAGCGAGATCACACGATCCAGATCGCCAACGCGGACCTGAACACGCTGCTTGAGGACAAAACATGGGCCTGCAGTGGGACGCTGAAAAATACACCGATCGCTTGCACCTTCTGCATCGTGCAGGCTTATGACACGGGTGCTCCTGTCAGCGGGAACATCGTGCAGGTCTGCTACGTCCCGAACCTAACCGACAACACGGTCCGCACCTTCTGGCGCAACTGCAATAATGGGGTGACCTTCGGAAAGTGGAGCGAGTCTGGCGCGGTGAAGACGGTGAATAGCATCGCGCCTGACGCATCCGGCGAAGTGACGCTTCCGAACGCTACGACGAGCAAGGCCGGTCTCGTGCGCCTTGCTGCTGAAGAGGACGTTTTGAATGAAGCTCCCCAGACGGCGGTCTGCACTCAGCTGATCTACGAAATCAACGAGTTCAGACGCAAGTCAACGGCGTACCAAGTCGGCGACAAGGTGGACTGCGCCTTCCAGTACGAGCGCTTCCTCGAATGCACGAAGGCGGGGAAGACGAGCGCGGAGCTGCTTGATACGCGAAATGTCACGCATGGTCATGTCATTGCGGACGGCATGGTTGAATGGACCGTTCGTACTCATGTTCGAAGCGTGAATGGGAACGTCGCCGGCGCGGACGGTAATGTTCTGGTTGATGTTGGGGTGAAGACGGTCAACGGGAATCGGCCGGACGGAAGCGGGAATGTTTCCATTCAGGCTGGTATTGAATTAGTGAGGTGGTAACGGTGTATATCGTGAAAGATAAGACGCTAGGCGACTGCGTTTTCGCGAACGGCTTTACTCGAAAATATTTTAAGACGATTACCGTTAGCGGCGAACGCGAGTGGGAAAACCCCGCGATTTCAGAATTGGGAACGATCGGGGGCAGTACGTTCGCCTGTGCTGCTACTGGAGACAGAGGCGATAACGGAATAAATGTGGCGTTTGATAAAAACCAAAGCACATCATATTTCAACCGTTGCGGAAGCGGCGCAGGTATAGACTATCTGACTATTACAATGTATAACCCTGTTGCAATTAGGGTTAGGTCGATAGAAATCGTTCCGGCTTACTACAGCTTAAACAAAGGCATCCTCCAATATTCCGACAACGGGAGCACGTGGACTGACATTAAAGCCGTTACAAAAGGGCAAAACGATGTTCCCGATGTTGGTTTGCACAAATATTGGAAGATCAGAGCTATAGAAGGCGTCTACAGTGGGGGCTTTAGAAACGTGCAGGTCTCCGAAATCTACCTCCGAGGATTTGAGCCTTACACCTATCAAAAAGAGGTAGAGGCAACGGCGGACGACTATGACCGTTACGAAGACCATTTAAACATTTTGCGAGGTGAAATAAAATGAGCGTGAAGAAAATTCACCTATTCCCGTCAGAGGAAAGCTACGTGGCCAATAGTGGTAGCGTTGATGCTGATGATGTGGCTTTGGTGCCGCTGAATTTGGCACCCGTTGCGAAGACCGGGAGTTTTAACAGTTTGAGCGATAAGCCGAAAGCGTATATCACTGAAACGTGGGTAAGTGGTACTAGTGGCTATCGCATTTGGAGTGATGGATTTATTGAACAGTGGGGAAAAATCCATTTATCTGGAGAGGCATCGTATCACACACTTACATTCAAAAAGGCATTTAAAAACACTAACTACAACGTTCAAACTGCGTCGTGGGGTATCACGGATAGACATGCTTGCATGAAAAATAAAACTACTACTAGTGTCCAGCTTGCCGCGTGGAGTAACGATAACGATTGGTACGCCTTTGGGTATTAGGAGGGGGGTGAACAAGATGACTTATAAAATTGGACAGATTTTCGAGGGAGAATACACTCCTGAAGCGGCGGTTTGGTGCAACGAAAGCGGGAAGGCCTATATCGAAGAAATCGAACCGCAGGACGGAGTACGACGCTTTCAGATCGTGAAAGTGCCTGAACCGACAGACGAGGAGATCGCAGAGCAGGTGCGCCTAGAGCGGGACAGGCGGATCGCTGCGACGGACTACCTGGCTATGCCGGACTATCCCTTGAGTGAAGAGGAGAAGGCAGCTGTTATGGTCTACCGTCAGGCGCTCCGCGACGTTCCGTCTCAAGAAGGCTTCCCGCGCGAAGTGGTGTGGCCTGAGGTACCATCTGTTCTCAATCGCACTATAAAGTAGGTAAGTTTGTGCCCCTTCCTGTGAAGAAGGGGCAGGATGTGGTTTACTTCGTAAGTTTTATAGACTTTACTTTTGATTCTTCCTTCCAAAATTGGATTGTCTTAAGAACTTTGCGTTTTAAACGGAAGAACCTGGCTCGCGATGGGGAATCGCAGAAAAGCATATAACGCTTAAATGTTTTGGAACGAATGATTCCATTTTCTGCTGCTTCCGAAACGAGAGCCTTATATGGCTTCAGATCGACCACGGGGAAGGATTGAGCATCTTTGAATAGATTAACGGCAGCGTCGGCAAATGCGGAGGCGGTAACCATTGCAGAACGGTCTGAAAGTCTTTTGGCGATATCTACACAAAGAGCTCTCCCTTTGAACATTTGCCAAGCAAATCTTTCACTGCGAATGATTGAATCAGGTCTCTGACGGTAAGCGTATAACGTTTCAGGGAGATATGAAAAAATTTTGGCGCGGAGAGTAGCCTGTAGGCAAAAGATTTCATCCTCAAGCGTGTCTCGGTTTGATG
>ERZ780157.274-NODE-274-length-73925-cov-38.464194_pt1 | contig 73925 bp, 78 predicted proteins | sample MGYA00511169_ERZ780157 | MGnify/ENA primary metagenome ERZ780157 (study PRJEB29588, sample SAMEA1965149) | human gut metagenome | biome: human gut; feature: human-associated habitat; material: faeces | place: Denmark | collected 2008/2010 ...
GTTCGGGGACGGACTGGTGTGCGTTAAACCAAAACTGCGGGGCTTTGGGGTATGCGCAACAAAGTTGTGAGGAGGCGGCGGTCAAGTGCCCCTTTGATACGAGTTATAGTTATTGTTTGGACTAGAAAGGAGAAAAGAAATGAGAAGAATATTTTTGATGAGTTCGGTTTTATTTGTGGCTCCTTTCGTGTTTGGCGAGAGCGGCGAAGCTTCGGCGCAGTGCGTGGCAACACAAGATTGCGCAAGTTTGGGATATACCGAAGCCTCTTGCCCAAACGGTGGCATAAAGTGCCCCTTCGGGAATTCTTGGAGCTGCAAGAGGGAGAAGGAAAATGTCAGTGATGATCCTAAAGATATACAATGCTATAATAATTGTTGCATCGGTTATATATATCATTCTGACGGATCTTGCTCAAAAATGCCCAATACTGCAAAAGTGCCTCTTGGTGTTGTTGTCCTATTAGATGGCAAAGGGCATGGACAAGCTATTGCTACAACCCATACCGGAGGTTCTTACGACTGGGATAGTCAAATTCCATCTTTACCAACCTATCCTTTGTGGAAAGATGCTATTGAAGATTACAACAGTTGTCAAAACACAGATGCTCTTGTCGCTGTAAACAATAGCATTGGAAAAGCAGCCAGAAATTTTGCTCCATCAGCAGCTCAATCAACCAAAGGGCGATGGTGTGTCCCTGCGGCAGGTGTTATGAGTAATTATTACCGAAATAAAGGCACTGTTAATGACGGTCTTACAAGATTAAATGCATCTTCTTTGAGTAGCGAAGCATGGACCTCAACATTACGTGGCGCTTATTCTCAAAGAGCGGGATGGACTTTTCAATTATCACGAGATTCTAATGATGGCTTATCAACATTAGATTATAGCAAATACACAGCAATTATTTACCCTGTTATTGAATTCTAAAAAAAACCGCTGTTTTAAAAACAGCGGTTCTGTTATACCTCGTGATGAGGAAGGTGTTTAGTGACCTAACTGAGCTGCTACTTCAGCGGCAAAGTCTTCTTCTTTTTTCTGAAGGCCGTCACCAAGCTTAAAGCAAGCATAACCGGTCATTTTAATCGGTGCGCCGAGTTCTTTTTCAGCATCGGCAATGATTTCTTTAACTTTCTTATCCGGATCCATAATATAAGCCTGTTCTTCAAGAACAACTTCTTCATAATATTTACGGATACGGCCTTCTACCATTTTCTCAATAATGTTGGCAGGTTTGCCGGAAGCAGCTGCCTGTTCAGAGAAAATGGCCTTTTCGCGTTCCAGAGCTTCAGGAGCAACATCTGCAATAGTATGGAACAGCGGGTTAGACGCAGCAATGTGCATTGCAATATGTTTGCCCAATTCCTGCAATTTTGCTTTGTCAGCCGGGGATTCCAATGCGACCAAAACGCCAATTTTACCCAAACCCGGACGAGCAGCACTATGAACATAAGAAGCAACAACACCGTCTTTGACAGACAGAACTTTTGCACGGCGGAGGTTCATGTTTTCACCGATTTTTGCAATCATGTCCGTCAGACGTTCACCAAAAGCTTTGCCGACTTTCGGGCAGGTGAAGCCTTTCATGGCTTCAAGCTCACCATTGTACATCAAAGCAACCTGAGCGGCATCTTCAACAAATTCCTGGAAAATATCATTTTTAGCAACGAAGTCCGTTTCAGAGTTTACTTCGACAACAGCACCTTTGTTACCTTCGACAGCAACGGAAACCAAACCTTCGGCAGCGATACGGCTGGCTTTTTTAGCAGCAGAAGCCAAGCCCTTTTTACGCAGCCAGTCAATTGCGTTTTCCATATTGCCGGCGTTTTCCGTCAATGCTTTTTTACAATCAAGCATACCTGCGCCTGTTGTTTCTCTCAATTCTTTCACCATAGCAGCGGTAATTTCTGTCATTTTTCAATTTTCCTATAATCAAATTTAAACTATGGTGGCGATATGAAAACATACCGCCACGTTTGTTTGCGGAAAACAATCTTAAAGATTATTCTCCGGCAGCAGCTTCAATCGGAGCTTCAGCTTTGGCTTTGCGCGGGGCTCTTTTTTTGGAAGATTTTGCTTCGGCTTCTTCGCTTTCAACAATTTCTTCAACTTTCAGGCCCTGAGAAGCGATTTCTGCCTGCATTCCGTCAAGGATTGCAGAAGACATCAATTCGCAGTACAGCTGAATGGCGCGGATGGCGTCATCGTTGCCCGGTACCGGCAAATCAACATCATTCGGGTTGGCATTGGTATCGGTGATACCGATAACAGGAATACCCAGCTTTTTGGCTTCTTTGATTGCCAAAGTTTCTTTGGTTGTATCAACAACGAACAACAAGTCCGGCTGGCCGCCCATGTTCATAATACCGCTTAATTCCTGAGAAAGTTTTTCCTGTTCTTTCTTCATATTCAGCATTTCTTTTTTGGTATAGCCTTCATAAGCATTTTTTTCTGCCATTTCGTTTAACTTTACCAAACGAGAAATTGATTTATGAACAGTCTTCCAGTTTGTGAGCATACCACCCAACCAACGGTAATTTACATAAAACTGACCGCATCTTTCGGCATTTTCCTTGATAATGTCCTGAGCCTGTCTTTTGGTGCCCACGAACAATACACGGCCGCCGTTAGCAGCAACGTCACGGGCAGTGTTCAAAGCAGCATAAAGCATCGGATATGTTTTACGAAGGTCAATGATGTGGATGTTGTCTTTTTTACCATAGATGTATGGTGCCATTTGCGGATTCCAGCGACGAGCGTGGTGTCCGAAGTGTACGCCAGCTTCAATCAACTGACGCAGCGTAAATGTAGGAAGTGTCATTTATATATCCTTTTTCCGGTTAAACCTCCGCAGACTGATGACTTTTATTCAAGCACCGGAGCGAAATATGAACGCCATATTTCCGCTGTGTCTGCGTGTGTATTTTTGTTAATCAAATGTAAAACCTTGAGAGGTTTCATGCCTGTAATATATGGTATTGCATTAATTTGCAAGCATTTTTTTGCATTTTGATAAAAAATTTTATACCGAATAAAGCATAACAAGTTTGTGATTTGGCAAAATCTTTCCTAAATAGTATTCAACAAACAAATTTAAGGAAAGAGATGCAGAATGATAAACGATTTATTACAAACGGATGACAACTATATACTTTCAAACAGGCATATCCGTCTTTTAGATATTATTTTCAAACAAAATTACAAACAATGCAGTCCCTCTGACTTTGAAAAGCTGGTTTTAAATTGGGCAAGCACCGTTTTATCCGACGAAAGAGAAGAATGGGAACAAAACCGAGCCGAATCCGCGCATGTTTTATATCGTTTGGAAAAGAAGTCGGACGCAATTAAACGAGCAAAATGCCGGGATAATAAATATGCCTCTTTTAGAGAACACTTTAAGGAGGTTCAAAAAAATAAGTTCTTGGAATTTAGAAAGGCCGGAAAACAGCTCAAAGCAAATTATTTTGCATCGTGGTTTTTGGCAAATGAAGCCCAAGACATTGATATTCCATATGTTGAAGCTAATAAAATTAATAAACTAACTCAGCTGGCACAGGCCAATAACAGGGAATTTAAAAAGCTATAGTTAGCAAAAGCTTTTTTTGCTAACTATAGCTGATTGATTTATCTATGTTTTTTATTATCCTTTTCTTGTAAATAACTTTAAACAAAGAAAGGAAAATTTAAATGTCATATAATTCTCAAAGAGTACCTAGTTTTGCTGCTTACGGCGGTGTTCCTCAGGACGCGGCATACGGCGGAATTCCAACCGAAGAGGCTTATCGCCTCGCCAGAGAAAAAAAGGAACAAAATAATACTTTGTTACCTGATAATATTAGCATTCAACCAAATAACTATACTCAAAACAGCAATTCCTATAAAACTGAAAGCGTGTGGGGATATCCGAACAATACCTCATCTCCATTTTATAATAAAATGGGACGCCCTTATAGTATAGGACGCAATCCATATAAATTAGGGACGTTGAGCGGTCTTTATGAATCAAATAACGGCAATGTATTATGGAATAATTGTAATGCAGACAAGACCGGAGGATGTAGTTATGGAACATATCAGATAGAAACAAAAAAAGGAACCATGAAGGATTATCTCAGGTATTTGAATCATCATGACACGTATCAACCATTTTATAATTCGTTACAACAAGTTGGGGGATATGATGCTGCATTATCTGGAACAGATGATTTTAAATCTGCATGGAAAGAATTATCTAAAAATAAAGATTTTTTACAATCTCAAAACGATTTTATTATTGACAAAAAACTAACACCTGCATTAAGACGTATCAGTGACATAAAAGGTCTGGATTTAGATAATCGTTCTCCGGTTATTCGTGATGTATTATATTCAACAGCAACTCAGCATGGTGATGGCGGGGCTGCGCATGTAATGCATCGTCGTTTTGGAACTAATGCAGATATTTCATCTCTCAGTGACGAAGAAATCATCAAACAAATTTATGATGAACGGAGTGATGTTAACCATCATTTTGGAGGAAGCACACAAAACATGAAAAATGGCATAAAACAACGCTTTCAAAAAGAAAAGCATCGAGCATTAGAATTATTAAAACAAAATTATTAATAATACTGAAGGTTTTGTTCGTATTGAATGATGTCTTCTAAAATCTGTTCATAATAACGGCCTAAGATGGCATCATTCTGTTGACGACCAATAAAACCATTGTCTTCCATATTATGCAAAGTCCAATAAAAATTCAAAACTCCTTTCTGAAGCTCATCTAATGATTGAAGCATTGCTTTTTTATCTTCTGTCGAACTAAAGTCTGAAATTTTATCAGTAATTATCTTCTTGAGGCACTGATGATATTTTTGATTGGCAAATTTTAGAGAATCATCCATCAGGGCATAAATCTGATTGTCATAATCACTTGGATATGCCTGTTCCGAACATTCTTTCTTATATTTTTCAGCTAGTTGTTTGACTTTTTGAGTGTCATCAACCACTATGGCAACCTGTTCTTTTGCATGAATAATTGGCAAATTCATAAAATAAAAAACTAAAACAAAAATAAATTTTTTCATAAAGCCTCCTTTGGGATAAGACTTAATATTCTTAATTATTTTCATATAAATGCTGATAGTGAATAATGTCCTCTAGGATGTCGTCAAAACGGCGTCCTAGAGTGGCATCGTTTTGTAAGCGGCCAACATAACCATTGTCTTGGCGATTATATATAAGCCAATATAACTCTAATGTACCTTCTTCTATTTTATTTAATGCTTGAACCATTTTTTCAGCATCTTCTGGGGATGCCATTTTTGTAACTTTATCAATAATAACTTTTTTTATACATTGATGATATTGCCTATCAGCTTCTTTTAGTCCGTCATCATATACGGCATAAATATCATCATCTGGATTATCAGGATATGACTGCTTATAACAACTTTCTTTATATTTTTTAGTTTCTTGTTCTACTTTTATAGATAAATCATCTGAAACAATATTTTCTTCAGCTTGAGCATTGGCCGAGAAAGTAAAAATTACACTGAAAATTAAAATAAACTTTTTCATAAGGTTTCCCGTTTTAAATACAACTTTATATAGTGTTAAAAATATATACGAAAAAAATATTAAAGTATATAATTTATTAGCAAAAAAGTGACATTATTAATGGCAGCAAAGGAAATTAACGATGAGCAGAAACAATTTACGGCAATATCTTTTATCCGTTATAAAATTAATGCGGCCTTTTAAATGGTATATGATTTTTAACGGGGCTTACTTGTTTCTGCTCGTGTTTGAATATTTAAATCCTCCTGCTAAAGATGACCCGATATTTGGTTCTGTTTCAACGCTTGATGCATGGAACTATGTTAATCAGGAGGTTTATGTTGAAAGTCTAAAGTCGGGGTCATTATTTTTGTTTTGCTTTTTCTGTTGGCAACAAGCAATATGCGCAATCATCCGAAAATTGCCAAATGCCTGTTTTTATTTCCATGGCTTGATATGGCTTTGGGAATGGCGATGCAAATAATTTCCGATATTCTTTAACAGTGTATAATATGCAAAAATTTTGTGGCTGAATAGCTTTTAAGGCTTGAAAAATAAGGGGTTTTGAATTAGTTTAGGGATAAATTTCATGAAATTAAGGTAAAAAATGTCTGACTTATTTGAATCAACCGCCCCTAAAACAACAGAATACTCCGCTCAGGATATTGAAGTTCTTGAAGGACTGGAACCTGTTCGCCACCGCCCGGGTATGTACATCGGCGGTACGGACGAACAAGCGCTGCACCATTTGGTCGCGGAAATTCTGGATAATTCCATGGATGAAGCCGTTGCCGGTTATGCCAACCATATTGAAATCAGGTTTAACGCAGACAATTCTGTTACAATCAGTGACAATGGGCGCGGCATTCCGGTAGACCCACATCCTAAATATCCGAACAAGTCCGCTTTGGAAGTTATTTTGACTGTTTTACACTCCGGCGGAAAGTTTGGCGGCGGCGCGTATAAAGTATCCGGCGGTTTGCACGGTGTCGGCCTGTCCGTTGTCAATGCCCTTTCCGATAAACTGGTTGTCGAAATTGCCCGTGACCGCAAGCTTTATCGGCAGGAATATTCAAAAGGAAAACCGCTGACCGCTTTGGAGCTGGTTGGCAACGCGCCAAACCGCCGGGGAACATCCATTACATTTCATGCCGACCCCGAAATTTTTGGTTCGCGGGTTTTTATTCCCAATCGCATTTACCGCATGGCGCGTTCAAAAGCTTTTTTGTTTAAGGGGATTCATATTTTCTGGAAATGTGCTCCGGAAGCTCTCAGTGAAGACGACCCGACGCCCAAAGAAGCCGAGCTGCATTTTCCTAACGGTTTGCGTGATTTTTTGAACTATCAAATCGGAAACCGTCCGACAATTAACCGGACAATGTTTTCGGGTGACTCTGACTTGGCTAACGATGAGGGACGGGTTGAATGGGCTATTACCTGGCCGGAAGATGAAAACGGTTTTTGCCATTCTTATTGCAATACGGTTGTCACGCCGCAGGGCGGGACGCATGAAATGGGCTTTAAAGCCGCACTTATTCGCGGTTTGAAAGAATATGGCGAAATGGCCAATGTAAAAAAAGCCGCAGCTATTACTGCCGATGATTTTTTGAGCAATGCTTGTATTATGTTGTCGGTGTTTATTCGCGACCCGCAATTTCAGGGACAGACAAAAGACAAGCTGACGTCCACCAAGGCCATCCGTCTGGTGGAACAAGCGGTTAAAGACTCTTTTGACCACTGGTTGACGTCGGACTTGGAAAATGCCACAGCATTATTAGAATATGTGATTGAGCGCGCCGAAGCCCGCAAAAAGAAAAAAGAAGAAAAGGTTCAAAACCGCAAAACGCCGACAAAGAAGCTGCGTCTTCCCGGAAAGCTGGCCGATTGTTCTCAGGCGGCGGCCGAAAATACTGAGATATTTATTGTTGAGGGAGATTCCGCCGGCGGTTCCGCCAAAATGGGACGTGACCGTGTTACGCAGGCTATTCTTCCGCTGCGCGGCAAGATTTTGAACGTTGCCAGTGCCTCTCTTGACCGTATTACCCAGAATCAGGAAATTAAAGACATGATTGAAGCGCTGGGTTGTGGCATTAAGGAAAACTACAAGGAAGAAAATCTGCGCTACGAAAAAATCATCATTATGACCGATGCGGATGTGGACGGCGCGCATATTGCTTCTCTGCTGATGACTTTCTTTTATCAGCAAATGCCGAAGCTGATTGAAAACGGCCATTTGTTTATTGCGACACCGCCATTGTATAAAATTGTTGTCGGCGGAAAGAACTATTATGCCCTGGATGATGACGACAAGGACAGAATTCTGGCAAAAGTTGTTAAGGGTAATCAAAAACCGGACATCAGCCGTTTTAAAGGTTTGGGCGAGATGAGTGCCATGCAGTTGAAAGAAACAACCATGGACAAGAAAAACCGGATGCTGTTACGCGTTTTGCTTCCGAATACCGCAACGGAAGAAGGCAAAGAAGAAGCCTTTGAAACAAGGCGGCAAGTTGAGCGCCTGATGGGTAAAAATCCTGAAACACGTTTTAAATTTATTATTGAGCGCGCCAAATTTGTGGATGATTTGGATATTTAAAATGATAACACCGTTAACCTCAAAAGCTAACGGTGTTTTTTTATCAATCCTCTTTTTTACCGGCCAGAAAATCGGTTATACTCTCCGGTTTAATGGCAAAAATCCAAGCTATAATATGGAAAACAGCCCAAAAAGCAAGCGTTACAAACAAAACAAATACGAACGAGCCGATACGCGCAACAATTTTACCATAAATTGTGATGCTCAACGGAAGAGGATGAATAAGCAAAGAAATTACAGAAATAACCATTAATCCCCGCCAAAGGGTCATTGGCCATGATTTTAATTTTGCATAATCATCGACAATTAATACAGATAAAGCCAGTACACAGGTTGAAATAATAGAAATCGTATCCATAATTGTAAATTTTAATTATATATTATTGGTTTTAATATAGTATTTTGCCAAAGTTTTGTCAAACAACTTTTAAATAAGAAGAAATAAGAAAAAATATTTTGTAAAAGAAAGTAAAAAATATAATTTTATGATTAATTAACCAAGCCGTGTTATCTTGCGAACTCTACGGAAGTGAGGCGGGATGATTAGGAAATCAAAACAGCAGGATTATGAAAAACTTACAAAATTATGGCTGGAAGCCAGCTTGAAAGCACATGATTTTATTGCCGCAGATTATTGGAAACAAGCGGCGGATAAGATTAAAACGATTTATCTTCCTACCGCGCAAACTTATGTTTTTGAAGACAAACATCAATTAAAAGGTTTTATCAGCCTGTTAGACAATAATTACATTGCCGCATTATTTGTCAGCCGCGGACATCAAAAACAGCGTATCGGGACAAAACTGCTGCAATATGTCCGGCGGCGGAGGCCGAATATGCAACTTCGTGTTTTTGTACGCAATACCAACGCCTTGCGCTTCTACCAAAAATGCGGATTTAAGGTCGTTTCCGAAGGAACAGATACGAAAACACAGGAAAAAGAGTCATTAATGGCTTGGGCGCAGGGGTGTTTCAGCGGGCATGTAAAAATATATAAAGGGGATTCATGAAAGGACCGTTCGCTTTGCTTCAGCGAACGGTTTTTCCTAATAAACAGAAGTTAAACGCGCCTGAATAATTGCAGATAATTCGGCAGCGGTTTCTTTGGCTTCTTTACGTCCGGAAACGCTTATTGCATAGTCACCGAACATTCTACAAATTCTTGGCCACAACGGTGCAGAAAAGCGCAGATATTCTTCCAGGCGGGCGTGAAAATTACTGAGGTCCTGACGAGAACAAGCCTGCCTTTCCTGCCGGCATTGTTCTTCACGTTTGAGAATCAAGTCAAGCAGCGTATGGCGGCGAACAATAAAGGCCTTATTTTCTTTCAGAAGTTCATTAAAAGCCTCTAATGCTTCTCGTCCACTTAAATAACCATCCATTACCGTGACGGCAATGTCTTTCCGGTTTAAACGTTCTTTTAAAAGCGGCACCCAAGTTTCATACGGCACCAGTAATCCTTTATCCGTACAGGATTGTATTTGCCGGCCGATTTCCGTTTGGTTAGCGACTTCCTGCCGCAACAGATCTCCAACAGCAAAGCTTTGAATTTGTTCTGCGGACAAACCTGGCCATTTTTCAATTTCAGCAACAAGATAATGACGCAAGGCACTTTTTCCGGCGCACGGCGCGCCAATAATAAAAATAACACATTTTTCCATATCTGATAATTTTTTAATAATAAGTTATTGAAATGATTCATAACTTTTTCTCAACGGAAAATCAACTCTTTTATTTCGCACTTTTTTGGGTCAGACATCTTGCCAAAAAATTAATTTTATTATATATTATAAGTGTATAGGGCAGTAATGTTCTATACATTTGGGTTAACAAGTATGGAGATTTTATGAGTACCGAAACGCATATTACTGCGTCAAGTAATAATAATGATTTAGACCGATGTTCGTCTTTGTTATTAAACTATAATTATTCAAAAACATTTAAACGTTCTGATTTTTCTTTTGCAAGTTTTTGTGAGGGCTTATCGGTTCTGAAGGGGGTGTAATTATGCTGTCCTTCAGAAATAAAATTGCGAAAACCGATCCCGAAGTTATTCGCCAAATTGCGGCATCTACAGGTTTTTTTGATGAACAAGACATTCGTATCAATGTAGATATTGCAGAAAAATTACTCAATAAAAAAGATTCCAACCACAAATTTTTGTTCGCTGATTATATGAACAAAACCGTTGCTTATGTTTGTTACGGAGAGCTTACTGACGCCAAAGAAGGAACTTATGAAATTTATTGGCTGTCGACTCTGAACGAATATCGCGGTTTGGGAATTGGTCGGAATTTAATTAATAAACTGATTACCAAATTGCGCAAAAAAGGCGCTAAAAAACTCTATGTAAAAACGGACAGCACGGAACAATATGCGCCGACCCGCCGTTTTTATGAAAAATGCGGTTTTAAACTGCAGGCTGTTTTGCCCGGATATTATAACGATAATGACAGCTGTTGCATTTATGCCCTTGAGTTGCGGGAAAAAGATGCTTTGGGATTTTATCCCGAGCAGTATGTTGCCGCAGAATAAATATCCTGCTTTTAGAAAAGTCCCTTCCTTACGGAGGGGATTTTTCATGTCGTTTCTCTGTTTTTTATAAAAAAATTGTTTGACATTTTGTTTTTGTTTCTTTATAGTTTCGTTGTCATTGGGGGTATAGCTCAGTTGGGAGAGCGTTTGAATGGCATTCAAAAGGTCAGCGGTTCGATCCCGCTTACCTCCACCAATTTAAGAAACCGCCTACTGAGGGCGGTTTTTAAGTAAGATTTCGGGGCTATAGCTCAGATGGGAGAGCGACTGGTTCGCAATCAGTAGGTCAGGAGTTCGATCCTCCTTAGCTCCACCAATTTTGCAAGACTGTTCTTCAACGGATGGTCTTTTTTTGTTGCCGGAGGATCGAACTGCGTTCGTCTGGCTGCGTAAGTTTCGCCTTTGGCTTAACAACTCCACTGCGGGCACCATAAAAATAAGGCAACAAAAAAAGCACAGGATGATATACCTGCGCTTTTTATACTTATCAAAAACAAATTATTTTACGTAAATCCGAACTTCCGGAGATGTGGCATCGCTGCTGGTTTTTGACGACAAAGAAACTTTGTCTGCAGAAACGCCCATGCTGATGATTTCTTTGAAGATTTCTCCGGCATTTTTCTGAGCATTGCTCTTGGAAAGCTGAGCTGCGCTTGACGGTGTTACGGCAACAACATCAAAACGGACATTCGGCTTTTTGGAAACCGCATTGCTGACAGCCTGTCTTAAACCATCCTGATAATTAACGTTTGCTTTATTGAACTTGGCAACAAACAAAGGCTTTGAAGATGATACGGACGCATTACCAATCAGAATCGGATTAGCGGCCGGCGTAACCGTGCTACTGACCAGCGGCGTATTGCCGACGCCATAGCTGCCGACTTTGATTGAACTGTTCAAGTCAACAATATAACTGCGGGCGCCTTCAATATACTGCTGTTGGCGGGAAATATCCGCATTAACTTCAGACAACAGGCTGTTAATCAGAATTGATGTCTGATTTGTTTCATTTTCCAAAATACGCAACTGGCGATGATCTTCATCAATCGCGCCGGAAACACCGTAAGCCGCACGGATAGAATCCAGTAGATAAGTCGTCATGGCGGCATCGGAAGCAACACGGGCAGACAGTTGGTTTAAGGTATCTGTATTAACGTTCATTGTTTGAACATTATTTTGGGCGCTTTGTAACAGAGCATACATGTTGGGGTTGCCCGGAGTAGTTCCAACTTGCAGTTTTGCTTCAATTGTCCCGATTGTCTTGTGGTACTGCATAGCATTGTTAATTACAGACGCGCGGACCTTTTGCAGTTCTTCATTATGTTTTTTAATGGAAGACTGCAGTTGTGTGAGTTCATTACGGAAAGAAATAACTTTCTGACCGACAAAAGTTCCTGTCTGACTTCCCTCTTCAATTTCAATCGGTTCAAAATTCGTTGTTCCGAGAGTCGGCAGATTACCGGTGTTCTGGTAAGCTGTTGCAACCTGTTCCTGGTCATCTGAGCCTGTTAATGACGGGAATAACGCGTCTGAACTGAATGTGCAGCCGCCCATTACCATCATTGAAATTGAGGCTAAAGATAATTTAATAGCTATTTTTTTCATAAACGTACCTTTTAAAAACCTGTTATATAACTTCTTCTTGTTTTACACTTTTATCTTATGTTGTAAAGGAATTTTTATAAAAAACAAGTGTTAATGTATATTTTTTGTAATAATTAACCTCACACAAAAGCACTTTAGAAGCAATACTTTAAAATTCTTTTAAATTATTTGAAAATTTTGCTTGCAAAATAAAATAATCCGCTGTATTAAATTACACGAAAGTTGCGCTATGCACTCGTAGCTCAATTGGATAGAGCATCTGACTACGGATCAGAAGGTTGTGAGTTCGAACCCCGCCGAGTGCGCCAGTTTCTTAAAGACTGTTCTTAAACGAGCAGTCTTTTTTTGTTATCAGGCAGGGGGGTTCGAACTGCGTTCGTCTGGCTGCGTAAGTTTCGCCTTTGGCTCAACAACTCCGCTGCGGGCAATCGGTTTGTAACGCTTGCGGCGCGGCGTTATCTCTTGCTGGCAAGCTAACAAAACCTCCCTGTCGTTGAAAAATCCTCCACCGGAGAATTTTTCTGCCTCCAGCCCCGCCGAGTGCGCCAGTTTCTTAAAGACTGTTCTTAAACGAGCAGTCTTTTTTTATTGACAACCATCATATATCATTTCTTCTTTGTCATTTTTCTCTCCTCACATCAAAATTAATGATTGAACAGTAGAAATTTTTATGATATAGTATCCTTGTGATGACAAGTGTGGAGGATACGATGAAGAATATTTCCCAAGTAATATTACTGTCAACTTCGTGCCTGATTTGGTATGGAGCGGACAATGTTTGTGCTTCTGTTAATGTTTTTTCCGGTATCCCTAAGTCAGGTACCCACAACACACTACACACAACACCTTACCTTGCTTATCCACACTTGCCGTCTGCACACCCACGGGGTGTCGCGGAAAGTTCGCCGCGTCTTGTCCCATCTGCTGAAAGCGCGATGCTTACGTCGTGCCTGCCGGAAGAATCAAACCGTCATATTCGTGTTGCCTCTGTCTGCTTCATCACCGACGCCGGGAATTGTTCCGGAGAGAGGTTCAGCAATGACGAAACGCCGGGAAATGGCAGCGGCAATCCCGGTACTGTCCCGGATTATGTTTCTGACGAAGATATTTGTGTTGCTGCAGGTTATAATGTGACAAACTGTTCTGCCGGAATGCATGGCGAAGGCATTTGTCCTGCAAACAGCCGTTATTTTCAAAAATGTGTTTGCGATACCAATATCACTGAAACTTGCAATAAACCTTATTATGGTGTTGGAACATCGTGCAACGGCAAATATGCCTCATGCAAGCGTGATGACGATAAAGCCTGCAAGGAAGACGGATACACAGAAACTTCCTGCGCCAGCGGGTATGCGGTTGAATCTACCTGTTCTTATAATTCCAAATATAAAAAATGTAAAAAATCTTCTTGTGACGGTTATTATGATTGCGGCGGAACTTGGCAATATTGTACAGGAACAATATGTGCTAGCGACTCATCAAAATGTTCCGTTTCTTGTGCTGGAGATTATTTCCCTTACAGCTGTTCTTCTTTCGCTGCATGCTCCGCAGCCGGAGGCATTTACAGAAACGGGTATTGTTCAAAATCCTGTGGTTCTTCAGGCAATTCATCTGGAGACTCTTCATCTTCCGATAATGATAATTCCGGAAGTTCGGTTTCAGAATGCGAGAATCCCGGCTGTCATGCCAATGCCTATTGCAGTTCATATGGCAGCTGTCATTGCAATGATGGTTACAGAGGAAACGGGACAACCTATTGTGATCCTGATCCCTGTTATGGCGTGACTTGTTCTGATCCTAATGCTTCCTGTAATTCTTATTGGGGAGGAATATGCTCCTGCAATACCGGTTACGGAATGAGTTCAAGCGGTTTATGCAAAGCACATTATACCAGTGAATGGGTCTGCTGTGACGCAGGATTTGATTCTGATACATATAGCGCTTGTATGAGCGCCGGACGTTATGGCGATGCTTCTGCTTTTGTTTCAGAATGCGAAGCTCAGGGAGGTTTTAGAAGCAGTACAATTAGCTCTTATTGGGTAACTTCTTCTTATAAGGTTTGCAGCTATCAATGTTATTTTCCCGATTCCAGAGATGCATACCCGTAGTTTCATTCAAGCTTACAAAAATTTTATTGATATCTTAAGTTTTTCCGCCTAAACTTTTGGCAGAGTTTATTGCAGAAGAATTCAGACAATGAAATTTTACAAATATTTTATTTTTTCTTTGGCTTTTATTCCCGGAACAGCTTTGTCCGGGGAAACATCTTATACGATCAACGGCAGAACCGATTTGCTTTATGGCTATTCCGATGTTTCAACCCGTTATGAAAGGCTCGATAAAAACAACAATTACGTCGGTAATGTTCATGTCAACGCTGCAGTTGAGCATGATTTTAACGAAGAATACAGCGGAGGCATATATATTGATTTGATGGCCGGCAGCGGCATGGAAATTCAAAATTACACCTTTGGTAGCTGGGGTAAGGAAATATACGGAGTCCTTAATACGCCTTACGGACAAATTACCGGCGGCGAAACACTGAATGCAGCGGCTCAGCTTCAGCCGGATATTCCGGCTTACGGCCCGCTGAGAATCAATAATTCCGCTATTGTTGATTTTATTTCAAATCCAAACTGGTATCGTCGCAACCATAAATACAGCAGCTTTAAAACTCTTAATTCTACAGCGATGAACACTGACGGAAGCGCCGCAAAAATTTCTTATTACACACCGCAAATCGCACATACGATTTTAGGCTTTTCTTATATTCCTGACACTTACAGCCGTACCGGACTAGTCAGCAACTACGCGGATTATTCCCGAAAAGACGCTTATGTTGCGGCTTTGTATCACGAGGCAGATTTAGGATTTATTGAGACGGCTATTTCTCTCGGCTACGGCATTTATCACAAAACGGACAAAGATTTTACAGCCGCCATTGCCGCTTATCGGGGAAACTGGTCCGCCGGTGCCAGCTATCGCAAAACTTATGTAGACGGCAACACTTACCATCTGAAAGCAGACAACCGCAATCCTCGAACGCCGCAGTGGTTTGACAATTACCGCGAAGGACAAGCCTGGAGCACGGGTATCGGATATCGTTTCGGCCCTTATAAGGCCAGCCTGTCCTACTTTAAGTCTGAAGCGGACAATACGCGCAATAAAGATGAAATTATTATGCTGGCAAATGATTTTCAGGTAAATAAGCACCTTAATATTTATGCCATCGCTGCCCATGTCAATTTTAAAGGAGAAGACAGGGATATTCACGATAATAATAAAGGATACGCTTTTGTAACGGGAATAGGAATTAATTTTTAGAGGTATGAAATGCCGAATATTTTATTTTTAACCGATGATGATTTTTTTGCCGACGATTTGAGCGAGCAAATCAAATTGTATGCTCCTGAGTTTGACATTTTCAGAGAAGAAGACAAAGATAAGCATTATCATATTATCGTTGTTGATGAAAAAACAGACAGTTTGAAAAATATCATAACCAAAGCGCCGGTTTTTTTGCTGACACAAAATGAAAATACCGATGCCAATGTTCAGCATATCTTTACCAAGCCCTTAAAACTGAGAGATTTTTTAGATACATTGCAAGCAGGAATTAACCGTTTTGAAAACAGCAGCGAAGGATATCTGACTTTCAACCGTTATGAACTGCGGCCAATGAGCAAGGAAATTTTAAACTTACGCAATGCCGAACTGATTAAGTTAACGGAAAAAGAAGTTTCAATTATCAAATATTTATATAAATCGCAGGACAGAATCGTCAGTAAAAACGAGTTGCTGCAAGAAGTTTGGGGGTACAGCCCCGATGTGACGACGCATACGATTGAAACGCATATATACCGCCTGCGCCAGAAAGTGGAGCATGACAATCCCGATGCTCAGATAATCATCACCGAGGAAGGCGGCTATTTATTAAAAATTTAACATTAAAAGCTAAAGCTCCAAGATAAAACTTGGAGCTTTTGTTATTAAAGAGATAAATTCTCTAAGTCCAATACCGGACGAACACAATAACAGAAAGAAGTACTGCTTCCGCCTCTTGAACGTTTGCCAAAGATATCAACAAAACGTCCTGAATTTCTAGACGTCCAATACATCTCGCCCTCTTTAAACGGCTGTCCTTTGAGAATCAAGCACATTGCATTGATTTTTTCTGCAACTTCATCTTCAAAATCTGAAGCAAACTCTTTACAGGGAAGCATTGTTTCCTGCCCTTCGATTTTAAACCCGCGGCAATATTCTACAGCTTTTTCCCAAGGCATTTTTTCCGATGCATCTTGCAGGGTGATAAGCCATTTTTTCCAGATAATACCTAACGGTTTAAGCCCTTTCAGCGGTACATTTGAACGAACAAATCCTTCGTACATCACTTCCATTACAAATGTTTTCCCGTCAGCAACAGCAAGATTTTGCAATCGTTTTTGCTCTTCGGCGCAATAGTCAGATAATTCCTGAACAGTACAGCCCTTAGCTTCCAAGAATCTTTTAGCCTGTTTTAAAACTTCAATTTTTTCCATAAAAATATAAAATTAATAAGTGAATAATAAGTTATATCACTTAACTTTTATCTTTTTATTAAACAAAAATCAATCTTTTTAAAATGCAAAGTCGGCTAAAACCGGTACATGGTCAGAAGGACGCTCCCAAGCGCGGGCGGTTGTTAAAATTTTATAGCTTTTAACATTATTTTTCAGAGGCGGCGTCACCCAGATATGATCCAAACGGCGGCCTTTATTGTTTGTTTGCCAGTTTGGATTACGATAACTCCACCAAGTGTAAAGTTTCTCCGGTTCCGGATAAAATTCACGGGAGATATCTACGAAATCCAAAGAATGACGCAGGCGGGTCAGGCGTTCGATTTCAACCGGCGTATGCGAAACAATTTTAAGAAGCTGTTTATGGTTCCATACGTCATTCTCGAACGGCGCAACGTTAAAATCACCACAGATTATCATTTTTTTGTTTTGGTACTCGTCTTTATGCTTCTCCCAAAATTCGGCGACATCATCCATAAAGGTCAGTTTGTGCGCAAAGGAAAGATTGGCTATCGGGTCTGGGATATCTCCGCCGGCGGGAATGTAAATGTTATGCAGTTCTATCTCATCAAACAGCACTGCTTTAATATGACGTGCGTCTGTTTTTCCGACCCAGTTTAATTCTTCGACATTGCTTAATGCATACTTTGAAAGAATGGCGACACCGTTATACCCGGCCTGACTATACAAGGCAATATGCGGATAGCCCAAAGCCCGCACCTCATCAAAGGGAAAATCTTCTTTCTTGGCTTTGACTTCCTGAAGGCAGAGGATGTCCGGATTTTCGGCTTCAACAAATTTTTTCAGCAACTCCAGACGGATGCGGACAGAGTTGACATTCCAGGTCGCAAAACGAAAATTAACGGCAGTCATTTTTATCTCTTTTTATTAAATTTGAGCGGGCTTTTTTGCTGTTTGAATTTAAACAGGTTATCCGGCAAGGTTTCGTCTTTTTCCGCATTATAAAGAGAAACAGTAATCTGCACACTTTGCGGATCGGTTATTTTCCACTGTTTCAACTCAAAAGGACGGTTGCCGAAGATGAGCGTAATCGGCCCGATGTCCTTGTTGTCGGCATATTCCAAGACAGCTTCCGTTGTTCCCGAATCCTTATAAAAATCGGTTATTTTAAGCTTTTTACCATCGATTTTAATGGTATTGGAAAGAATCAGACTGGCAGGAATATCATCATAGTCAATATGCGTTATCTGATCCAGGTCTTTGTCGTTATAGACAATATAATCGCCATCGCCGACAATCAGAACATTAACCGGCGCATCATATTCCATGCGGATTTTGTTTGGCTTTTCAATATAGAGTTTTCCCTCTGAGGTGTTGCCATTGCTTGCCGTTTGCACAAAAGAAGCTTTTAAGGTTTTTATATTATTCAGATAACTTTCGATTTGTTGTATATCCGCAGCTGTTTGCGCCTGAGCCGCAGAAACGGCAAACATTAAACCAGCTGCAAAAAACAAGCTAAAAAAAACTTTCATTATACCTCTCTATTGGCGATTAATTATTGTTTTGTTTACTATATAACCATTCCGCGGCAATAGTAAATTATAAAATGAAAAAAATCCCGATGAGGGAGAATCATCGGGATAACAAGTGACACTATGAAATAACTGCTAAAATTCAGTTTTTATTTACCGCCGCAGCCACAGCCTTTTTTGCCGGTGTTAGAAGAGGAAGAGCTGCTGTTTTTAGATGTATTTGAACTTGTTTTTGAAGATGTATTTTTATTTTCATTGTTACTCATTAAATTAACTCCTTATGTTTTAGATTTCGTTTTGCAGAGTCAGTCCCTGCTCTTTAGGACTTAATAAAAGATTCAGTTAAAACAAGGAGATTTATACTTATTGTTATATAAACTTATGGACTATTGAAATTTAAATACAGTGTTTATTCGTAATTTCTGGATTTAAATACACCGTTTTCAAACCCCTGAATTTCAGTATTTTCACCAGCCAGTTCCAAGCGGCGTTCAGCCAGAGCGACATATTCTTTTTCACGTTCAATACCGATATAATGACGCTGCAGTTTTTTTGCAACAACAGACGTTGTTCCCGACCCCAGAAACGGATCCAACACGACATCATTCTTATTGCTAGAAGCTAAAATAAGCTTGGCCAGAAGTTTTTCCGGTTTTTGAGTCGGGTGGGAGGTATTTTCGGGCATTGACCAAAACGGAATGGAGATATCGGTCCAGATATTTGACGGATAAGTCAGACGATGACGCTTATCTCCGTTATCCTGCCAGTCTTTCGGCGCTCCGCTGTCATCCCGGTATGGCGCCCGAACAGGACGCAAAACTTTAACTGCGTCAAGGTTAAACGTATATTCTCTTGATTTTGTAAAAAACCAGATATCTTCCAGACAGTTTTTCCAGTTGTCTTTTGCTCCCCGGCCTTTCTCCCTTTCCCAGGATATCCGGTTTTGCAAGATAAAATATTTGCCGGCAATCTCAGGAATGGAAATAGAGGTTTTCCAATCCGCACAAATATAGATACTGGCGTTTTCCTTCATGATACGGGGAAGCTTTTTCAACCATTTGTCCAGCCATTTTTTATATTCGCTGAAATCGCGTTCTTTAAATACACTGTTTCCAAAAATTTTTGTCAGGTTATACGGCGGGTCAACAATAACTAAATCAACGCTTTCATCAGGCAGGTAATCCAATGTTTTGAAAACATCCTGATGTATTGTCTTATCCAAGACATAGTCCAACGAGGCCTTGAAATTAAGTTTTATGGCCTTGCGAGCATAATGGCTTACTTCTTTTGGGGTCAGTTCTATGGTTTTATTGCGCGGCGCTTTAGTTGTCTGCATGATAACAAGGAGCTATTCTTCACCAAATTTACTGTTAATCAGATTTGTCAAAGCCGCCATGGCTGCTTCCGCTTCTTTACCGGAAGCATTGATTTTGATTGTGGTTCCTTTAGCTGCTGCCAGCATCATCAACCCCATGATTGATGTCCCGTTAACAACCTGTCCGATACGCTCAACCGTGACATCAGCATCCAGATTTTCGATTGTCTTCACAAAAGCGGCCGCTGCCCGGGCATGCAGACCTTTTTTATTCTGAATTTCCAATTCAGCGCTCAGTGTCTGTTCAGTCATATTTACATTCCCAGAAGTTTTGACGCGACATTAATATATTTTTTTCCGGCATCCTGAGCCCCTTCAACTGCTTCTTTCAGAGATTTGTCTTTCCGGAGGGACGCCAGTTTAATCAGCATCGGCAAATTAATGCCGGCAATGATTTCAACTTTGGCCTTGTCCATGATTGAAATTGCCAGGTTGGACGGCGTACCGCCAAACATATCTGTCAGCACGATTGCCCCGCTGCCCTTGTCAACTTCGCCGACTTTGCTCAAAATTTCACTGCGGCGCATTTCCATATCATCTTCCGGCCCGATACAGACAGCCTTTACCTGATCCTGGGGGCCGACAACATGCTGCATGGCCGAAATAAATTCTTCGGCCAACCGGCCATGAGTTACCAAAACCAAACCAATCATTTTATTCTTCTTTCTTTATTATTCACTATTTTTTGATACCGCTTGTCCAAGTACGAACAGCGCCAAAACTTTTGATAAGTTCTTCACGGCTTTTGGCCTTGACGATTTCATCAGCACGGGTGCGACGGCCGTTAAGAACAACTTCTTCAACATTTTCAACCGGAACACCGTATGTCCGGTTAACCATTTTTCCTTCAAGCTCAACAATCAGGACAAATTCAGCTTCCGCCAATGGCCCTTTGGTTTCTTCATGGATATCTTCCAACAACACGGACAGGCGTTCGTCCCTTTTCAGCAGTGCTGTTTTTTTGCCGTCAAATTCAAGAACCGGATCTTTCGGCGCACCGTCGCGGGCATCAATGAATATTGCCAATTCGCCGTACTTATTCTCAATAATTTCGTAAAAATCCTGTTTTTCAATCAATGTATAATATTGGTTTTCCATTTTGTTTCAGCCTTTTGTGATTGCACATAATTTTCAAATATGGTATATCATTATACGAAATAAGTCAATTTAGAGTTAATAAAATGGAAAAATCGGCAGTAAAATTTTTGTGGCATTATGTCCGGCAATTTAAATGGTTTTTTATCTTTATGCTTTTCTGCCTGATTATTTCACAATCTTCCGGACAGGTTTATCCTTATTTTGTCGCCAAAATTTTTGATACGGCCGCCAGCCAGACCGCTTCTCCGACTTATTGGGAAGATTTGGTGCGCCTTACCCTGATCGGTTTTGCTTTCGGTTTAATCAAAATCGCCGGTTATGAATGCTCTTTTTTCATTATGGCTAAGTTTCTGCCACCGGTAAAAACAATCATTATTTCTGACATATTCAAACACGTGAATAAGCTTTCCACCGCGTATTTTAATGATGAAATGTCCGGCCGAATTGCCACAAAGTTTTCCCAACTTGAGAAAAGCGTTATCGAATCCTTTATGACATTTTGGAATGCCGCCGACGCGGTTTTATGGATAATTGTCACCTTTTGCATTTTAAGCTTTATCAGCATTTATTTTATGACGGCTCTTATTATCTGGATGTTCCTTATCGGCTGCGCCGTCAAATATCTTGGCAAGAAACGCCTTGAGCTCGGCCGAGAAACCAGTAAACAGGAAAGCCTGGCCAACGGCGTGGTGGTGGACAGCATTGCCAATTACAACGAAGTCAAAAGTTTTGCCAATTTTCGTTTTGAGCAGCTTAACCTTCTGAAGCATTTGAAAACTCTGCGCAAGGCTGACAGCCGGGAACAAATCATGAAAGCGCGCATTCACCTGACGCAAAATCTGCTGACCGTTTTTTCCATGCTGGGCTTTATTTTTTTGACGCTGGCCGTTTTTAAGAAAGGCAGCATCAACACAACGGAATTTATTTATGCCACATCTTTATTTATGAATTTGTCTTTTATCGTCTTTGGCATGACCTGGACGTACAGCAATGTTTCCCGGATACTCGGTTCAATGCAGTCCGCGCTTGACACCTTGGCCGTAGAGCCGGAAATTATTGACAAGCCCGGCGCAAAAACGCTTAAAACAGCCAAAGCATCCATTTCTTTTGAACATGTCAGTTTCAGCTATAAAGGCAAGAGAAAAATATTCGACGATTTGAACATAGAAATTAAAGCCGGGGAAAAAATCGGGCTGGTCGGGCACTCCGGCGCCGGAAAATCAACGCTCATCAAGCTGGTTGACCGTTATTATGACGTTAAAAGCGGGGCGATTAAAATAAACGGCACGGACATCAGGGACTTTTCCCAAGAATCCCTGCATCAGCATATTGCCATCATTCCGCAGGATATCAGCCTGTTTAACCGCTCCTTAAAAGAAAACATCCGTTACGGCAAAACCAATGCAACGGAAGAAGAAATTATCAAGGCCGCCCAGAAAGCTTCCGCAGACATCTTTATTGACCTGATGCCAAAAAAATATGATACCGTCGTGGGTGAAAGAGGCGTTGTCCTGTCCGGCGGCGAACGACAGAGAATCGCTATTGCCCGTGCTATCCTCAAAAATGCGCCAATTTTGATTTTTGACGAGGCAACCTCTGCCCTTGACAGCCACAGCGAGCAGCATATTCAAAAATCCCTCGGGCGGCTGATGAAAAACAAAACGGTTATTGCCATCGCCCACCGCCTGTCAACGCTTAGGGAAATGGACCGGATTTTGGTTTTTGAAAAAGGAAAAATTATTGAAGAAGGTTCTCATACCTCTTTATTACGCCAAAAAGGCGCTTATTATAAACTGTATAAAATGCAGTCAGACGGCTTTGTTGCCAGTTAAGCGGCGGAGTTGAAATCTTGCTTTATTATTAACCATTAATAAACTGAATATACTCTATGTTACTTCACAAAAGGAAACAAAAATGCTGACATTGAAACATTTGCCCATAACGTCTTTTAATGAGAATCTGGCTTATCTTAACCGGGAGTGTATTGCTTATAAGGTTGACGATATCAATCAACTAACAAAGATTGAAATTCACGGCGGCTTGAAGACCGTTTACGCTTTTTTACAGATTGTTGACGACTCCCGCCTGGTCAAACCAAACGAAATTGCCCTGAACACCGAGGCTTTTGAGATGACAAACCTGCCGGAAGGCGCTAAAGTTTCCATTACCCTGTCCGCACCGCCGCCCAGCCTGAATTCCATAAAAAGGAAAATTGCCGGCAATATTTTAAGTTCCAGCGAATACAGCGCCATCATCAACGATATTTCTGCCAAACGTTATTCCAACATGGATATTGCCTCTTTTTTGGTTGCGTCCGGTTCCTTTATGTCCGCGCCGGAAGTTTTGTCCTTAACGGAGGCAATGGTCGGCGAAAGAGTCATTAACTGGGAGAACGAAACCATTGTTGTTGACCACCATTGCTTAGGCGGTGTTCCCGGGAACAAAACAGATCTAATTATCACGCCGATTGTTGCCGCATACGGGCTTCCCGTTCCGAAAACGGCTTCCCATTCTCTGACATCATGCGCCGGCGTGGCCGATACGATGAGTGTTTTGGCCAATGTTGATTTTGATGAAGAAACACTTAAAGAACTTATAGAACAAAATCGCGGCGCTATTGTCAGTTATGACGCCCTGAACATTGCCGAAGCCAACAAAACCGTTGCCAGCGTTGAAAGGCAGATCGGCATTACGCAGCATGAGCATATTGCAGCTTCCATCCTGGCGATAAAAATGGCGGCAGGGATTACCCATTTGCTGATTGACATTCCCGTCGGTCCGAAGTCCCGCATAAAAAATACAAATGAAGCTATGCGGCTGCGGAAACTGATGGAATATGTCGGGGATATGCTGTCAATAGAAATAGATGCTGTGATTACGGACGGAAGCGAGCCTATCGGCAACGGTGTCGGCGCGGTTCTGGAAGCGCGGGACGTGATGAAAGTCCTGATGAACAAAAAAGACGCTCCTCGGGATTTGCGGGAAAAATCGCTGTTTTTGGCCGGAAGAATGTTGGAATTTGACCCGAAACTCCGCGGCGGACAGGGATACGCCGTTGCCAGAGAAATTTTGGATTCCGGACAGGCCTTGGAAATGATGAACAAAATCATATACTCTCAAGGACAGGCCCCCCAGCCACAGCTTGGAAAACTGACGCGGGATATTGTTGCCAATGCCAGCGGCATTGTAGAATCCATTGACAACAGCAGAATTAACAAAATAGGCATTCTGGCCGGCGCCGGACAATATGCCGGCGCCGGAATCGACTTGCTGAAAAAAGTCGGCGACAGCGTCTATCAAGGAGAAACCCTGTTTAGAATCCACTCCTGCAATTCAACTGATTTTGCCTTTGCCAATTCCGTTGTCGACGGATACAGCGGTTATGAAATTACAACACAGGACGATGAGGATTAAACGAAGGTATGGAGAAGTTAAAAATTGCCGTTATCGGCGCCGGCCGCATGGGGACAAAGCATATCGGAAACCTGTCCGCTTATTTTAAGGATGATGTGGAAATTTCCGGCATTTTATGCTCTACGCCGCAGTCAACCATGGAAAAAGCCAAGAGTCTTAACCTACCCTATTTCAACAGTATTGATGAAATAAACAAAGCCAACACGGACGGTGTCATCATTGCCGCTTCGACAAACAAGCATACTTACACGGCCAAGCAAATTCTGAGAAAAGGCATTCCCTGCCTGATTGAAAAACCGCTGACAGCGAATCTGGCCGAGGCTAAAGAACTGATTAAAATTGCGGCAGAAAACAACACATTTATTCTTCCCGGGCATATTGAACATTATAATCCGACTTATCTGGCACTGAAAAGAGCCATTTCCCTGCCGTTCCGCAACATTAAAGCTTACCGGGTCGGCAATACGCAAGGGCGAAAGCATGATACCAGCGTTGTTTTGGACTTGATGATTCACGATATCGGCATCATTCAGGAGCTCATGCCCAAAGCCTCTCCAGCTCTCAGCGCCAATATGATGAAAAAAAACCATTGGGAAGACGATGCCAAAGTCCGGCTGACCTATTCTACTCCCTGTTATGCGGAAATTGTCGCCAGCAGAGTTTCTCCGGTTAAAGACCGCCGCATGCTGATAAAAGACAACAATTATGACTTTTGGGAAATTGATTTTCTCAACGGCATTATTTATAAAAACGACATTAAAGTACATGAACACAAAGATTCCGTTACCTCTTTACAAAACGAGCTGCGCAATTTTATAAACTGTATCCGCGGGACGGAAAAGCCCTTGGTAACCGTCAAACAGGCTTTTAACGCCCTGAAAACAGCTCTTGAGCTTGAGAGATGCTGCCGGGAAGAAGAAGTCAAACAAAAACATTCCCACCGTTCGTTGATAGACAGTTTATAAAAATTCAAAATTTTTTCAAAAAAATGCGCCGTCCTATTGCTTCTGCCAAAATCATTTCTTATATAACTTTTAGACAGAGAAAATTTTAATTAACAAAGGATATGAAAAACATGAGTAAAGTTCTTGGTATTGACTTAGGTACGACCAACTCCTGCTTTGCAGTGATGGACGGGAAAGACCCTAAAGTTTTGGAAAACAGCGAAGGCGCCAGAACAACCCCTTCCATGGTTGCCTTTACAGAAACGGAAAGACTGGTCGGCGCGGCTGCAAAACGTCAGGCCGTAACCAATCCGGAAAACACGCTGTTTGCGATTAAGCGCTTAATCGGCCGCCGTTATAATTCTCCGGAAGTCGAAAAAGACAAAAAGCTTGTTCCGTTTAAGATTATTGAAGGCGAAAACGGCGACGCCTGGGTAGAAGCAAGAGATCAGAAATATGCCCCGTCTCAGATTTCCGCCATCGTTTTGCAAAAAATCAAAGAATATGCCGAGAGTTATCTGGGTGAAAAAATTGAAAAAGCGGTTATTACGGTACCGGCTTATTTTAACGACTCTCAGCGTCAGGCGACTAAAGACGCCGGTAAAATCGCCGGTTTGGACGTTTTGCGCATTATCAACGAACCGACAGCTGCAGCTTTGGCTTATGGCATGGATAAGAAAAACAACGGTACAATTGCAGTTTATGACTTGGGCGGTGGTACATTTGATATCTCCATTCTGGAAATCGGCGACGGTGTTTTTGAAGTAAAATCCACCAACGGCGACACATTCCTCGGCGGCGAAGACTTTGATCAGCGTTTGGTTAACTATTTGACCGACGAATTTAAGAAAGAAACCGGTATTGATCTGAAGAATGACCGTCTGGCTTTGCAGCGCTTAAAAGAGGCTGCCGAAAAAGCAAAAATTGAATTGTCTTCGGCAACGCAGACAGAAATCAATCTGCCGTTTATTACGGCTGACGCGTCCGGCCCGAAACACATGAACATTAAGCTGACGAGAGCCAAATTGGAATCTCTGGTCGAAGACCTGATTGAGAAGACAGCCGAGCCCTGCCGCAAAGCTTTGGCCGACGCAGGTTTGAAAGCCAATGAAATCAGCGAAGTCATTCTGGTCGGCGGTATGACCCGTATGCCGAAAGTTCAGGAAAAGGTTAAAGAAATCTTCGGTAAAGAACCGCACAAAGGCGTTAACCCGGATGAAGTTGTGGCTATGGGCGCAGCTATTCAGGGCGGCGTGTTGGTCGGCGATGTTAAAGATGTTTTGCTGCTTGACGTTACACCGTTGTCTTTGGGTATTGAAACCTTGGGCGGCGTATTCACCCGACTGATTGACCGCAATACGACAATTCCGACACGCAAATCTCAGGTCTTTTCAACAGCCGAAGACGGACAGACAGCCGTTACCATCCGCGTTTTCCAAGGCGAGCGCGAAATGGCGGCCGACAACAAGCTGCTCGGACAGTTTGATTTGGTTGGCATTCCGCCGGCACCGCGCGGTATGCCGCAGATTGAAGTTACCTTTGATATTGACGCCAACGGTATTGTTAATGTTTCCGCTAAAGATAAGGCAACAAACAAAGAGCAGGCTATTCGCATTCAGGCCAGCGGCGGTTTGTCTGATGCCGATATTGAAAAAATGGTTAAGGATGCCGAAGCCAACGCCGAATCAGATAAACGCAAGAAGGAATTGGTAGAATCTAAAAACCAGGCGGAAAGTCTGATTAACTCTACAGAAAAGACCTTAAAAGAACACGGCGACAAAATCAGCCCGGCTGAAAAATCAGCGATTGAAACCTCAATCGGTGAATTGAAAACTGCGGTTGAAGCTGAAGACCTGACTGTCATCAAAGAGAAAACAGAAGCTTTGATGCAGGCTTCCATGAAGCTCGGCGAAGCTATGTATAAGGCACAGCAGGCCAGCGCACAGCAAAGCGGAGAAGCTCAGGGACCGGAAGCCGGCGCAGGCAATGCGGAACAGCCTAAAGACGAAAAGGTTGTTGACGCTGATTTTGAAGAAGTTAAGTAATTAACCTCAAAGTAAAAAAATACCGTTCAGTTTATCTGAACGGTATTTTTTTATTCAGAAACATTCCAAAATATGCGTCGGTATAATTTTCCGGCTTTGGGCGTATTCCAACAGACTGTGGCAACAACTGTGCAGCATATCGTCATAACTGACGCCGGTTTTAACCAAAGCACTGTCTATGCCGACATTGCAAGCTCCCAGAATATCGGTTTCAAGAGCATCGCCAACCATCAGAATTTTATTCTTCGGCACATTCGTTTCTTGCAGGGCAAAATCATAAAAATTTTTTTCCGGCTTACCAATAAAAAAGATATCAGCACCTTTGTTCCGGCAATAATCAGCCATAGCGCCGGGCCGTAAAACCATTTGCGCATATCCCGAAGAATGACTCTTGCGGTCGGGATTGGCACAAACAAACTTCTTTTTCAAATGGCAAGCAAAATCCAACTGCGGTTGAAAATGGCTTAAATCCAGCGATTCAACTAAAATTCCCTGCTCATTGGTGTATTTCGGTGTTGCCAAATATACAAAATCAGCTTTATTGATGTCAGTCACCAGCCTGAAAGGCGAAGCTGAGAAAACAGAATTATCGCTTTTGCCGATAACAGCATAATTCAGCCTTCGTTCTTCTCCGGCAAAAAGCCGATAAGCCAATTCTCCCGACGTTACCATCTTGTCATAATGGCCTCCCCTGAACATTTTATATCGGAAATACAGGCTTTCGACAAATTCAGCACGTTGCGGATAATTTGACAGGATAATGACTGTTTTGCCCATTTCTCTCAACTTAGACAATCTTTCGAGAGCCTGTGGGAAGAAATTATCTCCGTTCCACAAAACGCCATACAAATCCACCAAAAAAACATCATAATTTTCAGCAAGACATATTACATTCTTTTTCATAATTTATAATTTTTACTATTAATAATATCTTTTCAGGCTTTGAGGTAGCACAAATGTGACAAAAAGTAAAGAAAATAAAAATCCGGCTATACCGCTGTTTATTTTTATGACTATTGATGCTTGCAAAAAATTTAAATTACGGTTATGCTGTCTTTAATTTCAAAAACAATCCTGCAGGCCTGAAATGTTTTTATTAAAAAAAATTTTCAATATTGAACAGCTGAACCTGCGGGTTGCCGTGACGCTATTCGGTATTAAAATTAAATTCAAAAGCAAAAAAGTCAAACAACAGATAAATAAAGCGTCATTATCCCGAAAAATCAGAAAATTTGCAAAATCAGGCATTTGCGAAGTTTCCAGAAAGCCGCGGCTGATTGTCAGCCTGACTTCTTTTCCGGAAAGAATGGCGGAAATAAAATATACGCTGTATTCGCTTCTGACGCAAACGCTAAAACCGGATATGGTCGTGTTATGGCTGGCAAAAGAGCAGTTTCCCGAACGTGAAAAAGATATTCCGCAAGAAGTACTAAACCTGTGCCGCTACGGTTTATCGATAAAGTGGTGCAACGACCTGAAAAGTTATAAAAAACTGGTCCCGGCTTTGCAGGAGTTTCCTTACGATATTCTTATCACTGCCGATGATGATTTGTTTTATGAACCGAAATGGCTGGAAAAGCTTTATAACGCTTATTTGGAAAATCCGCAGATTATCCATTGTCACCGCGCTCACTACATTCAGCTTAACGCTGACGGAAGCCTGAAAAAATATACTGAATGGAAACAAAGCGTTTCCGCTTCTGCCGCATCATATCGAAATTTCTGCACAACCGGCGGCGGTGTTCTTTATCCGCCCAAGTGTTTTTATCAAGACGTCTGCCAGGAAAAGCTTTTTCAAAAACTGTCACCGACGGCTGATGACATCTGGTTTTGGGCAATGCTTGTCCTGAACGGGAAAAAGATTCAAGTTATCAAGGATAATCTGCCGATAAAATATGTCTGCCCGGAGCGGGAGATGGGCCTGACCAAAGACAGAACTTTAGCCAGCGTCAACTTGGGTTTGGCTAAAAACGACGAGCAGCTGAAGAACATTATTGTCCGATATCCTGATATAATTGTCCGATTAAACAAAGAATCTCAAAAATAGCGCTTGCGTTTTGTCTTAAAACTTCCTAAATAAAGGGTAAGATTAATCCTAATAAAATTTAAGAAGTAAAGTTATGGCTACGGAAAAAGATTATTACGAGCTTTTGGAAGTTGCAAAAAGTGCCAGCGGAGAAGAAATCAAAAAGTCTTACCGCCGGCTGGCAATGAAATACCATCCGGACAGAAACCCCGGCGACAAAGAAGCAGAATCAAAATTCAAAGAGATTAATGAAGCATACGACGTTTTGAAAGATGAACAAAAACGTGCTGCATATGACCGTTACGGACATCAGGCTTTTGCCAACGGCGGCATGGGCGGTGGCAATCCGTTTAACGGATTTGACTTTAATTTCGGCGGCGGCTTTTCCGATATCTTTTCAGACGTTTTCTCAGAATTTATGGGCGGTGGACACAGAAATGCCCAACAATCTTATGCTCAGGATGGTGCGGATTTACGTTATAATCTGGAAATTACCCTGGAAGAAGCTTTTTCCGGCGTCGAAAAAGAGATAAAAATTCCGTCAACAAAAGAATGCGATGACTGCCACGGGCATGGCACGGCTGACGGCAAGGAAGCGCCTATCTGCCCACATTGCCAGGGAAGCGGGAAAATTCGCAGCCAGCGCGGTTTTATGATTGTTGAAACTTATTGCCCACACTGCCACGGCGAGGGGCGTTTGGTTAAAGACGCGTGCAAAAAATGTCACGGCGAAGGTGTCATTCGCAATGAAAAGACCCTTAAAATCAAAATTCCCGCCGGCGTGGAAGACAATACGCGTATGCGTGTTCCCAACGAGGGACAAAGCGGAATCCGCGGCGGTGCCAACGGCGATTTGTATGTTTTTATTTCTGTTAAAGAACATAAATTGTTTGTTCGCGACGGCGCCAATCTTTATGTCCGGGTTCCGATATCTATGGCTTGCGCTGCCCTTGGCGGAAAAATAGAGATTCCGGGAATAAACGGCGAAAAGATAGAAGTTGACGTCAATGCCGGCACGCAGACTGACCAACAGAAAAAAATTTCCGCTCAGGGAATGACGATTATCCGTTCCGCCAAACGCGGCGATTTGTTTGTGAGATTCCGGGTCGAAACACCGACAAATCTTTCAGCACGGCAAAAAGAATTGCTGGAAGAATTCAGAGAAATCAGCAAAGACGAAAACTGTCAGCCGGAAGCCAAAGGCTTTTTCGACCGGATTAAAGATTTATTTGTTGCTTAATATTATCAAGAACAAAGCCTGCAAATGCAGGCTTTGTTCTTATAAATTGATAATGTTAAAATACTAATACCGGGCGGACAGTTTCGCTAAGTCCTGCATGGTAGTCAGTATTTTTACCATAGATATATACGCCAGCTCCGCTAACATTTCTATCCCGGCAAAATACCCACCCATTATCTCCATACTCATTTGAAGCTGATGACCAAATGTGTTCATTATCATTTGTTAACTTTGTTCCACCAAGTTTGGATATGGCGTTATTAATAACATTCAGATTTAGAAAAAGGCTACTCAGCATTCCTGCTGCCGGTAAACACCATTTTCCTTTTGTTTCAGGTGCTGTCGGTGGTGCATATTCATAAGCAGCCCAAGCAGCAGGATACTTACTGGCATCCCCTGCCTGAATTAGTTTTCGGGTGTTATTGCAGGCGTCATAATCCTTTATAATTTCTCTCCAATCATCAGATCGGGAGGTATTAAGGTTAACATATTGATAATAATCAGACCAACGAATATTATTTATAATTGGATTGGCCGTCATTGCGTAGCCACAGTTGTTACCCCCGATATAAATAACAACACCAAGCGGGGTTTTACTGGCTTCTTTATCTGTGGTGCAGGTGCCGTCACTATTTAATATCTGTCCGATTTTGCAGTTTTTAGCTTTTCCTGTACATTGTCCGATAGTAGTTTTTATTTCCTGACACTGACCATTTTTCCATTCATGCCCGTCTACACAAGAACACAAAGCATATTTTCCATTACAGCTTTGCCCCATACCAGAAACATAATTGCTGCCTTTACAATCATATTTAAATTCATATTTATCGCAGAATTTTGTTTCCGAAATGGGACAGGCAAAGGTATTTCCAAACGGACACTTTATACCTTTACCGTCAGGGCAGGAAGTTTCGGTATAGCCTAATGTTGCGCAGTCAGTCGTGGCAACACATTGGGCATTGGTTAAAGTCGGGATTAAGGATAGACTCATCCCTAAGAGTAAATATTTAAAGTTAGTATTCATGTTTATTCTCCTGTATTTTTGTTATTATAACAGGAATGAGTTTGATGGTCAAATATTAATTTCGTAAAGGTGAGAAAAAAAAGACAAACAAGCAATAGAGGCAGAAAGTCGCAATTATGTTTGATGACTGGCTTTATAAAGGGTTGTGACACCCCGGCGGCAAACTCTGCCGCTTAAAATAAGCGGTAGCATAAAGGGAAATTATTGGCAAGGGGTTTTTAGGGAGGGGACCGATAAGGAATATGGAAAGATTGATGCCGGACTCATCCCCTTCCCGGGCAGGAAGGGGATGGGCAAAATTACTTCTGTTCGTCTTTTTTAGATTTCAGTTGGCCGCAGGCGGCTAAAATATCCTGTCCGCGAGCAACGCGTATCGGCGCGGCAAAACGATTGTTTTGCAACTCCCGTGAAAAGGCAAAAATTTTATTGCGGGAACTCGGTTCATAATCGCAGCCGGGCCAGGGATTGAATGCTATCAAATTAAATTTGGCATTGATTTTAAAGCGGCGCATTAAATCCATCAACTCATGTGCATCGGCAAGAGAATCGTTGAAATCTTTCAACATCAAGTATTCAAAGGTTACAAAATGGCTGCCTTCCAGCTGTTGATAATCATGACAGGCCTGCAACACTTCTTCCAACGGATACTTTTTATTAATCGGCATAATTTGCGACCGCTTTTCATTATTCGGCGCATGAAGACTGACAGCCAGCTTTACGCCTGTTGCTTTGACCAAGGGAATAATATTCGGCGCAATCCCCGAGGTAGACAGCGTTACGCGGCGTTTGGAGAGCGAAATTCCCTCCCCGTCCGTTATAATATTCAGCGCTTTGATAACATTATCAAGATTTTGCAAAGGTTCGCCCATACCCATAACGACAATGTTCGACAAATAACGGGTTTCATCTTTCGGACTCGGCCATTCTTTGTAAACATCACGGGCAACCATGAACTGGCTGACGATTTCTCCGGCGGTCAGATTACGGGTGATTTTCTGGCTGCCGGTATGACAGAACTTACATCCCATCGCACAGCCGACTTGCGTGGAAATACAGACAGCACCACGGTCTTCCTCCGGAATATAAACGGTTTCAATCCGCTGACCGTCGGCAAATTCCAGCAGCCATTTGTGGGTTTTATCAACGGAAACCTGTTCCGCAACGATTTTCGGACGCGTTATCGTAAAATGCTCCGCCAGCTTTGCTCTCAACTCTTTGGAGAGATTGCTCATCTTGGCAAAATCCGTTTCGCCATGGAAATACAGCCACTGCCACAGCTGTTTGGCACGGAAGGGCTTTTCGCCGATATCAGCGACAGCTTGCGCCAATTCTTCCTTGCTTAAGCCGATAAGTTCAATTTTTTCAGCCATGTATTATCTCTTACATTTGGAATTAATGGCTTTGTAAGCGCTCAAAAAACCATTCAGCGAATAAGTGTCTTTGGTTGCCGTCCCTTTTGACGATGTACCGTGAACAATCATCCGCTGGCCTTTTTTCATGGCGTCAACTAATCTTTTGTCCGCCGTTTCGTTTACCGTCCAGGCTTTGTCCCCTTCGGTGAACAGGTCATCAATCGTCGTATTGCCAATTTTTACAACAACCTTGGCGCCTGGTTTGTATGTATAACCGGCGACGAAATTAACGACATCAAAACTTTTTTCATTCGGGCGGTGGGTGACAACCGCATATATATCGCCGCGGCTTGAATATTTGCCTTCATCTTTTTTCGGTGTGGAAGCAATATAACAAATCATTCCCTGCGGATCATTATAGTAATATGCCGCCCAGTCTTTATATTCTCCAATCAACTGCGGACCGCTCTTGCCGGCAGCCGCTGCCGGGTTAACGTTGAAAAGCAAGGCCCCTAAAACGGCCAAAGACGTAAAATTAAATTTAATCATACCAATATACTCACAAATCCTCGTTATTTTTACATAATAGTATTTGAAAAATATATAAAAAATGTTAATTTCTTTGAAAGATTTAGGATTTTGCCATGATTAGAGATAATTATATTGACGTAAACCAGCTTGTTACTGACAAGAAAATTTTTAAACTGTTCAGAACCGTGGAGAATCACGGCGGTGTTTTGCGCTTTGTCGGCGGTGCGGTCAGGGACACATTAGCCGGTATAAAAAATTTTGACATTGACCTGGCGACGGACTTGTCGCCGGAAGAACTGGTTGAAGCCTGTGAAGAAAGCGGTTTGAAAACTGTTCCCATCGGTATTAAATTTGGAACCGTCGGTGTGGTTTTGAACAATCAGACGCTGGAAGTAACCTCTTTAAGAAAGGATATCAAAACAGACGGGCGGCATGCCGTTGTCGAATTTACATCTGACTGGGAAAGTGACGCTTCCCGGCGCGATTTGACAATCAACGCGATTTATGCCGACGAAAAAGGTTCCGTTTTTGATTACTATAACGGAATTGACGATTTGGAAAACGGCGTTGTCCGCTTTATCGGCAATGCCGGGCAGCGCATCAAAGAAGATTATTTGCGGATTTTACGCTTCTTTCGTTTTTATTCCATATTCGGCAAGGGAGAAATCGACGCCAAAGCGCTAAAAGCCTGCGTTGAAAACAAAGACGGCATAAAGACGTTGTCCATAGAGAGAATCCGTGACGAGCTCGGAAAAATACTGATGACATCCAATGCCGTCAAAACACTGCAGATTATGTTCGATAATGAAATTCTGATTCATTTTCTGCCGGACAGCCCTAATCTGGACAAACTACAGTTTCTTATTGATTTGGTTAACAAACACAAAATAAAGCAGGAAGTTTTGCGGCGTTTGTTTATTTTATATACGCCTGATGAAAAACTGGCAGAAAATCTTGCTTGCCGCCTGAAATTAAGCAGAAAGGACAAGGAATTGTTTGTCAGCTGGTCGATTTATAATCCTTCTCTCGAAGAGTTTATGACGGAAAAAGGCCTTAGAAAACTACTGTATCTGTACGGACGCGATTTCTGTTTTAACAAGTTTTTGATTATTTCCGCGCTTAACAAAACGGAACCTGAAAACTTTGCTGAAATCATTGAGCGGATTAATACTTTGGAAATCCCCGTATTTCAAGTTAAAGGAAAGAATATCATTGACGCCGGCATTATGAACAACCACCGTATCAGCGATGTTTTAAGGCAGCTGGAGAACGCATGGATTGACAGTGACTTCACGCTGACTTTTAATGAGCTTATGTGTCAGGCCAAAGGAATTATTTCAGAAACAGATAAAGCAGGATAAGGCTAAAAGGCATTTTGAATGTGCCGGAAATAATGAGGAAAACAAATCAGAACCACATCAAAGCGGACATCATAATCCCGATAAGCGGGATGTTTGGCTAAAAAATTTTCAGCAGCGGTACGAATGCGTTTCTGTTGAGTTGGTTTTACAGCATAAGCCGCCATTTCTTTATCCCGGCGTTTTTTCACCTCGACAAAGACTATGTTTTTGAAGCGAACGGCAATAAAATCAATTTCTCCGGCAGACGTTCCCTTTCCCGTTACATAATTTTTGCAGACAATCCGGTAGCCCTTTAGGCGAAACAGCTGCCGCGCCAAAAATTCTGCCAGATGTCCGGAAAAATTACTGTTCATCTTTAATCTTCAAAGCCAGTTCATACACTTCGTTTTTATTCAGGCCGCAGCTATCGACCAAATCCCTGACCGCAGACTTGACACTCATGTTTTTCAGCTTCTCGCGCAACAGGGCTTCAACGTCCGTTTCAGAAATTTTTTCCGTTTTGTCCGGCGGAGAAATCATTAAAACCATTTCGCCGCGCGGTTCCTGTTTGGAAAAATGTTCTATCAATTCTTCGGCGGTTCCGTTCAAACATTCTTCATACATTTTGGTAATTTCGCGGGCAACGGCCAGTTCCCTGCCGCCAAAGACTTCAGCAGCAACAGCCAGTGTCTTGACAATGCGGTTGGCGGTTTCATAAAAAACAATGGTCGCATCAATATCTTTTACCGAAGAAAAAGTTTCCGCCCGGGCTTTATCTTTATTCGGGATAAAACCGGCAAACATAAAGCGGTTAGTCGGCAAACCGGACAGCTGCAAAGCGCAAATTAAAGCGCAGCAGCCGGGCAGCGTTGTGACGGCAACGCCATGGCGACGGCATTCGCGAATCAGCTTATAGCCGGGATCGGAAATCAGCGGGGATCCGGCATCGCTGATCAGGGCAACGCTTTTTCCCTCTTCCGTTATCAATGAGATTATCTGCTGCAGCCGTTCGCTTTCGTTATGGTCGTGCAATGTCAGAAAAGTTTTGTTCAGGCTGATGCCCAGCAAAGACAACAGTTTTTTGCTTATTCTGGTATCCTCGCAGGCAATGACGTCCGCTTCGCTTAACGTTTCGACAGCACGGGGAGAAATATCTCCCAGATTTCCGATTGGCGTGGCAACAATGTATAATCCGCTTTTCATGTTTATTCTTTACAATCCGTGTTTTTTATTCTAAATCTGTAATATACGCTTATCAGAATGATGTTTTTTAAGGAAAAATGCAAGTGTTAAAAAAATATGTTTTTCTTTTTGCCGCTTTTATTTTGGCCGGCTGCAGCAGCTCAAATCGGACAGCTCCGGCAATTACCGGATATGACACGGCAGTTATGTACGAAAATTTAAATTCCTATGACAGCATTAATCTGATTAACCGCGATGTCATTAATGACGGAAATTTTCGCGTCGGCATGCTTTTGCCGTTGAGCGGCGAAGCATCTAAATACGGCCAGGGGTTAAAAAATGCTGCGCTGATGGCTTTGGATGATGTGCAGAACGATAACCTTATTTTGCAGTTTTACGATACGCAGAGTACGGCCAGCGGCGCAAGAGTTGCCGTTGAAAACGCCATTGCCCAAAATGCCAGCCTGATTATCGGCCCGTTAATGAGCACTTCCGTCAATGCGATTAAAGACGAAACAACGTATAAAGATATTCCGGTTATTGCATTTTCTACCAACGAAAGCGTTTTGGAACCTCAGGTTTATACTTTAGGGCTGCTGGTTGATGAACAGGTTAACCGCATTATCAGCTATGCCGCCAGCCAGAAACGCTCCCGTTTTGCACTGCTTTTGCCGGACAACCAGACAGGTATCGCCATCGCCCGGGCAGCGGTTAACGCCGCTCAACAAAACGGCGCCAGCATCAGCAAAATTTCCTTTTATCCGCCTAACACTACAAACTTTGCCGATCCGGTCAAAAACCTGACGGATTATGACATTCGCAGCAACCGTCTGAAAAGAATCAGGAGTTCGTTGACAGCTCAGGCCAACAAAGGCAATATGAATGCTAAAAGGGCTCTGAAAAGGTTGGAGAGAATCCAAGCGCTCGGCGATGTTGATTTTGACGCAGTTATTATTCCCGAATCCGGTTCCCGGTTGAAATCTGCTTTTTCAATGTTCGGTTATTATGACGTTTATGCCCCCAAAGTTAAATTTTTGGGAACAGCCATTTGGGAAAATACGGATTTAAGCAAAGAAACAATGGCGGCGGGCGCATGGTATCCGGCATTGTCCCGTTCGCACAGCGCTTATTTTGCCAACAAGTACAGCGAAATGTTCGGCGAAAAACCGCACAGCCTTTATTCTTTGGCTTATGACGCAGTGGCGCTGGCCGCCTCCCTGTCCAAGAAAGGCAATGAAAATCTGAACAGTGCCATTACGGCTCCGGAAGGCTATATCGGCATTAACGGCGTTTTCCGCTTATTTGCAAACGGCACGAACGAGCATAGTCTGGATATTGTTGAAATTACGGAAAACGGCGATAAAGTCGTCAGTCCGGCTCCTCGTAAATTTAATACGGCTCAGGAATACGGTTTCAGCGGCAACAGCGTTTACATCACGCCGGACTATAAAGCTCCGCAAATATTCGGTAAGAATAGCGAAGCGGCGCAAATAGCCATTTACGGCCGGGTTTTGGAAGCTGAAAATCAACCGGTTTATGAGATTCCGCAGGATTCTGAAATGGAAATTATCCGTAAAGCGCTGAAAGAACTGAATGTCGTTATCCCGCAATAAAAATAGCGCGTAAAATATTGATTTTTTCCTTGAAAAATAATAAGATTTCAGGGATATTGTCAATGGAGGGCATTGGGTTAATCTTTCGCCAACCCGGTCAGGTTCGGAAGAAAGCAGCCGTAACGAACTGATTAAGGTCAGTGTCCCTCCGCCTTTTCACTTTTTTTCAAAGATTGGTTTTATGGCAGAAGAAGAAAACAAAGATAATCAATATGTTATTTTGGCTCGCAAGTACCGCCCGCAAAATTTTGAAGATTTGCTGGGGCAGGATGCTTTGGTGCAGACATTAACCAATGCCATAAAAAACAACCGCCTGCATCATGCTTATATCTTAACCGGCATTCGCGGCGTCGGAAAGACTTCAACAGCCAGAATTATAGCCAAGGCGCTTAACTGTACAGGTTTGGACGGCAAAGGCGGCCCAACGGTTCATCCCTGCGGTGTTTGCGAAAATTGTAAGGCGATTACGGCCGGCCGGCATATTGATGTTATGGAGCTTGACGCGGCGTCACGCACCGGTGTTGACGATATCAGGGAAATTTTGGACGGCGTTCGCTATAAACCTACTAACGCACGTTATAAAATTTATATCATCGACGAAGTTCACATGCTGTCAAAAAATGCGTTTAACGCCTTGCTGAAAACACTAGAAGAACCGCCGTCACACGTCAAATTTATTTTTGCGACGACAGAAATCCGCAAAGTTCCGGTTACCATCCTCTCTCGTTGCCAGCGCTTTGATTTGCAGCGCTTGAAGATTGATGAGCTGATGACGATGTTCCACAAAATTATAAGCGCGGAAAACCTGAAAGCAGATGAAGAAGCGTTACAGCTTTTGGCTCGCGCGGCAGACGGTTCTGCCCGTGACGGCACGTCTTTGCTCGACCAGGCAATATCGCTCGGTGTCGGCAATGTCAAAGTCGATGTTGTCAAAAATATGATCGGATTGGCAGACCGGACGCAGAATTTTGAACTTTTTGAAAATCTGGTGGCCGGGAATGTCGATAAGGTTATTACATTATTGCAGGTTCAGTATAAAAACGGCGCCAATCCTGTTACCATTTTACAGGACTTAATCAACATCACTCACTTGGTTGCCAAAACCCGCATTATTCCCGGTTCTATTGACGACCCGGCGGTTTCGGAAGAAGAAAAAGATTTTGCCAAAAGGATGTCGGTGAGCGTTTCCATTGCTATTCTCTCCAAAATCTGGCAGATGATGATTAAGGGCATCAACGAGCTGCAAATAGCTCCGCTGCAAATTGACGCCTTGGAGATGATTCTAATCAGAATCGCTTATGCCGCCAGCCTGCCAACGCCGTATGAACTTTTAAACGACGTAAAAAAAAACTCTAATTTAGGGCAGGAACGCCCTTTACCGGTGTTTGCCAGGCAACCGCAAGCCGTAAATAATTCCTCAACGGCAAAGCCGGAAAGTACTCATTCTAATGAGGAAAGCTCTGCCAACAACGGTTTTAAGACTTTAAAAACAGTTGATGATTTTATCCGCCTTTTGGAAGAAAGTCGGAAACTTCTCGTTCTTTATGCTTTTAAAAACGACCTGTCCGTTGAGCATTTTGAAGACGGGTTCATGAAAGTGACGCTTTCTGAGAAAATAAACCCTGATTATATTCTTAATCTGCATAAAATTTTAGAAGAAGCAACCGGAAAAAGCTGGAAGATAGAAATCATAAAAGGTTCTTTGGGGCAGACGATTTCACAAAAAGAAAACGCCAAAACGGAAGAAGAAAAACGCAATATTATGGAATATCCTTTGGTCAAGGCAATTATGGCGGAATTCAAAGGAGCAAAAATCGAAACACTGACCCGTAAAATTATGGAAAACGATGATGACGAGGGGGCATCTTCATTCAGCAGTGAAGAAAATGAACTTAATTATAATGATTTAAATTTTGATGAGGAATAACAATATGTTAAACATTCAAGGAATTATGAAACAAGCTCAAGCCATGCAGAAAAAAATGGAAGATATGCAGGAAAGACTGGCGCAGCAGGAAGTTACCGGCGTCAGCGGCGGCGGGATGGTAAAAGTAACCATGAGCGGAAAATTTGAAATGAAAAAAGTTGAGATTGACAAGTCTCTTATTATTGCCGATGAAGCTGATATTTTGGAAGATTTAATCGTTGCAGCAAGCAATGACGCCAAAAACAAAGTTGAAGCCATGATGAGCGATGGCATGAAAGACGCTACCGGCGGCATGAATATTCCCGGGTTGAAACTTCCTTTTTAAGAGATAAATAACCGTGGCCGGAAAAGATATTGAAAAACTCATCAAGCTGGTGGCAAAGCTGCCGGCTTTGGGAACACGCTCTTCCCGCAGAATCGTTCTACAGCTTCTAAAAAAGCGGGAATCGTTGTTTTTGCCTTTGATTGACGCCATGCAGCAGGTTGCCGCCAATGTAAAGACCTGCGACATCTGCGGAAATTACGATACAGAATCCCCCTGCTCCATTTGTTCATCTCAGAGCCGGGAAGACGGTGTTGTCTGCGTGGTGCAGGATGTGGCCGATTTGTGGGCAATGGAGCGCGTTTCAATGTTTAAGGGCAAATATCATGTCCTCGGCGGTATCCTTTCCGCTCTTGATGGCATTTCCGCCGAAGATTTAAACATCGACAAGCTTTTCAGCAGAATCGAAAAAGAGAATATCAAAGAAATTATTCTGGCTTTGCCGGCAACCATTGACGGGCAGATAACAACAAACTATCTGTTACAACAACTGAAAAATTATGATATAAAAGTGACAACTCTGGCGCAGGGAATCCCGATGGGTGCAGAACTGGACTATATGGATGAAGGTACTATTCAGCTGGCTTTGAATTCAAGAAAGGTTTTATAAATGAGAAAATATGACGTTGTTATTCCTCTGGGGAATTTTTGTTCCGCTTCTTTTCATTTGCGCCATAATAACCTGCAGTTGGAATCATATCCGTTTGACTGGGTTGGTTTTGATAATGTCACAATTCCGGCAACATTGATTTCCAACGGTTTTCAGAATTATTTTATTGCCGAACAGCTGAAACGGGTTGAGGGGGAAAACGGCAATCATCTTCCCTATATACAATACCCTGAGCATTATTTGTTTTATCATTGCGTTGAAAAAGACCTGCCGTTTGACGAGGCCTGCAAAAAGGCCAAAACGATGTTTGAACGGCGGATTCAGCGCGTTTATGAATATGTTAAGAGCGCCAAAAACGTCCTTTTCATGAACACCAGCAACGAGCCTGTTCGGGAAGAAGATGCCGTCGAGGCTCAGAAAATCCTGCAAAATAGATTTCCGGGAAAAAATATTGACGTTATTGTCGTTGATATGAAAGCTGACTACAAGGGGATGGAGATAAAAGAATTAAATAAAAACGTTACCTTTGTCTGTCTGGAATTTGACAATAAAAAGGATCTTTATTCTGATAAGAAAGAAGAATTTAAAACAATTTTGAAAGACAGAAAGCTTTCGTCACAAAAAGAACTGGCCAAGACACTGCTGCATAAAAAGCTTTTTGCCGTCAAACGCACTGTTGTCAATGCTTTGTGCTGCTTAATTCCGATAAAAAAAGTCAGAAAATCCATTCGCAAGAAATTACAAATTTCAACGCAGCAATTTGACAATAACTAATATTTCCCTCCCAAAAATGATTTTGGGAGTTTTTTTTGCTTTTATCCTAAAAAAATAAAAGATTGCAACAAACATCCTCCTGTGTTACTCTGTTTACAGGCAGTCGGGTTGACTGCTCAGGGCGTCGAAACCCTTTTACTACTGGTCGTCAAGCATAATTGCGACTTAAAATAAGTATATGCTGATATCTGTCTAGGTATGTGCTAGGGACGGATGTCAGCGTTATAAGGCTTTGCACGAAAGCGCTGAGCCATTTAGTAGTATATGGTTTCGAACATCCGCCCGCCTTCTTATTGAAGCGGGTTTTGTTTTAACCTAAAAAAACAAAGGATGTTCAATATGAATATTAATCTCAAATTTTTACTCTTAGGAACAAGTCTGTCCTTAATCCCTAACTTAACAAATGCCCAATGTGTTGCCACAACTGATTGTGCTTCGCTAGGCTACACAGAAACGTCCTGTCCTGACGGCAAAGGCATCAGATGTCCATTCGGAAATACTTTTGCCTGCTGCTCCGATACTTGTCTCAAAAGCGGTTTTAAATATGATTGCAAAGGAACTGGTTACTCCTCCGGTGCCGGACAGGCTTGCAATAATAAATACGCTTCCTGTAATTGTTCTTCCGGTTATGAATGGAAGGACGGTAGATGTGAAAAAAATTCTCGCCCAGCCTGCCAGGTTGGCTGGATTTATTATTCAGACAATTCCTGCTCAAATAATATAGATAAAACCAAAACTCCTCTGGGTGTCGTAATTTACGTAAATACTTCAGGAGTTGGAGGATATATTATGTCAGTCAGCTATATAGAAAAAAACATTGCATGGGATACCGGCTCTCCTTACAAAACAGGTATTTCAGACAGAAATATTGATGCAAGCTGCTCTAATACAGAAAAACTTGTAAAAAATGGAACCAGATTTTCAGCTGCCAATGCGGCATATAATTATTCACCTCAAGGGACTCCGCCTAATAAGAAATGGTGTCTGCCTTCTTATGAACTGTTAAATAATTTAAATAATTCAAAAAATTTTAATAATGTAAATAATACAATTGAAAAACTTGGCGGGATAAAAATCGGATTTGGCGGTTCTCCTGAAATTTATGAAAACATATGGTCATCATCAGAAAGAAGTTCTTCTTTGGCATGGACTTTTGATGCTAATACTGATGGATATTTTGATATGGTCAGTGATGATACAAAAGATAAAAAAGCTCATATTTATGATACTGTTCGACCTATTCTAGAATTTTAAACAAATTCGATATTTTATAAAAAAACATCCCGGAAATTTGTTTTCCGGGATGTTTACCTTTATTCTATATTATCAATCAAACGGTCGAGGTTGGCACGTTCGTTATTATTATATCCCTCAAACTGTTCTTTGGCTTTTTCAAGCTGTTTTTTCTTGGCTTTCTCTATCCGCGGCTTGGCCAGCTTTTCAAACAGCTCATCACCATCGCTTTTTTTCGACGTTTTTTCCTTTTTCTCTATTTTAACCTTTTCAAGTTCTTCTTCATCTTTTTCTTTCAGGACATCTGAATTTTGCGTTTTGCTGCGGATGTTATCCAAAGTCGCTTTGGGAATAAGGTTTTCAATCGGTTCGGCAAATTCACCAGCGAGATTAAAATAGCGGGACTCGCGGAAGGCTTCTGACTGGCTTTCTTTGGGTACAATCCAACTGATAAGGATATTGAGCAGGATAATCAGAAAACAAGCTCTGACAATGCCGAAAAACAGCCCTAACATCCGATCTAGATTGCTTAATTTGCTGGAACGAACCTTGCTGACAATCTGTGCCGTCATTAAAATCCAAAAAATCAGAAAAGTTATCAAAATAACAATAGAGGTCAGAATCCCGGCCATGGTACCGTTTTTGACGTAAATCTGCGTAATCGGGTTGAGAATCGGCAGAAGATAGACAATTGCCGCACAACCCAAAACCCAGCCGATAATGGACAGGACTTCTTTCATTAAACCGCGGCTTAAGGCGATTAATGCCGAAATGGCAACAACGATTAAAATAATGACGTCAAGATTATTAAGCTGCATGGCTGTTTCCTCAATTAAACCAATTTATAAGGCGCTGAACATTGCCGATTTCATGGACAGCAATGTCAACACGGTTATTCTTTTTGTCTTTGGCGGCCAGATTTGCCGGCATGATTGCGCTTTTAAACCCAAGTTTATATGCCTCTTTTAAGCGGGAATTGGGCTGGCTGACAGCTCTGATTTCCCCGGACAGGCCGATTTCTCCAAAGATGACCGTATCTGCCGGAAGCGGCTTATTGGTCATTGATGAAATAACAGCCATGGCTACGGCCAAGTCAGCCGCCGGTTCTGAAATTTTTAAGCCGCCGGCAATGTTTAAATAAATGTCCTGAGAACTTAAATTCATCCCGCAACGCGCCTCCAAAACAGCCAAGACCATTGACAGGCGGTTGGAATCCCAGCCAACGACCGCCCTTTTGGGGCTGGCATAGCTTGTCGGGCAGACCAAAGCCTGGATTTCGACCAAGACCGGGCGCGACCCTTCTATTCCGGCAAAGATGCATGAGCCGGAAATATTTCCCTGCCGTTCGGCCAGAAACAGTGCAGAGGGATTTTCCACTTCGACAAGCCCCTGGTCCTGCATTTCAAAAACACCGATTTCATCCGTTGCGCCGTAACGGTTTTTGACTGCTCTTAAAATACGGAAATGGTGGCCGCGTTCGCCCTCAAAATAAAGCACCGTATCAACCATATGCTCCAAAACGCGCGGTCCGGCAATGGAGCCCTGTTTGGTAACATGACCAACCAAAAACAAGACAAAACCTTTGCGTTTGGCCAGTTTTATCAATTCATAAGCACAGGCTCTGACCTGGGCAACACTGCCCGGCGTTGACTCAACTTCATCCAGATACATAGTTTGAATCGAATCGATGATAACCACCGCGGCATTTGATTTTTCAAGCGTGGCGATAATATCTTTGACTTCCGTTGCACTGGCCAACTTAACCGGGGTTTGTTCAAGACGCAGCCTTTTAGCGCGAATCCGCACTTGGTCTATCGCTTCCTCCCCGGAAATATAATAACATTCCGGGTTTCCGGCGGAACCGGCGATACTGGCGCAAACCTGCAACAGTAGTGTCGATTTGCCCATTCCGGGGTCGCCGCCGACTAAAATTACCGAGCTGGGAACCAAGCCGCCGCCGGAAACCCGGTCAAGCTCCTTGATATTGGTTTTTATTCTGTCGAGCGCCCGTTCTTCTCCGGATAAAGGAACGAAATCAATCATTTTGCCTTTTTTCTTCGGGGTGATATTGGAAAAACCTTCTCCGCCGATTTTTTCTTCAACAATTGTATTCCACTCGCCGCAGGCGTCGCATTTTCCCTGCCATTTGGGATATACGGCACCACAGCTTTGGCAAACAAACTCGTTCCCTTTTTTAGCCAAGATTATATCTCCACTTTTATCGGACCGTGAGAACTGCCGTTAATGAACTGGCGTACATATTCGTTTTCAGTTTTATCCAGCTCTTTAACCGTTCCCTGCCAAATGATTTTTCCTTTGTAAAGCATGGCAATCTTATCCGCAATTTTACGCGCCGAAGCCATATCATGCGTAATGGTTAAGGCCGTTGCGCCAAGGCCTTTGGCGGACTCGATAATCAAATCGTTAATGACGTCGGCCATAATCGGATCAAGTCCGGTTGTCGGCTCGTCAAAAAAGATGATTTCAGGCTTGGTGGCAATGGCGCGCGCCAAGCTGACGCGTTTCTGCATACCGCCGGAAAGTTCGCTCGGATAAGAATCAGCAACATCCGGTGCCAAACCGACCTGACGCAGGATGCGAATAGCTTCGGTACGCGCCTGTTTTCTCGGCATTTTCTGGTTTTCAATCAAACCAAAGGCTACATTTTCCCAGATGCGCAGACTGTCAAACAAAGCACCGCCCTGAAACAGCATTCCCATTTTGGAATGAAGGCGGTTTTGTTCCTTTTCATCGGCACCGACAGTTTCTTCCCCGTCAATGAGAATAGAGCCGCTGTCCGGTTGCAAAAGCCCCTGCACGCATTTTATCAAAACAGATTTTCCTGTTCCGGAACCGCCGATAACAACCAGAGATTCTCCTTTTTCAACTTCCAAGTCAACGCCGTCAAGAACAACTTTTTTACCAAAAGCTTTGTGAAGATTGGTGATTTTGATTTTTGCTTCGCTCATTTAATCTTCTCCCTACTTGGTAAAAAACAGTTCGGTGATAATATAGTTGAAAATCAGAATCAGGATAGAGGCAGAAACAACCGCATTGGTTGTTGCTTCACCAACGCCCTGAGCGCCACCGCGAGATTTATAACCGTTATAGCAGCCCATCAACGTGATGATGAAGCCAAAAACTGCCGCTTTTACAAGGCTGGAAATAATATCCAGCGCTTCCATATTCTGAACAGTCGCATTGATGTAGTTAGCCGGGTTGAAGCCCAGTTTGTAAACACCGACAACATAACCGCCGAAAATTCCGATAATATCACCAAAGAAAACCAACATCGGCAAAACGATAATGCCGGCAATGATACGCGGCGCAACCAGGTATTTGAAAGGATTGGTCGACAGCGTGCGCAAAGCGTCAATTTGCTCGGTAACGCGCATGGTTCCGATTTCGGCCGCCATAGCCGCACCGATACGCCCGGCAACCATTAAGCCAGACAACACCGGTGCCAGTTCGCGTGTTACGGAAATCCAAACAACGGAAGCAACGGCACTTTCGGCACCAAAACGGGCAAAGCCGGTGTAACTCTGCAAGGCAATAACCATACCGGCAAAAACCGTTGTCAGGCCGACAACCGGCAGAGAATAAAAGCCGATATCAAGAAACTGACGACCAACCAGCTTAAAATAAAAAGGCGGCGTTACACAATTGTATAAGGACTGCCCGATAAATGTCGTCAAGCTGCCGAGCCGCATAAAAAAAGCAACCAGCGGCTTACCTAAAACGCGTAAGAAATTTTGAATTTTATTATCCATGGAGATGAGTTTCCTTTTCTATACAAATTTGGTTGTATATTAAGGCAATAGAGGCAATTAATCAATAGCACTGTCTAACTTTATAACAAGCTTGTCCGGTGCCGAAGCCTCAAAAGGATAAAGTTTCAACAGAGGAATTTTTATTCCTCCGATTTCATAGAATGCCGGTTCCGGCAGGCGTTCCATATCTTTATAACTTTTCACCAACTCCACCGCCAGTTTTATTTCGCAAAACTCCAGTGAATGCATTTTATGAATGCCGACGCCGCGGACTTCCAGCATACCTTTGATATTCGCCGGACAGGAAGCAATGATACGCCCTTCCCTGATATCAATATTGGTTCTGTCGTCAGCAACAAGAATCGCATTTTTATTGGCAATACAACGCAATGCCAAATCAGATTTTCCCGATCCCGGCGCTCCGAAAATCAAAACGCCCCGGCCGTTGAAGGCGATACATGTCGTATGGATGTTCATCATGGCTTAAAATATTCCAACAGGCGAAGCCGTTGACTGTCATTAGAAGTTGATATGGTAATTTTCCGGCCGTCTTTTTCCGGGGAAATCGTTACGTGAAAAATGCCCTGCGGCAGATAACCGCCCATTTTGTCCGGCCATTCGATGAGGCTTACTCCCTGGTAAATCGCTTCTTCCATTCCCAGTTCAAAGATTTCTTCCGGGGATTTGAGGCGGTACAAGTCAAAGTGATAAATAGAAAAATTATCGGCATCATATAATTGCACCAGCGTGAAAGTCGGACTGGGAACTTCTTTCACATTTGTCAGTTCCTGAATAAAACCGCGCGCCAAAACGCTTTTTCCCATCCCCAGAGTTCCATGCAGGGCGAAACCATCGCCAATACGGGCAAAATGGGCAAGCTTTTTGCCGACATCCGCCGTTTCTTCCTCTGAATTGCTGTAAAATTCTATCCTATCATCCATCTAACAAACTCTTTTTACGAACTTTTGGTTTTATTATTTTAATTTTTGGTTTTTGTGCCTGCATCACCCGCCAATCCCAAGGCATATAAAAACGTCCCTGCCACAAGCCGGCGCGGGCAGCGCGGGCATTTTCCTCATAAGGATAATAAATGTCGGTATATTTCAAATAAGCGACGGCCCAGCCGGCGTTAACGATTGCCGCCCCTAAATCATACTGCCCCAGCGAACAGGTTCCGACCATATTTCCGTTTTCATCCTGCTGCATAACGTGACATTCTAAAACATTATCCTGTATCCAGCTGCGCAGCCAATTTCCAGCCTCAACACCGCAGCGATAAGACCGTCCTTGAGCTCCGGCGCAAGTCTGATTGCTTTCCGGCGCGTCTATGCCATAGAGCCTGAAATAATAGCCGTTGATTTTCAACGTATCGCCGTTTATTACTTTGGCGCTGCCGTAAATCGCCGGAAAATTGTTGGGATTAAGCGGGGCGGCGGCTTCATTGTCTTGACCGGTTACCGAATTAAACCACTTGCGTATCGGCCCGCTTTCCGCCGGTTCTTTTTCAATAATTTTCGTTTCTTCAACGATATTTTCTCCGTCGGCAAAATTTTCAGAAACAACATTTTCGTTCTCAACCAAAAGAAGTGCGCCATTTGTTTCAGCAGATTGTTTCGGGGCGGAATTCTGCCCCATAAAAGTCCTTATATTCCGGCCGACATTGGTAAAACCGTTGCTGAATCCGCCGATGGCATAAATAACAAAACAGACAATGCCACTGAAAATAAGAAAAGACGGCAGGCAGCCCATCGCCCGCCAGGCCATTTTGGTAAATATATATAAAATAATCAGTCCGACAATCAGACCGATGAAGCCTCCGCCCTGAAGCAGAAGGTTATTGCTCTGAGTCCCGGCGCCGCCCCACAAGATAAACACAAAAGCGGCGATTCCCAATATTACTTTTTTCAGAAAAAACATATATATTTACCTCTGGTTCTTTTTTGTATTAAGATACCTCTTTATTGTAAAAATATCGTTACTTATTCTTCCAAGTATTTTTTATACCCTTCAACCCTTTGCCATTCAATGCCATCACATTTAAAATAGCTTTTCGTTTGCTCAAGTTTTTTATATTCTTCTTTATCCCGCCAACCAATAATTCGCGCAGGATTACCGCCGACAATAGCACACTCGGGAACAGATTTGGTTACGACGGAACCGGCGGCGACAATGGCTCCGTCATCAATTCTGACACCAGAGAGAATCATACATCCGGCACCGACCCATACGCTTTTGCCAAAATAAACTTTCTGCAAAAACCCATTGTTATCAAAAGGCAATGACCGGGCGTGTTTAAAATTATGGTTTGTGGTCAAAACAGTAACATTTGCCCCCAGCATGACATTATCCTGCAAAACCAGTCCTCCCTCGGCATAAAGATTCGCCTCTTTGCCGATGAAAACATTTTCGCCTATTTCAATGTTTTCCGGATTATGAAGATGGGCTTCCCTGCTGATATAACACTTTGGATACTGCGGCTGGAACATGAAATAATGCTGATTTTTATTCCGGAGCTTTTTACGCAAAGATTTTACCGGAATCAAATTAATTAAAAATTTTCTCAGTTTTACAGACACCCTGCCCTCCTTTAGTAATTGCCGCGCAAAATATTGCGGAATTTTTTGCGGTAATTTTTTATCGGAGTCACGCGGCTCAAAATATACCAAATCGGATTAAACAAACGCAATATTTTCTTTTTTAAGCGCTTCTTTTTATAGTCGTCAAAATAAGGCGAGCGGTTGACGTAGGCATAATAATCCGCAGCGGGTTTGATTTTTTTCCACATTTTGACAATAGCGCCGGCGTAGTGAACGATGACCGGCTTTTCGACTGCGGCGTCTATTTCCGCGTCAGAATAGACATTGCGCAGAAACTTATATTCCGCTGTTGTCTGATATTTTTCATAATAAAGGTTTTCCAAAACGCAATATTCCAGACCAACGGGTTTGATTTTGTCGCAGGATAAATTCATTACCTCAAGGTCAAACATTTTCAGGCGGTTTTTATAGCGGCGCATATTCTCAAAAAAACGGTCAACGATTTTGTCTTCACGGCATTTTTTATTGTTAAAGACAATCAAGCCGGAAAAATAAATCAAATCATTAATGTATTCAGGAAAATGCTGGTGAACGCCATTAAGTTCATCAGTCCGCTCCGCGGCAACGGCGCCAATCTGAAAATTATTAAAATCCTGATTATAAAGCGCGCTCAAATCGCCTTTAAACATCACATCAACATCAGAGTAAATTACTTTGTCATACTGCGGAATCAGTTCCGGAATAATCAGGCGATAATAAACTTCGTACGGCCATGCCACCGATTTTGGCGCATTATCAAACCGCCGATTGTCAATTTTGAGGAAAGTTATTTCCGCATGCTCATTTGCCAAAGCTGAAAACAACGCAATATTTTCTTCGCTCAATGAAGAATACATAATAAAGATATGGTAACGGGTTTGGCGCGCCGCGTTATCTATCAGCGATTTTACAGCCACCCAGGCAGGAAGCGTAAAATTGTCATCAAAGGAAAAAGCAACAGGTATGGTGTTTTTCATTTATTATCCCTCTATTGACGCAATAGTTTCCGCAAGATTTTTCTGCGATTTTGCCGCAACATCCTCCGCATATTGTCGCAGGGCTTTGCATTTTTCAGCATATGTTTTTTTATCCATGGCAACAGCCTGTTTCATAGCCTCATACAAGCAGTTGCCCTGATAGACAATGGTATCTTTTTCCGAAAAACCATAAACATCGGCAAATGTTTTTTCAAGCAACATGGGTTTGTTCAATCCCAGCGACAGCTGTTTAGAACCAGTTGTCGTTCCGTGTTTGTAGCTTTCCTGCTGCGGACTTTCCGGGTCAAGCAAAGCCAAAAGAAAGTCGCTGTTCATGCAATGATGATACATATCATGAAAATTCAAGCGCCCCAGTTTTTTTATGTGTTTTTTCAAATGTTCGGGAATTTCCATGCCGCCGGAGCCGATAACACAGACCTCAAAATCAGTAATATTTTCCTGAAGCAGTTTTTCGATAGCCTCCAATAATTGAGCGCAGTTTCTGGTGTTCGGCGATAAGCGCCCAATCATAACAAAACGAGTTTTGGAATTTTTTTCATGCGGCGCAACATTTCCGAAATATATGGGACAGAGCAGTTTGGCTTTTCCCTCGGCCAAGGGAAATTCGTTCAGGACAAAAAGGCGTTTGCCCAAATATTTTTTTATCTCGCCATAAGGCTCAATATTTTGGCAGTTATGGTATATGCACAGACTTCCCCAGTGGCTTTGCGGCTCAAAACCAAGGTAGTCATAATAACGTTCCTTGGTTTCCTGATAATCAAAAGACGATATAAATACAAAATCATATTCGCGCATCATTTTGCTTTTCAGCACTTTGGAAATACGCCATTTCTGCATCGGATAGATGTCCGGCATTTCATCTTGCGCAAATAGCGCGAACGGATTTTCTTCATAGTTTGCAACTCTCATGATTACGTCAACATGATAGCCGAGGTTCTGCCAATATTTTACAAATCCGGGAATGATTTCGCCGTGATAATTATTAGGTTCAACAATCAACACTGATTTTTCGGGAATATCATGTTTCAAAAAATCAAGGTAATAATGGTCATATTTGATAAAATTACGGCGGATTTTTTTAGTGTCAAATTCTTTCAGGGAAGCAATAGCTTTTTTGCGGGCTTTTTTGCAAGGAATCCAACAGCAGAGAAGCTGGGCTAAATGTTTCTTCATCAGAAAACCTCTTTTTTGGTTATAATAATTATTATTTCTAGCAAAATTTAAGTCTAAGGTCAATCTGTTATCGTGCCGCAGAGAATAAGACGGAAAAAGCCGCTGTTAACAGCGGCTTAGTTTTTAATCAATTATTTTCATCGTAAATTTTTCCTGCGGTTGTTCTCCGCCACCTGCTGACGGCGCAGGTGCCATCATGGGACGAGCATTGCGGCGTTTTTGTTCCAGCAAGTCTATTATCATATCCAGCTCGGCAACAGAAGAATATTGCAAAACAACTTTGCCGCTTCCCTGTTTTCCCTGACTGATTTTAATCCGCAGTCCCAGAGATTTGTTCAGGGATTTTTCGATATCAACCAAATCCTGACTGATTTCTTCCGGTTCTTTATTTTGCGGCTTGGCGTTCTTAAGTTTATTCACCAATTCTTCAACCTGGCGGACATTCAAATCTTTTTTGATAATCAGCTGTGCCAAATCTTCCGCATTTTCCAAACCGACGAGGCTGCGCGCCTGGCCAGCGGACAATTTGCCTTCCTTTACCAGATTTTGGACGCTTTCCGGCAGGGTCAGCAGACGCAGCGTATTAGCAATATGGCTGCGGGATTTACCAATGATTTTGGACAAGGCTTCCTGCGTGTGAGAAAATTCGTCGATTAAACGCTGTAAGCCTTCCGCTTCTTCTATCGCAGTCAGATTTTCACGCAGCAGATTTTCAACCAGAGCAACTTCCAGAACTTCCTGGTCGGTCATTTCCCGGACAATAACAGGGACTTCAGACAGTCCGGCCAATTTGGAAGCGCGCAGACGTCTTTCGCCGGCAATCAACTCATAATCATTGCCTACTTTACGGACAAGCAAAGGCTGCAAGACGCCCTTTTCCTTGACCGAATCGGCCAAAGCTCGCAGCGCTTCTTCATCAAATTCAGTACGCGGCTGAAACGGGCTGGCCTTTATCAAATTGATATTTACCAAATCAGCTGGTTTATCAGAAGACTTTTTTTCTTCGCCGGGGAAGTCATTTAAATCCAAGTCATCATCACCGAGAAGCGCTCCCAAACCGCGGCCTAAGCTTTTTCTTTTGGCATTGGCGTGATTTTCACCTTCGACGAGCTTATCCAATTCGTTTATTTTATCTTCTAACATGCAATCAATTCCTTTTCTCTTTTCAAGACTTCACCGGTCAGGCTGATGTAGGCCTGAGAGCCGGAACATTTAAAATCATAAAGCAAGACAGGTTTGCCGTGCGATGGAGCTTCAGAAATTCTGACATTTCGCGGAATAACGGTTTGATAAACTTTTTTTCCGAAAAAGTTTCTGACATCGTCTTCAACCATTTGGCTGAGATTGTTGCGTTTGTCATACATCGTCAGGACAACTCCCTGAAGTTCCAACCCCGGATTAAATTTCTTTTTAATAATATTAATGTTGCGAATCAAATCGGTAATGCCTTCAAGCGCCAAAAACTCACATTGCAAAGGTACGATGACGGCATTTGCAGCAACCAAAGCGTTAATTGTTACCAAACTTAATGACGGCGGACAATCTATCAGAACATAGTCGTAATTGACGGCGCTTTGGACAATGGCCTGTTTCAAAGCAAATTCCCGGTTTGGCATATCAACCAGCTCAACTTCGGCTCCGGCCAAATCAGCAGAAGACGGCACAATGGAAAAGTTAGGAATCTCAGTCCAGACAACAGCTTCGCTTAAAGTTCTTTCGCCAAGCAAAACTTCATAGGAAGAAGCCATGCGCCCTTTTTTATTTATCCCCATTGATGTTGTGGCATTTCCCTGCGGATCCAAATCAATAACCAAAACTTTTTTTCCTGTGGCCGCCATAGCTGTGGCGACGTTAACCGTTGTCGTTGTTTTTCCGACACCGCCTTTACGATTGGCAATGGCTATTATTCTCGGCATCAATTATCTCCTTTTTCCTGACAAGTCTGTTATCACGATTATCATTCCTTCGTCGCTGGATATACTTTGAACCAGTTCGTAATTGAAGTTCCAATTTTTTTGCGCTTCTGAAATTTCTTCCGCATATTTTTTTCCTTTTGGAAAAATGCATTTTGTTTTTTTGCCACAAAATCCGGAAGCATATTGTAGCAAATCGTTTAAATTGCACATAGCACGCGATGTTATGACATCGGCCGTAACTTTTCTGATGTTTTCAATACGGTCATTGAGAATTTCAACATTGTCCAGCTTAAGCAACTCAACGACAGCGTTTAAATACAGCGTTTTCTTTTTAATACTCTCAATCAATTTTATTTTTAAATACGGTGTTTTTTTCTGTAAAACCGTTGCCAGCACCAACCCCGGAAAACCAGCCCCAGAGCCAAAATCATACATTATCTTAGCTTTTTCCGGAATAAGCGGAAGCAACTGCAAAGAATCAACAAAATGACGATTCCAAGCATCATCCAAGGAAGCATTACTAACCAGGTTAAACTTTTTCTGCCACTCTTTCAGAGAGGCTTCATAAGTTTTCAATTTAGAAAATGTTTCACGTGAAACATGATATTTTTCGATTAAATTTTCCATAAGATCATTTATATAAATTTTCAAAGGAATTTAAAACATATTTAATCGAGTTATAAACACATAAAAAACTAAGAACGAATAAAACACTTTAAATCAATAGGTTAAACAACGTTTTTAGACTCAACACATTAAAATTTTATACGATTTTTATAATTAATTTCAGCCAAGAAAGTTTCTGCTTTATTGAAGTTCTCCCCCAGCTGTGATACGGAATGCGCATCGTCACTTATTATCAAAGGAACATTGCGTTTGTTTAATTCTTTAACTATCCAGGTTGCCGGAAAAAAGTCTTTTGTTTGGCGCAGGCCTTTTGTACTCAGTTCACAGCCGGTTTTAGATGATGCAAAGGTTTCGATAATCTGCCACTTCAAATCATCCCATATTGTATCGGTACAGAAACCTTTTGCCGTTATCTGGTCAATATGCGCCATAAAGGTAAACCAGCCACTTTTTATTGCCGCAATCAAATTACGCCAATGATTTGTTAAGCCTGAAGATAAGATTTCTTCATCCAAAAGATCGGGACGTTTTTTAAGATAAGATATTTTAAGAATTTTAGAGAAATCATTGTTATAGATAAAATGGCTGGCGCCAATATAGTAATCGACATCCAGAGATTTTCTAACTCGTTCAAAAAAATTCAGCCAATCTTTATCGTTAAAATAATCAACTTCAAAACCGACATATACTTTTATTTTATGTTTTGCAGCAGCTTTGCGTATATCATCAATGGCCTTTTTATAAATATTCTCGGCCTGTTGATAGTCGCGAAAATACATTGCCTGCATTTTATCAATTTCACAAAGACCTGGATGACAAATAAGATGATTGGAGATACCTATTTCACAGAATCCAAGCTCTTCTGCGCGGCCTATCATTTTATCGGCAGAATCGGCACCGTCAAAAATTCCCAAACTGTTTGTGTGACTGTGATAGGTATAATTTTGCATTATTTATTCAGTTTCCAGCGATTTGAGTAGTTTATACTTTTAAGCAGATTCTCTGCCTGTTCAAAATGTTGAGCAATATGTTCAATCTTGTGGGCGTCATCACTTATAACTATAGGTACTTGTCTTTGGGCGAGTTCTTCTAACATCCAGAGATGAGGATGTTGCTCACCAACCTTCGTCCAGCCGCTGGTATTCAGTTCGAAAGGATGATTATATTTACTAAGAGCGTTTATCACCTTTCGCTTCCATTCATCCCAGACCGGATCAACGCCAAGATTAAAAAGTTTACAAACATCAAGGTGGGCTATAAAGGCAAAATAGCCACTTTTTATGGCTTCAATAATATTTTGCCAGTAATTTACCAGAAGTTCTTCTGCCTGATGACGTGTAATATCTGTTTGCGAGAGGTAGTACATATTGCACATTATACTCTCGTCTGCCGTTCGTAGGTAATGGGTTGAGCCTATTAGATAATCAGGTTTGATTTCAGCAATCATTTTCTCAAAGGAATCCCGCCATTGAGAAGACGGAAAAAAATCCACTTCAAAACCGGCATAGACCTTAATTTTACTATTTGCTGCAATGCGATGGATTTCATCAATGGTTCTTTTATAAATGTCTAATGCTTCGCCATAATCGCTATGAAACATTTTATCGTTTGCAGAAGCTTGACATCCTTTAAAAATATTGGGGTGATATATAAAATGATTAGAAATGCCAAGCTCGGTATATCCGGCTTGTTCAGCAGCTTTAATCATTTCTTCTATTGAATAATGACCGTCGTAAACATCAAAAGTATTGGTATGGGTATGATATGAAAAATGTTGCATAAATCCTCCTTATGCGGAGGATTGTATCATTTAATCGCTAAAATTTTATAAACGTCATTATGGCATTTTTCATCAAAAAAAGATTTGAGATTATACAAATCATTTTTAAGACGTTCTAACTGTTCAGGCTCTGTTTTGTGGCGCGTAGAAACACTTTGCAGACGATATTCGATAGAGCAGGTTTTTCCCATGTCATTCAACATATCGGACAAGGCAATCAGCTTATCATATTCATCATTATGAAAGTTTTTCATTATATTACGGCATTCAGGAATAAATTCGGCAAATTGCAGATAATCCTCGTCCTGGAAATTTTCTGAATAAAAATTATGTGTCAGGCAAATTTTGGCAACATCGTCATAGCCCAAAGACATCATATACTGATATCCGACCAGACCGTGAAAGACATGCTCATTCCATTCATCCAGCATACGGCCACAATCATGCAACAGGCCGCATACATAAGCTTTATCAATGTTTAAATACGTTGTTTTTTTAGCCAGTATCTCTGCTATTTTAGCAACAGTCCTGCTATGAGCACGGAAAGTTATCTCCATTTTATCCGTAAAAGGATGTAATGTGGCATTTCTGATTTCAATTACTTTTTCTAATAGCCGTTCAGCTTCAAGGCGTGAGGGAAAACTCATGTTTCATCCTTTAAATACAGTGTTAATCTTCATTTTTTATTTCCAGCAAATCATAAATGCAGCAGCCACATTTTTCATCAAAAAATTTTTTATTATCCAGAGCATGTTGATACAAACTTTGCAATAATGGCCACTGGAGATTATAGCGTCTGATTAATCCTTCAAAACGTTTTTTCAAACAAACTTTTTCCAACCCTTCAAAGAATAAATCGCAGAGCTGCACAAGACTGTCATAATCATTAAAAGTAATGCCGCGCATTTTATCTTTAGCCCAAGTCAGCCATTCAGGACGATAAGACGGATAGAATTTTTCATCAAAGTTGGGAGAATAAAAACTATGAGTCAGGCAAACTCTGGCAACATCCGTATAATCCATGGCTTCCATTAAATCATAGCCTTCCCGGACATGGAAGCGTCCTGATAACTTTTCATTAACACGTTTACCGCAGTCATGCAGCAAACCGAGAACGTATGCTTTTTCGGGGTTCAAATCCTGTGTATGTTCTGCAATAATGCGGCAGCAACGTCCAACACCACGCGAGTGAAAGATATACTCTTCTTTTTCAGGAAAGGGATAGTTTGCCAGACGGTATGAAATTCCTTCCCTCCAGATTTTTTCGGCATTTCTGATGTTTGGATATTTTTTCATGTTTAAATACAGCGTTATTATTTTTTCAAATACCCTAAAACAGCCATAATTGCGGCCGGCGTAACACCGGGAATGCGAGAGGCTTCACCAATTGTTGCCGGTTTTACTTTAGTCAGTTTTTGAACCATTTCACGAGATAAACCACCGACCTGAGAATAATCAATGTCATCGCGTATTTTTAGTTTTTCATCCTTTCTGAAAACATCAATATCAGCCTCCTGACGCTTGATATATCCGGCATATCTGGATTCAATTTCCAACTGTTCATAAGTATCATCCGGTATAGATATCAATTCCGGCCAAATGGCGTTGATTGTTTCACGTGAAACATTATCATAAGACATCACATTATAAGCCGTTCTGCGCGTACCATCCTGCTTAACCTTAATACCATATTTTTCAAGTTCGGGCGTTTTGGTTATCAAAGTTTCGCATAACTCTCGGCAAGCCTTAATATTTTCCTGCTTTTGTTTAAATACAGTGTATCTGGCTTTACCAACACAACCAATCTGCCAGCCTTTTTCCGTCAAACGCAAATCGGCATTATCGGCACGCAGCAACAAACGATATTCCGAGCGGGACGTAAACATACGATAAGGTTCATCAACGCCTTTTGTTATAAGATCGTCAATCATAACACCGATATAGGCCTCGCTGCGGTCAATTGTAAATTCTTCTCCGGGATTTTTTGCACTTAGAGCCGCATTAATACCGGCGATGACTCCCTGGGCGGCAGCTTCTTCGTAACCGGTTGTTCCGTTAATTTGTCCGGCTAAAAACAGTCCCGGAACTTTTTTGACTTCCAATCTGCGATTTAACTCCTGAGGGTCAACAAAATCATATTCAATTGCATAAGCATAACGGAGAATTTTGACATTCTCCAGCCCTTCCATGGTATGAATAAATTGCTCCTGCACATCCGCCGGCAGAGATGTCGATATACCATTGGGATAAACAACATTTGTTTTGTATCCTTCAGGCTCCAAAAAAATCTGGTGACTGTCACGATCCGGAAACTTGACAAGTTTATCTTCAATACTGGGACAATAACGCGGCCCAATCCCTTTTATCAATCCAGAAAAAAGCGCGCATTTTTCAAAATTATCACGAATAATTTGGTGAGTTCTTTCGTTGGTGCGTGTAATTGCACACTGAATTTGCGGCTGAGAAATCTCTTTTGTCAGAAAGGAAAAGGGAACAGGATGTTCATCACCATCCTGCTTGGGAAGTTCTTTCCAATTAATTGTGTTCATGTCAAGACGGGCAGGGGTTCCGGTTTTTAAGCGCCCGACTTTCAAACCGCAAGCGTTTAAATACGGTGTTATACCTGTACAGGAAACATCATCAACACGCCCCCCAACCGTTGCTCGGTGGCCGGTAAACATAACGCCATTCAAAAAAGTGCCTGATGTTAAAATCACGGCTTTTGATTTCAGGATGCTTTCATCGGCCAATTTAACACCACCGAGTTTATCACCTGTGAAATATAATCCTTCAACCGGTGCTTCGATAATTGTCAAATTTTCTTGCTTCTGCAAAGCTTCCAGCATAAATTTTTTATACAAATCACGGTCTGCCTGCGCTCTGGGGCCTCTGACAGCAGGCCCTTTAGAAGCATTAAGCATGCGGAATTGAATACCTGCTTTATCAATAATACGCCCCATTAATCCGTCCAGCGCATCAATTTCCCGAACCAGATGGCCTTTGCCCAGACCGCCAATAGCCGGATTGCAGGACATTTCGCCTATGGTAGAAATCTTATGTGTAATCAATGCCGTTTTAGCACTCATGCGCGCTGCTGCTGCACAAGCTTCACAACCGGCATGTCCGCCGCCAACAACAATAACATCAAATTCCTGTATTTTATCCATTTTTATTACCTTAATTTCATATTGCCTAAGGTTTACAACAGGTTATATTTTTTGACAAGAGGGTAATAAGCTGAAATGACTGTTTTTTGCATTTTATTTATTAGTAAAAAGATACCCCGCTAAAAACTGTCCCTCAGAAATTGGACAGTTCACTATGCCGGGGGTTTTTGTGGATACAAAAATAAAGAGGAAGTCACGCTTCCTCTTTATTTTTACCAGTTTAAATCGGAAAACAATCCATTATCAATAATTTTTACATATAATCTTCGCATAGTATCAGCAGAGTAAATAAATGGATAGTAAAACCAGATGGAAAAAAGACAACTTAATCTGTTTTCATGTTTTTCACTTAATTCCGAAAGCTGCAATAAACGGTCTATTTGTTCTGAAAAAAGTTTTTCAGCCTGTTCAAAAAGAGGCGGTTTATTCCAAGCCGGACTACAAAAAGGTATTACACTACGCCCCGGCACACCTGAAGCTTTAATTAACTCCATAATTTTGGCTGAATCTCTATCCGTCCAATTTTGTTTTTCGCACGGGTTAAAGTGGAAAATATGATATCCACATAAAATTTCATCCCGCAAGTCATAAACTTTTTTAAAATTAACTTCTCCCATAATAATTGATTTTTTATATAATAATGATTTGATAATTCATATTACAAAAAGCAAGCTAAAAGTAAAGGAATATATTTTAAATACAGTGTTATTTACCGATACAGAAGCTGCCGAAAATCTTATCAAGGATTTCATCAATTTCAATACGGCCAGTAATTTTGCCGATTTCCCGAGCAGCCAGACGGATATCTTCGGCAGAAAGCTCTATTTCTTTATCCAAATCAAACAAATCAAGAGATTGTAGTGCTTGTGAAAGCGCTTCACGGTAACGGGCACGGGTAATCAGCAAATTGGAGTTTGACGTAAACTTATCTTCAATAACTTTTGTAATTTTTTGCAAGAGCAAATCTATTCCCTGATGGTGTTTGGCTGAAATAAGAAGAATATCCTGTTTTTTAATATTTGAACATTGTTCGGATGTGAGATTATCAACTTTATTGGCAACATAAACCATTTTATCACCATAAGTTTTAGCAATATTATCAAAGGCCTGAACAGTGTCTAGAGAAGCGTCAAACAAACAAATAAGCAAATCGGCATCATTGATTTTACGATATGCAATTTCAACTCCCTGTTTCTCTATGGCTTCTTCGGTTTCGCGAATTCCGGCAGTATCCGTAATAATGACCGGATAGCCATTCAAATCAAGGTGAATATCAACAGCGTCACGCGTTGTGCCGGCAATATCTGAAACGATAACAACATCCCTTTGGGCAAAAGCATTAAGCAAACTTGATTTCCCGGCATTAGGGCGACCAACAATAACAACACGAAACCCTTCACGCAGACGTTCGCCGATAGTATCGCCAGACAAATGTTTTCTTATAGCCTTGCGCAGTTTAAATACAGTGTTATTCAAACTATTGACAACGGATTCAGGAATTTCTTCATCAGGGAAATCAATATAAGCTTCAAGGTGAGCCATAATTGTTACAAGCTGCGTTCGCCAGTCATCATAAAGATTTTTAAGGCTGCCTTCCATTTGGCGCAATGCATATTTTTGCTGAGCTTCGGTTTCGGCATCAATCAAATCAGCCAAACCTTCTGCTTCCGTCAAATCCATTTTTTGGTTATAAAAGGCGCGTTTGGAATATTCTCCCGGCTCGGCCATACGAAATTCGGGAATCCGGCTTAAATTGTTCAGGACACTGGAAATTACCGCCCATGAGCCATGTATCTGCAATTCGACAATATCCTCTCCAGTGAAAGAGTTAGGTGCCTTAAAATATAGCAAGAGACATTTATCCAAGGTCTGGCTTTTAGTTAAATCTTTTAAATCCGTAAAATAAGCGTAACGAGCTTTTATATTATCCGGATTAAGATTTGTCATCAGGCGAACAACCTGCAAAGCCTCTTTTCCGGAAATGCGGATTATAGCAACTCCGGATTTTCCCAATACGGTTGACAAGGCATAAATTGTTTTATTGTCCATGGCAGTTTCCTGATAAAAAAATTACTGTAATAAAGGTATATTAAAATTCAAATTTTAATGCAAGTTTTAAAAATCCCGTTTTTAGGGACTCTACAGCGCTTTTTCAGGTTTCTTTAACCAAGATGTCATAGAATCATTAAAATTCTTCTGTACAGGCTTTATACGGACTCGATATTTTTAAATTAAAGATTGATAGAGAATATGAACAACAAGTTAAAATTAATTATATGGGATTTTGACGGCGTTATTGCTGATTCAGAAAAAATCTGGCTTAAAAACCGAATGGCATATTTTAACGACCATCTCGGCGTTAACTGGGATTTTGATACGGTTAACAAATATTTCGGCGGAATGTCTGACAAGACCAAAAGACAAGTCTTAGAAAAACTGGGTTTTCAGACTGATGATAAATTTTGGAATGAAATTTTGGAAATAGACGTCGCTTATATGAAAAAATTTGGAATTGAAAAAATATCCGGCGTTGACAACATTCTTCAAGACCAAACGCTTAAACAATGTGTTGCAACCGGCGGTACAAAATACAAAACAAAATTTAAAACAGATATTATCGGCCTCAACAAGTATATATCAGATGAAAAAGTTTTTACCGTTGATTTGGTAGAAAAAGGAAAACCCGAGCCTGATTTATTTCTTTATGCTGCCAAACAAATGGGGGAAAAACCGGAGCAGTGCCTGGTTATTGAAGATTCTATCGCAGGAATGACCGCCGGTCTGAAAGCAGGCATGAAAGTTGCGGCTTTTCTCGGCAGCGAAATTTATCAAAATCAAGCATATATAGACAAAGTAAAATCTCTCGGAATTGAAAATATCTTTTATAATATGAGAGATTTATATGAATTTATAAAATTAACATTTGACAAAAATAATTAATTCGCTATTTTTGATACATTAAATTTATTATTAATTATACAATTATGGATACACAAATTTTTGAACTGTACAAAAGTGGGTTGACTGCAAAAAGAATCGCAGAACAGAAAGTTAACAGCATTATTAAAACAAAAAAACCTTCGGAACGAGCCAAAGAATTTGCCGACTATCACGCTATGCGGGATGCGGCTGAAATAATCATAAAAAATTCTTTAGACCTGTTTCAAAAGGAATTCCCGCGAGAAATAAAAAACTATAACGGAGAAAAGCTTAGTTCGTTTTTTAAAAATTTAAGCGAGCATCCGGAAATGATTATCGGCTGTGAGGATTGTTTTTTCCGTTTAGTTAAGCTTGCCGTAGAACCGAATTTAACCTCGGCGAACGGAACAATGTTTTCGTGGTGTTGGCCGGAAGCTTATATGATTTTATCACAGAATCACATTAGGGGTTTTGCCATGGAAAAAAAATCATCTGATTTTCAAACGATGGTTTATTCTCTGGCGCTGCATCTGGATCCAACAAACGATATAGACAAGGAAAGAGCCATTTGTTTTTTCTCATCCTTGAGCATGTTCAGGAAAATATATCCGGACATGATTTCCAAAATGTTAGAATATCTGACAATGGATTTAAATCTTTACAGAAACGACTGGGTACAGAAGATTGTAAATTTTTATGAAGAAAAGAGAGGTTTTTAACCTCTCTTTTTTTGTTTAACTGTTCATATTGTTAAAGAAATCATTGTTGTCTTTTGATACTTTCAGTTTATCAAGCAGGAATTCCATGCCGTCAGTCATGCCCATTTGCATCAACACGCGGCGCAGAACCCACATCTTGGATAGCGTCTGGCGGTCAACAAGAAGTTCTTCCTTACGCGTTCCTGAACGGGTGATATCTATCGTCGGGAAAAGACGTTTATCAACCAATTTGCGGTCAAGAATAATTTCAGAGTTTCCTGTTCCTTTGAATTCTTCAAAAATAACTTCATCCATACGGGAACCGGTATCAACCAACGCCGTTGCAATGATTGTCAAAGAACCACCTTCTTCAACGTTACGAGCGGCGCCAAGCAAACGTTTCGGACGCTGCAGGGCATTAGCGTCAACACCGCCGGTTAAGACTTTACCGGAAGAGGGGATAACCGCATTATAAGCGCGGCCAAGACGGGTGATGGAATCGAGCAGAATTACAACATCCTTTTTGGTTTCAACCAAGCGCTTGGCTTTTTCAACAACCATTTCGGCAACCTGAACATGGCGGCTGGCCGGTTCATCAAATGTAGATGAAATAACTTCTCCTTTGACAGAGCGGGTCATATCCGTTACTTCTTCCGGGCGCTCATCAATAAGCAGAACCATCAGGTAAACTTCCGGGTGGTTTTCGGCAATGGCATGCGCAATATTTTGCAGCATGACCGTTTTACCAGTTCGGGGCGGCGCCACAATCAAACCGCGCTGACCTTTGCCCTGAGGTGCAACCAGGTCAATAACACGCGTTGTATAATCTTTTTCACCGCAGATGATGTCAAAATTTAATTTATTTGTCGGATACAGCGGTGTCAGATTGTCAAAATTAACACGTAATTTTGATTTTTCAGGGTCTTCGTAATTGATTTTATTAACTTTAGTTAGAGCAAAATAACGTTCATTGTCCTTTGGCGAGCGAATTTCGCCTTCGACAGTATCACCTGTCCGTAAGCCGAATTTTTTGACCTGAGCCGGAGAAACATAGATATCATCCGGGCTGGCTAAATAGTTTGATTCTATTGACCGCAAAAAACCAAATCCATCAGGAAGAACTTCTATTGTTCCGGTACCGTAAATAATTTCGTCATCAGAGGCAACCTTTTTCAGGATGGCAAAAATCAAATCCTGGACACGCATAGAAGAAGCGTCTTCAATGCCAAGCTCTTCTGCCTGAGTTAATAACTCTTTAGGAGATTTTTGCTTTAATTCTTGTAAATGCATTATGTAACCTTATGTATGTAATAGCAGTAGGAGGGAAATAGTAAGCAGGAATGTGCTTAACGTTGACTTGTTTATATGATTTAAATGTTCAACTGTCAAATGTTTGTTTTGAAAAAAGGTTATGCACAGGTCGAAAGCCCTAACTAATTATTTTTTAAATTTATGTAGTAGTTTGTATATGCCTGTGCATTATGTGGATAAGTTTTTGGGGCGTTTTTAAAGGCATTGTTAATAAATTGTTAACGAATCGAAAAGCCCTGACTTTTTAAAAGTTAATAGAATCTTAATGTTTTTATCGAGTCATAGTTTGTAAAGTTAATTATTTACATTAAATTTAAATAAATTTCTTGGTTGAAAAACGAATCTGAGTGCCGATTGTGGGTAAAATTGTAGAATAAATTTTACATTGTGAGGATTACTTTGTATAAATATTAGAAAGCACTGAGTTATGCACAGAATCAATGGGGTTTGTGTATAACTCTGTAAGCCTTTGTTTAAAGGAAAAAATAATGAAATTAGCAGCTATTACCGGGTCTATCGGATGTGGAAAAACGACTTTGGCCAAAGAAGTAAAATCTTTGGGGTATCCTGTCTATGATGTCGACGGCTGGGTCAGAAGACTGTATAACAAAAAAGCTTTTATTAAAGTAATCGGGGAAAATTTTCCGTCGGTTATGGAATCGGGAAGAGTTAACAAAAGAAAGCTGCGCCAGATTGTTTTTGATAACAATGAAGAGTTGAAAAAGCTTGAGGGGCTGATTCACCCGTTCTTGAAGATGAAGCTGCGCGAGTTAATCTTTAAGAATGCCAGAACTGATGCTTTGTTATTTTTGGATGTGGCTTTGCTTTTTGAAATGGGGTGGCATAGGTATTGCGATTATATTATCGTTGCCGACGTTGATTATGAAATTCAGAAACGGCGGGTGATGGAACGGGACAAAGTTTCTGCTGAAGATTTTGAAAAGATTAATGTTGTGCAAATGGATAATAAATATAAGAAAATGCTGGCGGATGTTGTGATTGATACGGATAAACCATGTAATGTCCTGCGGGCGGAACTGGTTTATGTGATTGACAGGATTAAGCAATGTTAAGAGAGATTGTCTTTGATACGGAAACAACCGGATTTCACCCGGAAGAGGGGGATAAGCTGGTTGAAATCGGTGCGGTGGAACTGCTTAACCATGTTCCGACCGGCGTGCAATATCATCAATATATTAACCCGGAAAGAGAAGTTCCTGAAGACGCTTTTAAAGTGCACGGACTGAGTTATGATTATTTGAAAGATTTCCCGACATTTAAAGATATTGCCAAGGAATGGCTTGATTTTGTCGGAGATGCCAAACTGGTGGCTCATAACGCTTCATTTGATATGAAGTTTATCAATTTTGAGCTGAAAGGGTTGGGATATGACGAATTGTCCTGGGACAGAGTTGTTGATACGCTGGAAATTGCGCGGCGTTTGTTTCCCGGATCGAGGGTTAATTTGGATGCTTTGTGCCGTCGTTTCGGCGTTGACAACACCAGTCGTACGTTGCACGGCGCATTGCTTGACGCCCAGTTGCTGGCTGAAGTATATTTGGAACTGCTTGGCGGGCAGGAACCGTCAATGCTCGGCGATGAGAAAAAGACGCAGCAATTTGCGGCTACCGTTGATTTTTCTCAAATAAAAAAGCAGTTTCGTGAACCGCGGCCTTTTCCTTTAAGCGAAGAAGAAATCAAAGCGCATGAGGAATTTTTAGCTAACAAAATTAACAATGCCTTGTGGCTGAGTTAGTTTTTTCTACGGCGGCGCAACAGTATGTAGAGCGCGCCTTTCCCGCCTTTGGCTTCGGAGGGGTATCTGTAAGATAATATCAGCGGTCTGAGTTCCGGTGCGTTTAGCCAGTTGGGGACGCTGTTTTTCAATATGCCGCGGGAAGCAAAAATATCTTCTTCCTGTTCTTTGTGCATATTTCCTTTGCCGGTAATGATGATAACGCAACGTTTTTGTTCCGCATATGCCTTTTGTATGAAATTGCAGACGAGGGTATGCGCGTTTTTTTCTGTTTGTCCGTGCAAATCCAATACGGCTTCAACAGGATATTCTTCTCTTTTGAATTTTTTCAGTGTTTGCTTGTCTATGCCGGCATAGAAGTTGGCTTCAAGGTTAGACAAGGTTTCTCCTTGGTAAGCTTCAAAAACATTGACCACCGGTTTTATTTCTATGGTTACAGCTCTGTCGTTGGGAAGTTCAGGCGGCTGCGGAAGCTTTTGGACATCTTTGACGGCTTCTTCCCATTCTTTTTCATCAATTTCAGGCTGAGATTCCAATTTCCTGTTCAGATTTTTCATTTGTTGTTTCATCTGTTTTCTTATCCGTTTTTTCAACCATATAATCAGCAAAGTTCTGGATGACAAATTCTTTCCAGTCACCGTCCGGCGAAACGCATCCGGATTTTTTATTTTCTGCATTAACCAAAACTAAGCCGCCAAAGTCCCAAAGTTCCTGACAATGGTCGTAGTCTTTGGTAAAATACTGTTTTGCCCGTTCGATTATCAGGCGGTAGACTTTTTTCTTAAAATAATGGCTGTAAATCAAAATCATTGCGATGATGAACACCAGGCCGAACAAAACGCGATCAGAAAGGATTAAGAGCATTCCGATGACTGTAGGCACCAAAATGGGCAGGAGAGTTTCCCAAGGGTCATAAACAGGGGATCCTGGACGGTTTATTTTTCCATAGTCGAGGTAGATACGAAGCTTGTCGGCTTCTATGGCACGGTTGAGTGCTTTGTAAACCAGTAAGTCGGCTTTGTTGGGTTTCTTTTTAGAAGTGTTCATAATTCTGCTCCGCGTTTTTGGGAATTAAAATGTAATATTTTCCCGATGAATTCATTTTTCCGGCTTTATCCAAGATTTCATCTGCTCCGGATCCCCAAAAATAGTCGCCCCTGACTATTCCTTTTATGGCGCTCCCGATATCCTGGGCAACAACCAGTTTTTCTATTTTTTCTTTATCAGGTCCAGTTGTTTCAAGCCATATCAACGAACCGAGGGGGATATATTTTTTATCGACGGCCAGGCTGCGTCCGGCATGAAGCGGCACGCCATGAGCACCGATAGGACCGTCCGCATTGACAAGGCGGTGAAAAATATAACGGTTGTTTTCATAGAGGTTTTCTTCGGCTAACTGTGGATTTTGTTTCAGCCATTGTTTTATATGGGACATGGATGCCTGTCCGGGTTTTATCAGGCCCTTGGATAGGAGAATCGAGCCGATACCTTTAAACGGGTGGCCGTTATTATCGGCGTAACCGACGCGGACTTCCCTGCCGTCATCCAGTTTGGCGACGGCAGATCCTTGGATTTGCATGATATTTATATCAATATTGCTGTCACCCCATAAGATGACCGGTGCGTTGATGTTGTTCTGTTCAATTTCTTTGCGGGTGAAATAGGGAACCAGTTTTTGATTTTCTATTCTGCCGACGAATCTGCGATTTGGCTGGTCCGGGTTGAAATCCCGCGTGTTAAGTTCAATTAAATCGTAAGGTTTTCCATATATGGGATATTTGTATTTTTCGTTTTTGGTGTAGGAAGCGTTTAGTGAAGATTCAAAATAGGATGTAAATTTGCCTTCTTCGTTGCCGTTGTCTGTTACCAAAAACGGCGTGAAATTCTTTTCCAGAAAATTTTTGAATTCAGTTATATTTTCCGGTTGGGACGCAATAAATTGACGGCATATTTCCCGATAAGACGCCGTCGGCAGCTTTATTTCCGCATTGGAAAGGTAGGTTGTGTTTTCCGATAGTATTTTTATACAGGAATTGTTAAAACCGCTCAGCGTTAACGCCAGATTGTCGTTGTTCCAGTTTTTCAAATCTGAGAAAGTGGCCTTTTTCAAAACGATTTGCGGGGGTGTCGCTGTTTCTTCGCGAGGGAGAGAAGGGATAAGGTCAGTTTTTTTCTCATTTTTTTTGAAGAAAATGAGAAAGCAAATGAAACATAATCCGATAATGACGATGGTTTTTTTCATGATTTTTTCGTAGATGTCAGTAACCAGTTCGGGCTAGCGGAAGTGATACTTCTTTCAAAAGTCCATACATCAGTGATGTTTTGGATATATTGTTCATCGCCTTCAATGATTTCCCCGTCTTTGTTTTTGAGGAGGTTGACTTGTTCAGAAATAAATTTAACGGTAATTTTGACTAAATCGTTTTTGGTGATTTTGGCGTTGGTAATTTCAGCCGAATCGAAAGAAATCAAGTCTGTTTCAGAGGTGATGCCTTCAGATTGCCGCTGGTTTAATATTTCCTGAAATTTTTTAGCGACATTTTTAGAAACCAGTTTTTCAAGCGTTTCTGTATCGCCTTTGCTGAAAGAATCGAGAATTAATTCAAAAGCCTTTTTAGCGCTTTCGATAAATTTTTCTTTGCTGAAGTTGGGAATTTTTTGCAGGACCTGGTCTGTTTCGCTTAATTCGTCCGAGTTTGAGGATGTGCTATTATCCGGATCGATTTTTAAGCCTTTTTTTTCAGCTTCCTTAACAATCAGATTAAAGAGCTGAGATGCTTTTTCTTCCGTAATCTTTTGATTTTCAATTTTGGTATCATTGTTGATGATATTGATATATTTTACAATGATATAAGCTACAGCCGCCAATAATAAGATTAATTCTACTGCAGATCCCATAGTCGTCCTCTGAAATTATTGTTTTACATTTAATATATAGCGTTTTTTGCTTTGATTATCAACAGAATTGAATTATATTCTAAGACAATTGTTAATAAGGAGATGTTTTATGACAGAAGAAAACAGTAATAAGCAAACAGCCAATGACAACAGCGGACAGGATAATGCGCAGCCGCAAATGCCGCCGATTGTCATAAATACGCAGTATATAAAAGACTTGTCTCTTGAGATTCCCAATGCTCCCGAGATTTTCAGAGAATTGAATCAGGCTCCTGACGTTAAAATAAATGTTGATGTCAACGCCAAGCATTTGGAAGAAAATTTCTTTAATGTTGAGCTGACTATGGAAATGGACGGCGATGTTAACGGCAAGAAGCTGTTTATTCTGGAATTGAAGTATGCTGCCGTTGTCGGCTTAAATGTTCCCGAGGAGCATGTTGAGCCGGTGTTACTGGTGGAAATTCCGCGCATGATTTTCCCATTTGCGCGGAGTATTGTGACAAATACCCTTGTTGAGGGAGGATTGCCGCCGTTTATGCTTAATCCGATAGATTTTGTGGCGATGTACCAAAACCGTAAACAGGCTGAAAGCAAGTAAAAAACAGAGAGGTTTTTACCTCTCTATTTTTTTGTCTTTTGAATGGCAATATGAGCTTATTGGGCAGTTTAGGCAATTCGGGCGCTGGGCTTTGCAGGTGTAGCGTCCGAAAAGGACAAGCCAATGGTTGGCTTTTTTGACATATTCTTCAGGGAGGATTTTTAATAAATCAAGCTCAACGGCGAGAGGCGTTTTTCCCTGACTGAAATCCAGACGGTGTGACAGGCGCATGACATAAGTGTCAACCGCTAAAGCCGGCAGGTCAAACCAGACATTAAGCACAACGTTTGCTGTTTTCCGGCCGACCCCGGCAAGGCTTTCCAGCGCTTCCCGGTTGTTTGGAACTTCGCCGTTAAAGCGGTTTATCAAATCCTGACTGAGAAGCATGATATTTTGGGCTTTATTGTTATAGAGGCCGATGCTTTTTATGTGTTGTTTCAGCTTGTCAATTCCCAAATCCAGCATTTTTTGCGGTGTATCTGCAATTTTAAAGAGGTTTTCGGTTGCTTTGTTTACGCCTTTGTCGGTTGTTTGGGCAGAGAGGACGACGGCAACAAGCAGGGTGTAGGCATTATGAAAATTTAATTCGCATTGCGGATTAGGATTAATCGCATCGAAGATTTTCATAATTTCGAGTATTTCTGATTTTTTACGCATGGTTTTATGCCTTTACACCTCCGGCTCCGGCGGCTTTGGGTGCGTTTTCATCCAAAGGCCAGCGGGGACGCGGTTTGAAATCCAAATCGTTAACATAGCCGTTTTGGAAGCGTTCCAGCCCGGCCCAGGCTATCATTACGCCGTTGTCCGTACAAAAACGTACGGGAGGGGCTGAGAACAGAAGTTTATGCCGGTCGGCAAGTTTTTGCAGGGCTTCCCGCAAATAGGTATTGGCTGCTACGCCGCCGGCGACAACGAGGTCTTTGCCGTTGGGGTAGGATGCTTTGAAATAACGGATGGCTTTTTCCAGTTTTATGGTCAGACATTCTGCGGCAGTTTTTTGGAAGCAAGCGCATATATCTGCCGTGTCTTTATCATTGAGAATGGCGTGTTCCAGTTTTCCGTCCGGAGAATATGATTCAATAATTTTGCGTACGGCCGTTTTTAAGCCGGAAAAAGACAGGTTCATATCACCGGAATTTGACAGCGGATGGGGCAGGGTGAAGCGGTTTTCATCACCTTTTGCCGCCATTTTTTCTATCATCGGTCCGCCGGGGTAACCAAGGTTAAGCATTTTGGCAACCTTGTCAAAGGCTTCGCCGGCAGCGTCGTCAATCGTTGTTCCCAGCCTTTCGTAATCGCCGACATTTTTAACTATCAAGATTTGGCAGTGTCCGCCGGAAACCAGCGACAATAAGTAGGGATAGCAGACATCTGAGGTCAGACGGGCGGTTAAAGCATGGCCTTCCAGATGATTGACGGCGATAAAAGGTTTGTTTAATGCCAGAGACAGCGCTTTTCCGGCCATGACGCCGATGACGACGCCGCCGATAAGTCCGGGGCCGGAAGAAGCCGCAATGGCGTCAACATTGGACAATTTTATATTGGCGTTTTTCAGCGTTTTTTCAATAATTTCATCAATATGCTCAAGGTGAGCCCGAGCCGCGATTTCGGGTACAACGCCGCCGTAGCTTTTGTGTTCTTCCTGAGAAAGAACGCATTCTCCCAGTATTTCTTTTTTATCATTGACAATGGCGGCGGCCGTTTCGTCGCAGCTGCTTTCAATTCCTAAAACTATCATTGGTATATTCCAAATATATTATTGCAGTTTTTTTATAATTATTTAAGATTATATACACTATAAAAATATATATGCCAAGCAATATCATAAGGGATTTTAAAATGGTAAAAAACAAAACAACGGCCGAAACCGAAGTTAAGGAAGAAAAAACAGCGGAAGCGCCGCGTAAAAACTATGCAGGCCTTGCCGTCAGGGCTTTTGTGTGGGTTATTTTTCTTTTGGTGCTTCTTGGTTTGTGGCTTAATCCCGAAGTAATATATAATTCCGCCCAGTATTTTAAAGTTCAGCAGGTTCCGGCGGAACAAACCGTCAGTGAACAGCCCAGTATTAAGCAACTTCAGGGGCAAATCAGAGAGCTGAAAAACAGCGTTATGAATTTGGTGGCGGCAATCGGAAAGTATAACCGGTCGGATGCTGTTGATACCGCAATGCTGGATAAGTTGAATGGCAAGTTTGCCGATTTGGAAGCTAAAAATGAGGAAATTTTGAACGCGAAGGCTGATTCTTCGGTTGTTTTAGGTTTGGTGGAACGGTTAGATAAGATTGAAAGACGCTTGGACAAGGTCGCAAAGATTTCTGATCAGGGCGCTTTGATTTTGACGACAACGATGCTGATTAAAGATAATGCGGCAAGAGGCAGCAGTTTTGAATATGAAGCGGAAATCTTGAAGCAGCTGGCAGCCGGAGATGCTTCTTTGCAAGAGCCTGTTGCAGACATTTTGGTTTTTGCCAATAAAAAGATTCCTTCAGACCGGCAGCTGGAAAAAGAATTTGGCGGGATTTACGAACGTATCGTCAAGTCTGAAAAAGATAAACAATTTAAAGGGAAAGACTGGAAAGAACGTTTTAATCTGAAACTTAACGAATATGTTAAGGTAAAATATACCAATGAAAACAATCCGGCAGAAGAAGCGGAAGCTGAAAATGATCTGGAACGTTTGAAAGCGGTTGTTGACGGAGGTAAGTTTGATTTGGCTTTGGAAATTTTAAACAAGCCCGAAAACCAGTTTGTTTTGACTGATTATCCGTCTTTGAAAGACTGGCGCGATGACGTTGAGGCCAGAGTTAAGTTTTATGATGCCGTATCTCGTATTTCAGCGCAGTCGCTGGCTCTGATGAAGCTGAATTTTGTGAAAAAGGATGCTGTTGATGAGTAGAAAAATTTCGACTTTTATTTTTCTCGGGCTGATTTTTACTTTGGTTGTTTGGAATTTGGACAAGCAGAGCAGGGTTATTGTCGATTGGCGGGGATATCACAGCGAGCTGACGGTTCCCGATGCCATGCTTTTGGTTTTGATAGCCGTGGCGGTAGTTGATTTTGTTAATCGTATTTTCAGGCGTCTGATTTTGATGACACGTTTTGGCTATTTACTTGAAAAACCGGATTGTCCCAAGCGTTTTAATTTTAAAAACCGTTGTTTGAGCAGAGCGAGAAGATTGAGAAAATTTTTAAAAAACTAAGAGGGTAACATGAATAATCAAGAATTAAAAAAAATATGGCTGGACAAGTTTAGCGTTGTGCCGGCTAATTTGAAAAAAATGCAGGAAGTCAATTCTGTGGCAACGGCTTTTAACACCAATGTTGATGCAGTTTTGAAAGTCAAAGGCAGCAAAATTGCCGAGCTGGCCGGAAAGCTGAATATGTCTTTGAATGATTTGAATGACATCCAGCGGACTAAGCTTGACGAGCCGTCCGATGTGCTTAAGGGGTTGTTCAGATGTTTTAAGCGCGGTATTGCCGAAGAATGGCTGACGGAAGACAAGCTGGTTTATGATTGGATGGTCGACAATTTGGGATATGACCGTCTGCAAATGGGCGGACAAGGCGGAATCGTGGCGAACGCTTTGGCTGTTACCGGCGTTAAAAAAGTTTATGCCCATACGAATTCTCTGCCGGAATTGCAGGCAAACCAGTTTCTTAAACTGGATAATCTGTTATCTTTTGATGCGGCGGGAGAAGAAACGCCGGCGCATAAGATTAACCGGGAAACGGATATTCCACTCATTCACTGGATTTTGGAATTTGATAAGGGGGATAAGGTTGAACTTGACGGTGAAACGTTTGTTTGTCCGAAATCGAACCGTTTTATTGCAACTTATGATCCTCTTAACCTTCATTTGGTTATGAATGAGCATTTTGTGAGAAAAATGAGCGGCGAGAAAGTTGATTATGTTGTTTTGTCCGGTTTTCATGCTCTGACCGAGCGTAATAACGGTGTGAAACTGCAGAATGACGCGCTGCCGATTATCCAGTCCTGGAAAGACCAGGGAGATTTGATTCATTTGGAAATCGCTTCAACTCAGGATATTGCCGTTCGCAAAGCCATTATTAAAAAAATTGCGCCAATCGTTGACTCTGTCGGTATTAATGAGCGTGAGGCCATTGATATTCTTGAAGTTACCGGTTTTGAAGATTTGGCGGAAAAATGCAATAATGATACGCACAGCGTTAATATGTTTGAGGCAATTTTGAATATTAAAAAACATATCAAAACGCCGCGTATTCAGTTGCATATGTTTGGTTTATATCTGACTTTGCAGGATAAAAATTATAAAATAACGCCTGAAGAGAATCTGCGCGGTATGATGCTGGCTGCTACGGTGGCTGCCGGCAAAGCCGGTACCGGCACGATTAACGTTAAGGAAAATCTGTTATGGGCGCAGGGACAGGAAGTTTCTGACGTTGGGTTGAATGAACTCAAGGATTTGGCTGAGCATTTGAAAGATGACAAGCTGGTAGAAACAGGTATTGGTGAAGTTGACGGTTATGATTTGATTGCTGTTCCGACGATTTTGGTTGAGAAACCGGTTACTCTGGTGGGGATGGGAGATACAATTTCTTCTATTTCGCTGGTTGGTGCCAGATAAAGAAAAAATCCCTTTCTTAAAAAAGAAAGGGATTTTTTTAGTGTTTGGCAAGAATTTATATTACTTACATTCGCCGAACCAGATTCCGCTGTTGTCTTTACAACGCTGGGTAAATGTTTGCCCCGCTTTACAGTCCGCCGCGGTTTGTTCATACGGACATTTGATGACGCATGAGCTTCCATAGGTCAGGCCACCGCAAGTGCAAGGATCAACCGCGATTGTTGATGAATCGCACGCCGTTTTTCCATAACAAGGCCCTCTGTTACCCTCACAGTCAATTCCGTTACATTTTGCCCAGTATTTTATACTTATCCCCGTTTCAGTTTTGCATTTATCTTTAACATAATAGTGTTCAGGAAACGCACCGGCAACTTCAGCCTCACAATATCCGCCATTTGCAGCTAAACCAAGTTTATTACAAGGATCATCACATTCATCAAAATATTTGTTTCCATCGCAGCTACATGGTGTTGTACTACCATCATTTTGATGTCCTTTATTTCCAGGACAAGTGCTCTTTCCAGCACATTTTCCACGAACTCCCTCAACAATACCATTACAATGAGCATATAGATTTAATTGTTTACCTGTTTGTGTTTTACAATAAGGACGAACATATACAAAATTTGGATAATTTTCATGGACATAACCACCGCCAACCCAACCGGGCAAGCACGTCTCCTTCACCAAACAAGTTTCGTAGAAAGTCTTGTCACCGGCTTTGCAGGAAGCGCCGGAACCGGTTTTGGTGTCGCCACAGTAGA